>Ga0055584_100002572_pt1 | contig 17897 bp, 16 predicted proteins | sample OSDHelmetaG_FD_58716 | JGI IMG/M metagenome (GOLD analysis project Ga0055584, IMG submission 58716) | Pelagic marine sediment microbial communities from the LTER site Helgoland, North Sea, for post-phytoplankton bloom and carbon turnover... | ecosystem: Environmental > Aquatic > Marine >... | reverse complement strand
AATTAGCTAGATTTCGGAGGTTGGTAGAAAATGCAGAATAAAAACCTAAAGGTTATTTTATTGGTTGCTGGTGAGGGAAAGCGATTAAGACCCTATACAGAGGATCGTCCAAAATGTTTGGTTGAAGTTGATGGACAATCATTAATATCTCGACAGTTAGAGGTTTTAAAATCTCAAGGACTTAATGATTTTATAATGATTGGTGGTTATAAATCAATAATGCTTGAAAAATTCAACACGAAACTAATATTAAACCCTAGATTTTTTGAAACAAATATGGTTTGGTCACTTTTTTGTGGAGAAACTGAACTTGAAGGAGATTTGATTATAAGTTATGGTGATATTGTCTATTCAAAAGAAATTCTTGAAGCGCTGCTTAAATCAAAAAAAGATATATCAGTTACTATTGATAAAAATTGGCTGAGTTATTGGGAAAGTAGAAATGAAGATCCATTGGATGATGCAGAAACTTTAAAACTTAGAAATGATGGCACTATATCTGAGATAGGTTTAAAGCCAGAATCTTTAGATAACATTGAGGGACAATATATGGGACTAATGAAATTTTCTAATAAAGGTATAAGGCAGCTGAAAGAGGTTTTTCACAAAATTAAAAAAAATAAAATTCTAAATAATAAAGTTATTGAAAATTTATATATGACAGATTTACTTCAAGAGTTGATTTATTCTGGCTTTAGTATCCATTCAGTTCCAATTAGTGATAGTTGGGTTGAGGTAGATACAGTAGAGGACTTAAATTCAAAGACTACAAGTGAGCGGCTAATGCATATTAAAAAAAATTTATAGATTTGACCCTAACTTAAAGTTAATTTAGCACACTACTTAATAAGAATCTTAATGCGAATTTCAAAAGAAAAAATTTCTCATGATCTTAAAGAAATAGGAATTAAAAAAGGGGATGTGCTTTTTGTAACAAGTAATTTAGGAGTTATGACTCGAGGCGCACTTTCTGCTGAAGAGGTTTTAGATGTTTTTCTTGAGATTATTGGTAAAAAAGGCACCCTCGTTGCTCCCGCATATACCAATTCATTTTATTTTCTTAAAAATAGTAATTATATTTTTACTTCTGACATTAGAAGCAAGACAGGGGCGTTGTCAAATGCGATGTTAGAACATCGTGACTCTTTTAGAAGCAGACATCCAACAAATTCTGTTGTTGCTATTGGAGAAAAAGCATCTTATATTGTTAGTGGACATAATGAAAATAGTTCGGTTTGTTTTGCACTAAAAAAAATAACTTTACTCAATGCAAAAATGATTTCAATTGGTATAGCCAAAAAAAACTTTTGGTCTGATTCAGTTCATGGGTTTGGAACTGTGCATGTTGTTGAAAATGAATTAGGCCTGAATAAAAGGAGAATGTTTTCATGGTTACAAAAAGTTTATTATATAAATCAGAAAGGGGAAAGAAAAATATTTAGAAGAAGTGATAGGGGTTTATGTACAAAATCAAATTGGAGGTTTTATTCGTATTATTTTCGTTATGGCTCTATGGTTGATTCATATGTAGGAAATGCATACACTCTAATAATTAATTCAAAAAAGTCTTATAGGATTGAAAAAAGAATACTTAGTGTTAAACCAAAATTTCATTTGTGTAATAATCTTGATTGTATGCAATGTAATCTTTTTAGAGTGGATAATATCCATAATGCTCCAAAATGGCTTTTTATGAAAATTTTTACAAAATTACTTAAATCTATTAAATAGTTTTCTTTTTTGAAGTTTGTCAATAAGTGAGGATTTTTTTAAGTAGTAATGCAATTGTTTCTCAATAATACTGAAAGCTCCTGGTATTCATTTATAGAAAGTGAAGGTTTTCTTTTAGATGCTCTTCCTAATAAGTCATTAAGGCAAATACATATATGTTACTTCGAGAGAGAGTTTGAAGAGCAGATAGGGGGGGTTTATTCTAGAGGTGATATCATTATCGCTCCAAAGACTATAATAAAATCTAAATATAAGGTTAAAAGTAAGAAAATTTACAACAAATTTTCCTCTGTTGACTATTCTTATGTCATTGACTCTATTAATACAAATGTTAATCTATCTTATATTGATGAATTTGATTATGGTAATGGAAAAATATATTCTTTTGATGATCATCTTGATAAGAAGTGGGGCTGTTCATCTCAGATAAATAGAGAGATTTTTATAGATAGTAAGACTTATTTTGAGAAATTATGTGCTGTGGATAAAAGAAATTTAAGAGCATATATGAGAAAAATTCTTAAGTTGGCAACAAATTCTCTTGAAATCCCTTTGATTTACATATGGAAATACCCAAAATTGGCTTCTAATGTGTTTAATTTAAGAATAGATGTTGATCCAGAAAGAACTCAACCAGAAGTTTCTGCAATAAAGCGCATTGAAAAAACCTTTGAAATGAGCTACCCCTGGATTGATAGTATAACATTTGCAATAAATTTTTATAGAAGACAGCCAAAGTACAATTTTTTCAAAAAATATATGGACTTTGGCTTTGATATACAATCACATAATTTCTTTCATTTACACTTTCCATCATCATTCTTGAACAGACTTAATATTAAAAAAGCACATCAGATAATTACTGACAATGGTATTGAGCCAACAGGTTTTATTTCTCCTGAATATTTTTGGCATAATGAGATTTCAGATATTATTGAACACTATAATTATAAGTTTGCAGGGTCTTTTGGTTTTGATTACTCAAACTATCCTTACAGACCTTTTATTGATGGAAAGATTAGGAAATATTTTGAAATTTCATCAGATCCCATGGTTTACAGCAAGATTCTTCAAAACCACAATCCTAAAGAGATACTTAGTGTATATAAATCATCAATTGCATCCAGTTTGAAAGATATCAGTACTCCTTGCTTTAAATACGAACATCCTGCAGTTTTAGGAGGTAATAATGATATTTATAGAACAATTGTAGCGGAAGGTATTAAAGACTCTGATGTTTTGCCGGTTAAGTTAAGTTATTTTGCAAAATGGCTTGAAGCAAGAAATTCATTAAGAAAAAATGTTAAATTTAGGGGGGATTCTAACAGTACCTCTCTAAGAATTTTTAAAGAAGATGGTTTTGACCTAAGTGAGTTCTCCATAGCTTATGAGAAACCGTATTTAAATGAGGTTCACTTGTTTGACCTTAAAGAATCTTTAAAAAATGGATTTGATTTGTCTGTAGAGAAATCGGCCAAAATATACAAATTTTCGGAACAGCTTAACAGTCAATCAAAATACAATAAAAAAACTTTACAAATTAATAGATACGGCCTCAACACGCACTCCCGTAAAATACTTCAAGGTATGAACTTATTGCTAAAATACCGGCTTAATAATTTTTATCTTTAATTTATGAAAAAAATCGTTGTAGTTTTTGGTACTCGGCCTGAAGCCATAAAACTTATAAAGGTTATTGAACAATTGCAGTTGCATTGCCATGTTAAAGTATGTGTTACTGCCCAACATAGAGAAATGCTTGATTCTGTGCTTAAAATTTTTAATCTAAATCCTGATTATGATTTAAACATTATGAAGCCAAATCAAGATTTATTAAGTATTACACATTCAGTAATGAAAGGACTCAGTAAGGTATTGCTCAAAGAGAAACCTGATATGGTTATTGTTCATGGAGATACTACAACTGCAATGGCCTCAGCAATTGCAGCATTTTATTTAAGAATACCAGTTGCGCATGTTGAAGCAGGTTTGAGAACTAGAGATCTATATTCGCCTTTCCCTGAGGAGCTTAATAGGCAGGTAGTTGCTCGCGCCTCTACGTTTCATTTTGCACCAACTGGAAATGCTAGACAAAATCTTATTAATGAGAATATAGATGAAAAGCAAATTTTAGTTACAGGTAATACTTCAATTGATACTTTAATCTCTTCTGTAATGCCAGCTAGAAATATAAATTACTCAAAAGAGCTATTGTCAATTATTGATGATAAAAATCTTCATGAAAAAGTTATCTTAGTTACGGGGCATCGTAGAGAAAATTTTGGTGAAAAATTTAAAAATGTATGTAAGGCTCTTCTGGATATTGCAAATCTTCATCCTGAGGTTAAAATTATTTATCCAGTTCACTTTAACCCAAATGTTCGTAATTTAGTGAAGTCTATATTATCCAATGTCTCTAATATTTATCTTATTGATCCTTTGGATTACTTGACTTTTGTAAAATTAATGGATGCATCTTATTTAATAATTACAGATAGTGGAGGAGTTCAAGAGGAGGCTCCAAGCCTAGGAAAGCCTGTTTTGGTTACCAGAGATATAACCGAACGTCCTGAAGGGGTGGACGCTGGAACAGTAATTATTGTAGGAACAGATAGGAAGAAAATTATTCATGAAGTTACTAATTTAATAGTCAACAAAGAACATTATATTGAGATGTCTAAAATTAATAATCCATATGGGGATGGAAATGCAAGTAAACGTATTAGTAGTTTTATACAAGAGGTTCTTCATTGATAGTTTCAGTAATAGGTCTTGGGTATATTGGCCTTCCAACAGCAGCCATTATCGCCTCCCATGGAATTAAAGTCATTGGAGTCGACCTTAATCAAGATACCATTAATATTATTAATCAAGGTAAAGCTCATATAATTGAACCAGAGCTTGACTCATTAGTCAAAAAAACTATAGAAAATGGAAACTTTATTGCAACAGACAAGCCAAAAAAATCTGATGTATTTATAATTACTGTGCCCACTCCATTTCTTGATGATTACAGCCCTGATATCTCATATATAAAATCTGCAGTTAAATCAATTGCTCAAGTTTTAGCAAAGGGAAATATTATTATTCTTGAATCAACTTCTCCAGTTGGCACCACAGAGGAAATATCAAAATTATTTGCTTCAGAGAGGCAAGATTTAATCTTTCCAAGTTTTGGAAGTGAATCGATTAATTTTGATATTTCTATAGCATACTGTCCAGAAAGAGTTTTGCCAGGAAATATTATTTGTGAATTGGTAGAAAATGATCGAATTATTGGTGGGATGACAATGATATGTTCCAAAAGAGCGATTGAGTTTTATAAAATTTTTGTTAAAGCTAAGTGCCTACCTACTGATTGTAGGACTGCTGAATTATCTAAACTTGTAGAGAATTCATATCGAGACGTTAATATAGCTTTTGCAAATGAACTTTCTTTAATTTGTAGTAATCTTAATATTAATGTTTGGGATTTAATAGAACTTGCTAATCATCACCCAAGAGTAAATATATTAAATCCAGGCCCTGGGGTAGGGGGGCATTGTATTGCTGTAGATCCTTGGTTTATTATTAATTCTCTCCCTGATCTTACGAAACTTATTAAGACTGCCAGAGAGGTTAATGACAATAAGCCTCAACACGTTTTAAGTTTAATTGATAATGCTATCAAGTCTTTATCTAAAGAAAATTCAGCTATAAATATTTCATGCTTAGGTATTTCATATAAAGCAGATATTGATGATTTGAGAGGAAGCCCTGCTCTAGAAATTGTTAAATCATTAAGCCAATATAAAATAAATAGACTAAATATAGTGGAGCCCAACATATCAGAATTGCCGGAAAGTATTGAAAAAAATAATATAAATTTAATATCTTTGGATGCTGCAATTAAAGATGCTGACATCATTGTAATCTTGGTAGGGCATTTTGAATTTAAATCATTAGATAAAAAATTTCTTGAAAATAAAGTTATTATTGATACCCTGGGGATTTTAAATTAATACGATTTTTAATATAAACTTAAAGATTTTTTATGAATTCTAAGAATGATAAATTAAATGTTCTTTATGTTTGTAGATTGTTTAATGGTTTTGAGACATCAATAAAATCAAACTTTTGGTCCCCTACTGGAGCTCCCACTATTTATCGCATGATTAATGCTTTAGATCAGGACAATGATATTAATCTAGAATTAGTGATTACCTCAAAAGGAAGTCAACCCGATTGGAGTTTTGGGTTTTTTAAAAAAATCAAACTTAAGAATCTTTCATCTAAAGTAACTATTCTTTATTCTTTTGGACAAAGATTTGGAAAGGTTGGTTTGCTTTTTCAAGAACTATTTCAGATCTTGTATGTGGTATTTAAAATAATATTCAATCGCTATGACTATCTTTATGTGGATCATGCGAATATTATTCTTGCATCTTTTGTTTCTAGAGTTAATTTTTTACCTGTTGTATTAAGGTTAATGGGCGTATACCCAGCTATGAAAAATATATTGTCTACTAAAAGTTTCAAAAATAAAATTTTTAGATGGTTTTATAAATCCCCTTTTTCATTAGTTATTTGCACGCAAGATGGAAGTGGGATAGAGCCCTGGTTAAAAAGTGCTCTTGGTAAAAATGTTGAAGTTTATGAATTTATTAATGGAATTGAGTATAAGAGGCCTTCTCCACAAGAACTAAAAAGCTTAAGGCAAAAGTTTTCAATACCGGTAAATAAAACTATAGTTTTATATTTGGGTAAGCTAGAAATAATTAAAGGTATTTATGATTTTATTGGAGCGATTAATATCGCCAACAATGATAGTAATAATGAGTTTCATGGAATTATTGTTGGTTATGGTGATCAATATACTAATGTAAAGAAACTCATTAAAAATAATACCTTTTTCACTTTAATACCAAGATTTAATCATGATGAAATATTCAAAATACATGGTTTATCAGATATATATGTATCTCCAAATCGATTGGCAAATCTTACAAATGCAAATTTAGAGGCTATGGCTTCAGGTAGTTGTATAGTTATCCCCAAGTCGCAATCTTCAAACTCTGTTGATCTGGTTACAGACAAGCTTTTAAGCGATAAGGCAGTCTATAGAGTAGAATTTCCTCCAACAGATAGATCGATTTCAAATGCACTTATTAATTTACTCAACTCTCAAGAACTAAGATCAACTCTCTCAAATAATGTTGCTCTAGAATCTAAAAAGTTTCTTACTTCTTGGAATGAAAGGATTTTTAAGGAGCTAGTCTTAATTAGGAATCTTATAAAAAAATGATTTTATTTGTTTTGCCGTCATTTGCTGGAGGAGGGGCTGAAAGAGTTTTGCTAAATATTTTGATTCAGCTGCATCATAGAGGCGCTAATGTTGAACTGATAGTATTCAATAGAAGTGGCCCTTTAATAAGAATGCTACCTGAGGATATTTCATGCCATAACTTGAATTCAATGAGTTTACGAAATGCTCTATTTCCTCTCATACGTAAAATAAAAAAATTAAAACCTAAAGTGATTTTTTCAACACTCAGCTATGTCAATTTATCACTAATCATTATTCGGTTTTTGATTCGACAAAAATTTTTGATTTTTGCTAGAGAGGCTAATCTTCCATCTATAAGTATTTCAAATAATAAGTTTCCAAATTTTATGAATTTTCTTTACCTAAGGCTTTATCAATATGCAGATAAAATAATTTGCTCATCTTTAAGAATGAAAAATGAATTTATTGAAAACTTTAAAATTCCTGAAGAAAAACTTTTTGTATTACCGAATGCAGTTGATGAGGATTGGATTAGAAAAATGGCTTCTTCAAAATTAGAAATAGATAAAGGTAATATTCTTTTTGTTGCATCTGGACGCTTAGTTTATCAAAAGGGTTTTGAACGCTTACTTAAGATATTTAATGAGCTTGATAATGATAATTTGAAGTTATATATTCTGGGCGACGGGCCAATGAAACATGATCTATCTCGTATGATTAAGAAGTTAAACATTGAAAGTAAGGCTTTTCTGGTGGGTTTTTGTGAAAATCCATGGAAATGGTATGCTAATGCTGATGTTTTTCTTCTTCCATCGCGCTGGGAGGGGATGTCAAATGCCGCACTGGAGTCTCTTTCTTGCGGAACTCCTATAATAGCGACAGCAAGCTCTGGTGGGATTTCTGAACTTGCAAAAGAGACTAATATTGGAGATGTGATAGTTGTTGATGATGAAGATTTATTTAAAATTGAGATGAGTGCGGCAGTGAAAAAAAATATAAATCAATTGCCCCGTCAAAGTATGCTTCCAAAAAACTACAGGCTTGATAACGTTGTTTTGCAAATAGAAGAGTGGTTAAATGAATAAATAATTAGATAATTTATTTCTATCTTATTTTATATATGAATATCTTCTTTCAAAAACTGTCTTCAAAAAAATGCTTGGCAATTTTAATATCTTTTTGGGCTATTACTATTATTTATGCTTGGTGGTTTGTTCCACCAAAAGTTGATGACGGTATATATCTTGCCCCTTCCTTGAGTGTTTTGAATAATTTCATTCCAGGAGTTATTCTTGGAGATGCGCTTCAACCAATATTTTTTATCTTTCCAACTCAGCCATTTTTACATGGTATTTTTCTTAAATCACTAGAGCTTCTTAACTTTGACATCAATATAGAAATTTATAGATTATTTAACTATTTACTAGTTATTTTTCTATTTTATTTAACTAGCAAATTATTTTCTACGATCTTCGAAAAAATCTATTATCAAAGAATAGCTTTAAATCTATCTTTAATTTTGTTAGGACTGAGTCAATTTTCTCTTCATTTCTTCGTAAATAGGCCTGAAATATTAGGCTTAGTATTTTTCATGTTGGGTCTTATCAATTTTATAAAGTTTTTAAAAACTCAAGCTAATAAAAATTTTACTATTTTTTTGGCCTTCATTTATTTCGGACTTTCAAGTATTGTTCATCCCAACTTATTATTTCTATCATTAAGTGTTTTTGTTTATTTAGTTTATTACTTAATAAAAACTAAAAATCTAACCTATTTGAAATTTTCTTTTTCCTTTGCCCTTCCATTTTGCTCTTTTTTGGCTTGGTTTTTTATAAATATTGATGCAGCAAAAGATCAATTATTAAATAGATCTAGTGAAGTTGCGGCAAATACTTACCTCAATATGCCAGCTGTAAAAAATATTTTTTCTACAATTATTGGAGATTCTAACCAAAGTATAGTTCATAATTTATACCTTCAATTACATATGGGTACTTTTTTATTAACTATAGTTCTTCTTACATATTTTTTATTTAAGAAAGTTGATAAAAATAATAAAATATTTTATGAAGTTAATTTTTTAAAATTTTTTTCTATATCTATATTTTTCTTAATATTAATAATGGCTCCTTACAGGCCTTATTTCTTACTGACTTCATTTTTATCAACTATTTTATTAGTTATTTTTCTAATAAGTTATTGGTCTTTTTCGGAAGATAACACTCATTCTGAAGTTGGAATTAATAAGAATAGATTTGTTGTTTCTCTCTTTTTAATTGCAATGTTATTACCATTATCACTTCCAGTATTGCACTTGATGAAAAATTACGTTAGTGATGGCAATTATGATAATCATCATAGAACAATCGAGGCTCTTTCGCCATATCTGGATGAGAAAAAACATATCTTTTTAACAACAGGTCAATTGCTTCCGTTATTCACTGATAAGATTAATAAGGATTTCCAAAATATTGAAAAATTAAAACAAGAAAGAGTACATTGGTATTTTCCAATTGCAGATAAGCCTGGGGTTTATTTTAAGGATTTAATGAAGAAAGATATTGAAAATGATTACATGCTAATGCAAGGTGCAATATGGGGTGCATTAAAAAAAACAACTTCTTCTAACAGCAATATTACTTGCCTGTCTTTAAAAGGCTCAAGTGATTATATAAACTTGCACAATCCAAAAATTCTTTTTCAAGATAGACAAAATATCTTTATATTATCAAACGAAGTTATTGCACTAGATCATTGTCAAACAAAATAAATTCATATGATTCCTGAGCCAAAAAATATTTCAGAATTAAAGAGATTTTCAGAACGAATTGGAAATAATCTTGATTGGATACAAGGTGCAGGCGGCAATACTTCGCTTAAGGAGGAAGGTATTTTATGGATTAAGGCCTCTGGTTGCTGGCTCTCAAGCTCTTTAACTGATAGCATTTTTATTCCTGTTAGAGAATCTGATGTACTTACTTCTATTACAAATAATAATCTTTCGGAAACAAATAGTTTGAATCTAGGAAAACTGAGACCATCAATAGAAACTTCTTTGCATGCACTGATGCCTCATAAATTCGTTTTTCATACGCATTCCGTCAACTTGATCTCTGTAGCTGTTTTGAAAGAGGGTAGAAATTATTTGACTGAAATCTTTAAAGATTTGAATTGGGAGTGGATTCCCTATGCAAAACCAGGTATTGAACTTGCAAAAAAAATAAAAGAAATAATACATAACGATGTCGATATTATTGTCCTAGCAAATCATGGACTTGTTGTTGGTTCTGAGACTGCACAGGGTGCTTATGAGATATTGTTGGATATTGAAGATAGAGTTGATAGAAAACTAAGAAAAAGAGTCAAGCACAAAAAAGAAAATCAACTAATATTGCCTAAAGAGTCGATGTATCGTATTTGTAAGTACAATATTGCGAATGATCTAGCGTTCGATGACTTTGCACTAGATGTAATAAAAACTGGTACATTGTATCCAGACCATGTTGTTTTTTTAGGCGTTAGTCAAATTCAAATTTTTTCTATTGAGGAACTTCAGTATTTAATCATCAGCGATGATGATTCTATTAAACAATATCCCGTTTTTATTGTTAAAGATTATGGATTAATTGTCAACAAAAATATATCTAAAAATGCAGAAGCAATGTTATATTGTCTAGGTAGCGTCTTATTGAGGATAAATTTTCATGAAAAAATACGTTATTTAACTAAAGCTGAAGAGATGGAATTAATTGGATGGGATGCTGAAAAGTATCGTAAATCACTAGAAAAATAAATATTATGCAAATAATAATTCCAATGTCGGGCTTTGGAGAGCGCTTCAGAGCTGCTGGGTATTCAATGCCTAAGCCATTGATTAAAGTTGAAAATAAAACAATCATTCAGCATATTGTTGAAATGTTTCCAGGTGAAGCAGACTTTACTTTTATTTGTAACCGTGAACATCTTCAGAACCCGGCATTCTCAATGCGCAAGATTTTAAATACTATTGCTCCAACGGGTAATATTGTTTCAATAAGTCCTCACAAACTAGGTCCAATTCATGCAGTTCTAAAAGCCATAGACTTTCTTGACCTCTCTAAGCCCACTATAGTGAATTACGCTGATTTTACATGCGATTGGGACTTCTCAGATTTTTGTAAATATGTTAAGCTAAATAATTGTGATGGTGCAATTCCTTGTTATCGTGGATTTCATCCACATACTCTATGGAGTAACTATTACGCTTATGTTCCAGAAAAACAATTTAGAGCATTAGATATCCAAGAAAAGACCCCTTTTACTGATTCACCTAGGGAAGAGTTTGCTTCAAGTGGCACTTATTATTTTAAAAGTGGCGCACTTATGAAAAGATATTTTGAGCGTTGTGTTAGTGATGATTTGAAAGTGGGAGGAGAATATTATGTCAGCATGGCATATAAACCAATGATCGAAGAAGGTCTTAATATTCAGGTATATGAGCTCAACCATTTTATGCAATGGGGCACACCTGCCGATTTTGAAGAATACTTATACTGGTCAGAGACTTTCAAGGCGATACTTAGGGAGAATAATCCTCCAAGGCATAAAGGCGCTCTTTTGCTCCCAATGGTTGGACTAGGAAGTAGATTTCATGAAAGTGGTTACGTTACCCCAAAACCATTGATTTCAGTATCTGGAAAGTTTATGGCTGTTCAAGCTTTAATGGACTTGCCACAAACTGACCAACAGAAGTTTGTTTTCAGAATAGATATGATTCAATTAAATCAAATTAAAGAATCTTTAGAGGTTTTTGCTGCAAATCCAATGTTCACTTTTTTAAATCATATGACTGATGGTCAGGCTACTACATGTATAGAGGGCTCTGAAGGGCTTGATGTGAATAAACCAGTGACTATTGCTGCATGTGATAATGGTATGATTTACGATTCAAAAAAATTTGATTCATTAATGAATTCAGATAATGTAGATGTAATTGTTTGGGTTGCGAAAGGTTATCCAGGAGCAATCCGATCGCCAGAAATGTATGGGTGGGTTGATGCAAATAATTCTGGAGTAATTAATAATATCTCAGTAAAAAAACCATTTAAAGACCCAAAAAATGATCCAATTGTAGTAGGTGCTTTTACATTTAAAAAATTAGATCACTTTCTCAAGAGTGTTCAGAAAATGAAAGAAAGAGGTGCAAAAATTAACGATGAGTACTATGTTGATACTGCTATTAATGATTCAATATCACTTGGCCTTCGTTGCGTAGTTTTTGAGATTGAGCGTTATATATGCTGGGGCACACCAAATGATTTAAAAACATTTGAATATTGGCAATCTTGCTTCAATGATTGGAATAGCCATCCATACAAAATTGATAAAGATAAAAACTATACTCAGTGATTGAAAAATTAATGAAGAAAATAATTTTAAAATCTAATTTAAAAAAAATTACAAATTATGAAGTTGGGCGTTTTTTTATTATTGGCAGTTCAACTGTACTTATTGATCTAGTAGTATATTTAATACTATTAAATACTTTTTTTGTTACTTCAACTTCAAAATCTATAAGTTTTATAGTTGGAGCAATATTTGCTTACTTTGCAAATAGGAGTTTTACGTTTAAATCATCTACTAGAGGTTTTTGGAGAGCTATTTTTTTTGTACTTTTATATTTGTCAACTTTATATGTAAATGTGTATTCAAATGAAATAGTTTTGGATTTACTCAGTCTAAATTTTTTTTCTATATTAATTGCTTTTTTTATAGCAACAAGTTTGTCAGCTGGGTTAAATTTTATAGGAATGAAATATATAGTTTTCTTTTCAAGAAAAAGCTAAAAATATGGCTAAGCTATCTTTAATAATTCCTTGTTATAATGAGTCTCAAAACCTTCCATTGCTGATAGATCGCTGTAATGATTTATTTTGTATTAATAAAAATGTACAAATAATAATTGTTGATAATGGATCCACAGATAATACTACTCAAGTCTTAGATAATTTAATATTTGGCCTTAATTTTATCAAGAAAGTTAAAGTTGATCATAATAAAGGCTATGGGCATGGGATTCTTTCAGGATTGAAGGAAGCTAGTGGCGAAATTTTATGTTGGACCCATGCTGATATGCAAACTGATATTTGTGATGTTTTAGAGGGTCTAAAAATTTTTGATAAAGAATCTAATATCAAGGATTTATTTATAAAGGGAAAAAGAAGAAAAAGACCACTGGTTGATAATATTTTTACAATAGGTATGTCGGTTTTTGAAACAGTTCTTTTGCGAAAAAAAATGTGGGATATTAATGCTCAACCAACAATGTTTCATCGTTCTTTTTTTTTAAATTGGAGCAACCCACCTCATGATTTTTCTTTAGATTTATATGCATACTATTTGGCCAAAAAATTCAAACTTAGAATAAAGCGCTTTCCTGTTTTTTTTGGGAAGAGAGCTTACGGTGTTTCTCATTGGAATATTGATTTATTGTCAAAGTATAAATTTATTAAAAGAACTTTAATATATAGTTTTAAGATTCAGAAAAGAATAAGATAAATGAACATAATACTTCACAGGGTTAATACAATTGAAATGTTGAAGAAAACACCAACTAATTTGGGGGTTGAGATTGATATAAGGTCTAATGGAAATATTTTATATTTACATCATGATCCTTTTATTGAAGGTGATTTATTAGATGAATGGATAAGCCACTTCAAGCATGGTACTATAATTTTAAATGTTAAAGAAGAGGGGCTTGAAGATTCTATTATTCATCTAATGAGAAAATATAATATTGATGATTATTTTTTTTTAGATCAGTCATTTCCTTTTTTAAGAAAAACTTCCAAACAAGGAGAGAGAAGGTGTGCAGTTCGCGTTTCAGAGTATGAAAATATTCAAACACCTTTATCTTTAAATGGCATTGTGGATTGGGTATGGGTGGATTGCTTTACTAAGTTTCCATTAGATTTAAATGCATTCAAAATGTTAAAGTCTGCTGGTTATAAGCTATGCTTTGTTTCCCCTGAGTTACAGGGTTTTACAGATCATTCATTTGTAAAGAAGTTTCGTCAAGAAATTGATCAATTAGGTATTAAAGGAGATGCCGTATGTACCAAGTATCCAGATCTTTGGGCTTAATTTGTTCTGATTTGTACAGAGAGCCTTTATTCCTCTTAGGCATCGGTATTAAAATTTTACTAATTATTTCTTTAATACCTGTCATTCAAGAAAATTGGTTTGTGCCTTTTATATTAAATTGGATTGAAAGACCTTTGTCTTCTCCATGGACTTCACATCTAATAGCTGGTGGCGATTCATTAGCTTTTCAATACGGCATAACTATGTTTATTTTACATTTGCCAACTACTGTTTTTGGTTGGCTTACAGATCAGATTTTTAATGCCGATTATTTTTCAAATTTTGGATTTCGATTAAGTATTTTAATTGCTGATTTCTTTTTGTTACTAGTATTAATTCAGGCTTATGAAAAGTATTTCAAAAAAATACTTATATTTTATTGGCTATCACCACTAGTTTTATTTATATCATACTGGCATGGCCAAACAGACATAATTCCAGTTGCACTCTTTTTGTACTCACTGGTTTTATTAAAGAGATCAAATTTATTATTTGCCGCAATTTTTCTTGCTCTAGCTATATCTGCAAAGCATAGTATGATAATTGGGGCACCATTTGTTATTTACTATCTTTGGTCTCATAGTGGAATTCAGAAAGAGTTTCAGCGTTTTCTTCTTGTTTTTATTTCTGTATTGTTATTTCTTGAGGCTCCTTTTTTTCTTTTAGAGTCATTTCAACTGATGGTTATGGAAAATCCGGAGGTTGAGAAGCTGTATTGGCTAAACATTAAAATGGGTAATTATCTATCTTTATACTTAACCCCTTTGGTTTATTTAATGCTTCTTTACTTTTTTTGGAGAATTCAAAGAGTAAATTTTGACTTATTAGTCGCATCACTTGGAGTTGCATTTAGTGTAGTTATATTAATGACCCCATCATCACCAGGTTGGTTTTTGTGGCTAATTCCGATTTTAGCGATTCATCAAAGTCGCCATGGCTCAGGAGCAATAATTCTAGTGGGAATTTTTAGTTTTCTCTTTATTTCTTATCATTTAGTTTATACAAGTGGCTCGAGCTTTTTTATATTTGAAATGAATCTGTCAAACATTCTGAACATCAATGATACTAAAATTCAGTCCCTTCACTATACAACATTAGTTTCATTTGGAATTCTTATTGCAATTCAAATATTACGAGAAGGAGTTCGTGCAAATGATTATTATAGACTTGGCAACAGGCCCCTTGTATTAGGTATAGGAGGTGACTCTGGAGTTGGCAAGAGTACTTTTTCAAAGGGATTAGCAACTATCTTTGGTGAGCGATCCTTGGTAGAAGTTTCTGGCGATGATTATCATAATTGGGATAGATCTTCACCAATGTGGAAAACACTTACTCATTTAAATCCAAAAGCTAATCGTTTATTTGATTTAGTGAGAGATGTAAGGAATTTGCTGGATGGTAATGAAGTTAGAGCAAGGCAATATGACCATAAGACGGGACTCTTTAAGCCAAAAAAAATAATTAGTAGCAAAAATGTTATTCTAGTTGAAGGGCTTCATACATTTTATCCTCAGCAACTTTCTGAAGAGCTAGATGCTCGCTTTTTTTTGGATATGGATGAGAGTCTGAGAGTTTTTCTTAGAGTTAGGAGGGATATTAAAGAGAGGGGTGGTGATGAGAGTAAAGTAATTAAGGATTTAGACAGAAGAAAAGATGATAGTGATAAATACATTAAGCCCCAATCAAAAAAGGCAGATGTTATTTTTAAAATATTACCAATTAATTATGAATTGCTTAATAATAGTAACTTAATAGAATTAAATACTAAATTAAAGGTTACTATTAAAAATGGAGTATATTACCAAGAATTGGTCAGAGTCTTAATTGGTGTTTGTGCACTCCAAGTTAATGTCGAGTCAATTGATGAAAGGGGTGAAGTAATTCTAGAAATAAGTGGTGATGTCGCTTCAGATGATGTAGAGCTAGCAATTAATATGTTAGCACCTCATATAGAAGAATTGCTTAATTTTGGTGCAGAGTTTTCATCTGGCTCTAAAGGAATTATGCAAATTATCACTATTATGGAAGTCGATGAGGCCCTAAAGAGAAGGAAAACCTCACTATGACAAAATCAAATATTTTAATTGGCAATTCTCTAAATATCCCAAGGGCGGTTATTTTTGACACAGATAATACCCTTTATCCCTATGATGCTGCTCATAGAGAGGCTACCTTGGCAGTAGAAATTAAGGTAGAAAAACAACTTGGTATAAAAAGAAAAGTTTTTCGCTCGGCTTTTAATGAGGCTAGAAAAGAAATAAAAGTTAGACTTGGTAATGTAGCAAGCTCTCATAGTAGGCTCTTGTATATGCAAAAAACTATTGAGAAACTTGAACTTGGTACTAGAATTCTTACCACTTTAGATCTTGAACAAACATATTGGAGAACATTTTTAAATCATTCTAAACTTTTTCCAGGTGTTATTGATTTTATACACTTGTTAAAAAGTAAAGGGATAGTAACAGCCAATATAACTGATTTAACTGCTCAAATACAATTTAGAAAACTAGTTTATTTTGGCTTAGATGAATTATTTGATTTTGTTGTAACTTCTGAAGAGGCAGGTAAAGATAAGCCTGATACAAAGCCTTTTGAGGTTGCTCTAGAAAAACTCAAACTCAATGTTGAGGATATTTGGATGATAGGAGACAATCCTTATAGTGATATGATCGGTGCAGGTAAGATGGGTATGGTGAAAATTCAAAAAGTTCATAATGGTGTAGAAGTAATTAAAACCGGGTTAGCAAAGCCGCATTTTATATTTAGAAATTATGATGATTTGAGTCCATTTTTTATTTGAATTATAAAGCAATATTTTTTCAATGCTGAGTGTTCATTCATAACTTTAATTTAAGTGTAAATTTTATTAATGTTTTGCTATATTTGAGTTATATTGGCTTAAGATTATTATTTAGCTTATATTTTTTTCAAAGATTATTATGAGTTCAGAAATTAAATATATATAAAGTTCTTTTCAATAAATTTATTTATATAAGGAGATATTCTAATGGAAGGTGGAAATTACTTAAATGAAATCTTTTCACAAAACGCTATTCCTCAAACTGACTATATCATAACTATAGTTAATTTTATTTTGTGCGTGGTAATGTCATTTATCTTAAGAATTTTTTATATTCGAAGATCATTTTCTTTAACTGGAAAAAAACATATTGGCTCTATTATTCCGATTTTAGCTACAGTAGTTTTTTTAGTAATAATGATTGTGAAGTCTTCTTTAGCTTTATCTTTGGGCTTGGTTGGCGCATTATCTATAGTAAGATTTAGAACGCCTATTAAAGAGCCTGAAGAGTTAGTATATTTATTTCTAGCAATTGCTATTGGGCTTGGCTATGCTGCTGGACAAACACTTCTTACAAGTCTGATTTTTGTATTTATACTAATAATGAGTTTTTTTTGGCTTTCAAATAAAAATATTAGTAACTCAATAGAATATAACCTAGTTATTAATTGGAAAGACCAGCAACTAAGCTTTGAAAACATATCAAATTTACTCTCCAATTCATTTGATTCAATTAAATTAATAAGGCTTGAGCAATCTTTGAATTCAAATACTGCAGTTTTGCTACTTTCACCTATGGAATCAATCAAAATAGATGATATAACTCAGGCTTTAATTAATCTTGATAAGGATTTAACAGTATCTTTTTACGAAGCCAAAGCTAATTGGTAGTATGTTAAATTTATGATTATTAAGCCCAAAAAAGGGGTAAATGAAATAATAATAAGTTTATTTATCGTCTTTATTATTCTTTTT
>Ga0055584_100002571_pt1 | contig 17905 bp, 18 predicted proteins | sample OSDHelmetaG_FD_58716 | JGI IMG/M metagenome (GOLD analysis project Ga0055584, IMG submission 58716) | Pelagic marine sediment microbial communities from the LTER site Helgoland, North Sea, for post-phytoplankton bloom and carbon turnover... | ecosystem: Environmental > Aquatic > Marine >... | reverse complement strand
AATCATAGTTTGACCTTAACTTAAAATTAACATTAACACCCTGAGAGACAGTTAATAACTCAGGTGCAAATCCTTTTACTGGTTTTGGAACATAACTAACCAAATCAGGTATAGTTGCTGTCCATATTCCTCTACCGTGAGTTGCTATAACTACTTCACCTTGGTCCTTTACTTTCATATCCCAAATACTTACATGAGGCAAGTTACTTTGAACTAAATTCCAGGTTTGCCCCCTATCTGTTGTCTCAACTAAACCAATATCTGTTCCAGCCCATATAATATCACTATCATAAGGCATTACAGCTAATGAGTAAGTTGGAACATTAGGAAAACCTCGAGTTGAAGGTCCTCCTGAAAATCCAGTAATATCTTCCCAAGTCTGACCTAAGTCTTTTGACTCAATAATCTTTGGGTTATTTCTTGAAGAAAATAATACATAAACTGTAGAATCTTCTGTAGGATGTGAATATATTCCAGAAATGTTTGAACCAGATGATGGATTTTGAATAGTATTAAAAGAAGCACCATAATCTGTTGATAACCTTAAGTTACAACCTCCTGACATACTTGTTCCTGTCCATACATAACGAGGATTAGCCTTTGAAACCTCTAAATCAGTTGTTAACCCAAAACAATTATCCGATGAATTTGAAGCTAAATGAAAAGTCTCTCCAAAGTTAAATGTCTTCCATATACCGTCTCCTGTAACAACATATACATTATCTGGATCCTGATAAGAAGTAGATAATCTAGATATAAATTGCTTAGAACCACTTACCTTAGACCCAATATAATCCCAACTTCCTACTCCACCATTAATAGTTCTAAAATGACCGTTGTTTTGATAAGAACCCATCATTTTATTTGGGTCATCCCAGTGGGCTATTACCTCAAAACCATCACCTCCAATTTCAAAAGTATACGATGTAGAAGCCGATGCATCCTCATTTTGAGGAGATAACCATGTTCCATTATCTTGTAATCCACCAAGGTACTGATGAAAACCTTTGACTTTATCTGCGCCATAAAATTGAGATGTATTGTACCCATTTCTAAAAGATGTGAACTCACCATTATTTATTCCGGGATCAGTACCAGATATAGAAACAGCTACTCCACCATCACTTCCATGTAAAATTCTAAAAGTACCTTCATTTTCATCATCAATAATTGTTCCTAAAAAGTGATGATCTACATGCACATTATTGTTAATATAATTATCACTACCAGGAGCATCTCCATAACCATCTGTAAGCCATTTAATTGTTTTTTTCTTTGTTTTTAAATCAACTTTAAATTTAAAGGTATGAATACCTCCTACATATACTACAGTATTATCAAATGGATTAATAGTGATACAATTATCATACCATCCCTGAGAATTTAGCCAATTATCAGCAGTACCATCTAAGTTCTCAATAAGTTGCCAAGATGTACCACCATTTTGTGATAAATGCAACCATGATCCACCACCCGTTGTTGCTGCATATAGAACATTTGGATCTGAATGAGATACTGCAACTTCAGATCTCCCAAAAGAGCTAATTGAAAAATTACCTGTAGATGACCAGGAAACTCCAGCATCTTCTGACTTTTTGATTCCTCCTCCGTTCACTGATGCATACTGAATATTAAAATTACTTGGAGCAGACAGAATTTGTTGAACTTTTCCAGAGGAACTTGAATATACTACTGTCCAATCTCCTCCTCCATTTATTGACCTATATATTTTATATGTTGTAGAAGCAACAACAATATCTGGATTTGAAGGATCTACAATTACCCTACTGACTGAGCTAAAATCAGAATGAATATGTCCTGAACTATTAAGCGGACTTACGTTTTTCCAAGTAAAACCTCCATCAGAAGACTTAAAAACACCACTTCCATCTATAGCATCAACATTTCCTGACCATGACTCTCCAGTACCAGCATATAAGACATTTGGTTGAGAAGAAGACTGTGCAAGAGTAACTACTGCAATATTTTCCATATCTGGAGTCAAATTTGTCCAAGAAGCACCCGCATTTGAAGTTTTCCATACACCACCTCCTACTCCAGCAGCATACCAAGTATTTCCATTGGAATCTGAAGCATCAACGACAATAGCTCTTGTCCTTCCTGGAACATTAAAAGGACCTCTTTCTTTAAAGGTAGAAGCATCCGAAGCAGAAGTACCATATGTAGGATTAGAATTGAAAAAAGAAGACGAGTTAATATTTTTCATTTTATCAAGCTCTACCTCTCTATATCCATAGGGATAACCTTGCCTATAAAATGATAATATTTGAGCATACTCTTCTGGACCATCATATTTCAAATTAGATTTATTTTTATATTTAATCTTATTAGAATCAACTTCAGAAGTCTTTTTTTGAGAACAAGAAAATGAGAGAAATAATAGTAAAAGAAATGAATACCTGTACATACTTTATTTTTTTTAATTTCAATATAATTAATTTTTACAAAACTTGTATATAGCCTTGATTATACATATTTCCAGACATGTATTTAAAACTATTAGCATCTAAGTATTTTAACACTTTATCTTTCATCTTAGATGAATTTCCAGTAATAATTTTAAATGGAGGAATATTATCATAAAAGTGATTTTCAAGTGCTAAATGAACATCATCATAATATCTTCCATGAAGATCAATATCATTTGATTTTTTCATTTTTAAATGTTTGCTGATATAATAATAAACTATCGATTAACTCACCGTATATTTCCTCTAATTGTTGAGGATTAAAAAAATAAAAAGAGTAACTCTCCCTATACTCTTTCTCTGTAACAGAATATTTTTCAAAGATTTCTTTTTCCTTTTCAGAAAATAATGCGCTCAATGTATCTTCATCAAATTTTAATGCATCTATCGACTCTTCAGAAAGATGCATTTCAATAAGTATTTTTACCATTTTATCTTTTTCAATTACATTAACCTCCTTTTCATTATTACATGAAAGAATTATAAAAAATGTTAAAATGATGAAATACTTTATTTTAATTGAATTCATTTATAAACGTATATTCTAGCTTTGCAGTAAATATAATAATAGTGAAAGATATCTTAAAGAAAGTAAGGAAATACGAAATCGAGATAAGAAAATTTTTAAATAATTCTAATCAAGGAGATTACAATTCTATTTTTAAGGGTTCTGGAATTGACTTTGATGATTTAAGACCATATCAGTATGGTGATGATCACAGATCTATTAACTGGAATATTACTGCTAAAGAAGACAAGATTTATACAAATACGTATAAAGAAGATAAAGAGCAATCTGTATTTTTTTTATTAGATATCAGTCAATCACAGTATATCGGTGAGAAAAATAAAATTAATATATCAAAAGAAATAGCTTCCGTTTTAACCATTTCTGCTCTTAACACTAATAGTCAAGTAGGTTTACTATGCTTCTCAGACAAAAAAGAGTTATTTATTGAATCTAAAAAAGGGATACCTCATGGTTATTTAATTATTAAAAAACTATTTGAGTTAAAACAAAAGTCAATCAAAACAAGTCTTTCTTCTATGATTCAGTTTTTTATGAAATCCATAAAGAAAAAAAGTTTAGTAATTATATTAAGTGATTTTATTGATGAAAACTATTTAAAATCGCTAAAATCATTAAATAGATATCATGATGTAATCTGTTTACATATTTATGATGACAAGGAAGTAAGTATACCTAAGTTAGGAATTATACAAGTAGAGGAAAAAGAAGATAATTTTAAAAGGTGGGTTAATACTTCATCAAAAAGTTTTCAAAACATTACACAAAACATATTCAAAAAAGGACCCAATGAATTGAAAAAAAAAATGAATTCATTTGGCATTAATTATCTGAGAATAAATTCTAAAGAAAACTATGTAAAAAAATTAATCAAGCTATTTAAATACAGAAAAAAGAAATGAAGAAACTAATTTTGATTTGCATTTTATTTTCTAATAATATTTTTTCTCAAGAAATTGATTATAATATATTTTTTAAAGAAGAATCAGTCAAAATTGGAGATTCTATAACATTAATTTCCACATTAAAATATCCTAAAAATATTGAAATTATTCAACCTGACTCATCATATAAATTCATACCGTTTGAATTTTTAGATAAAATTGTTTTTGAGTCATCAAGCTCAAATAATATAATTTTTGATAGCACTATTTACATCCTTCAGACATTTGAACTAGATTCAATTCAATCTATCTATTTAAAATCTTATATAATAAATACAAGTGATAGCTTAGAAATTTTATCTAATAATGATAAAATACGAACTATAAGCTTGGTAAATGAAAAAAACTCAAAAACTAAAACAAATACATTACTAGAAAAAATAAACTCTATTTTTAACTCAAAAAAATTCTCAATAATTACTGGAGTCATATTTTCAGTATTAGTCTTAATCTATTTACTATTCAGAAAAAAAATTAACAAGTATTTTAAAATTAAAAGAATAAAATCTGAAACAGATTTTTTTAAAAATGAGTTCGATACTATTTTAAGTAGTTACCTTAATACAAATGATATAAAGTTTTTAGAAAACTTATTATTAAAATGGAAAAGATTTATGGAAAAATTATCTAAAAAACCCTATTCTAGCTCCACTAGTTCTGAAATTTCATTATTTAATAAAAATATAAAAAGTATTAAAACATTGAAGGATATTGATAAATGTATTTACTCTGAAAACGAATTTATTATAGATAAAAATAAATTAATAATATTAAGAGATGAAAGCATTAATCTTTCTAAAAATTATATAAATCAATTAAAAAATGAACAATAATTTTCTTGAAAATTGGATGTCATTAAAATGGTTTAGTTTAAACCAGCTACTATCTTATGAATGGGCAAATCATGAAATCATTTATATAATCTCTCTACTCCCAATAGCTTACCTAATCACTAAATATCTTAATAAAAAAATTACATATCAGGTATCAATCCCTAAAAATAAACTTATTAATATTAGATATTCTTTAATAAGGTTTATACCCAATTTATTATTTACAATTTCTATAATATTAATAATACTATCTCTTGCAAGACCACAAAAGTCTAACGAAAAAGTTGATAGATGGTCTGAAGGAATTGATATAATGCTAGTTATAGATATTAGTGAATCTATGCAAATTGAAGACTTTTCTCCAAACAGGTTAGAGTCAGCAAAAAATGTTGCAAAAAAATTTATAGATGGTAGGTTCCAAGATAGAATAGGATTAGTAGTATTTTCTGGTGAATCATATTCTAGATGCCCTTTAACTTCTGATTATGCATTACTTAAAAAGTATATAGATGAAATAAATTTTGATCTTATAAGTACAAGAGGTACTGCAATAGGTAGTGCTATTGCAATAGCTACAAATAGAATGAGAGAATCAAAATCTAAAACAAAAATTTTAATTTTGCTTAGTGACGGAGATAACACTGCTGGAAATATTGATCCTAAAACTGCTTCAGGGATCGCAAAGGCATATGGCATAAAAATCTACAGTATTGCAATAGGTAAAAATGGGAAGGTGCCATTTGGTAAGGATTACTTCGGAAGACCTAGATACGTAGAAAATTCACTTGATGAGAAGAATTTAAGAGATATAGCAAAAACAACAGAAGGTAAATTTTATAGAGCATCAAATAACAAATCTCTTGAAAATATCTTTAGTGAAATTGATGAATTTGAAAAATCTGAAATAAAAGAAAATAGATATAAAAATACTGTTGACTATTACCAATATTATTTATTATGGGGTATTATTTTTATTTTACTATTCATTTTAACAAAATCAACTTACTTAAATAATATTCTTAAAGATTAGATGAAAGATATTCTATTTAATAAAAATTATACATGCATAGCTGTCAGTAAGACAAAACCAACAGAAGATATTTTAAAAATATATAATTTAGGACATAAAGATTTTGGTGAAAATAAAGTTCAAGAGCTAGAAATAAAACACAGTATTCTTCCTAAAGATATAAATTGGCATATGATTGGACATCTTCAGACTAATAAGGTAAAGAAAATAGTTCCTTTTATTAGCCTTATTCACAGTGTTGATAGTATAAAACTTTTAAAAGTAATTAACAAAGAATCAAAAAAAATCAATAAAATAACAAAATGCTTAATTCAAGTAAATATATCAAATGAAGAAAACAAATATGGGTTTAAATTTTCAGATCTTAATTTTTTAAATTCTGACTTTTTAAATGATTATAAAAACATAGATTTAATAGGTCTGATGGGAATGGCCTCATACTCTTCTAATAAATTAGATATTCAGAAAGAATTTAATTTATTAAATAATAAATATATGGATTTAAAGAATGATTTAAGCTCGTTTAGTATACTTTCAATGGGTATGAGTAACGATTATGAATTAGCCTTGAGTGAAGGAAGTAATATGATAAGAGTAGGTTCAAAAATTTTTGGAGAAAGAAACTATCATTAGATGTCTTTTAATTCTTGATACAATTATTTATAATAGCATACAAATTTTGAATTATGAACAAACTTAAACTTTACACATACGGAACTTTAGTATTTGCTCTAGTACTTGCATTCTATTTAGTTAATAGCATTAAATTTAGTATTGACGAAGAAGCTCGAATTACTACGGCTGAATCCAAAGTAATTAATAAGTTAAAATTAATTAGAGAAGCACAAATTGCTTTTCAGAGTGTTAATGGAGAATATGCAAACCATTGGGATAGTTTACTTAATTTTATAGAAAAAGGAGAAATATTCTTAATTCAAAGAAGAGAAGAAACTGTTTTACTTGATTATGGTGCTGAAGAAACTACATTGTATTTAGATACTTTAGGAAGTATTTCTGTACTAGACTCAATATTTTCACCTTATCCTAATTTTGATGCTCAAAGCTTAGTGTATGTTCCTGGATATGATAATGTAAAATTTGAATTTTGGGCAAGTAAAATTGAAAAAGGAGGTGTTGAAGTTGATGTAGTTGAAGTTAGAAACCCTAAACCATTTGATCCTGATAGAAAAGAAGAGAATGAAGCAAATATTAATAAGCCTCTAAGGTTTGGGTCAAGAACAAGTATAACTACAGCTGGAAATTGGGAATAATATTATTGATATTTGAGTAATTCTAAACCTTTAATCTCTAATCTATTTTTCATTAAAAATTCATCTGAAAAAAGTTTATACTTTTCAAATGAAATTTTATTGACTTTATTTCAGAAGAAAAAATTAAATATTTTAAAGAAAGAACATAAAAATATATTTACAGTTGACACATCAAATAATTTTATTATTCAACCAAAAAAATTATCACATACATTCAAAGGTTTTAATTTAAAAAAAACAATTGGAGTTGAAAAAGATAAGATTGAAAAGAAAGACAAAATAACTAATGATACAATACTTTCCTTTTTTTTTAATGAACAAAAATTAATAGGTTTCAAAAAAAATGTTAATCATATAGCCGAAATACTTCTAAAATGTTCTCTGAAATTAAAGGATAATAATCCTATTGTAAATATTCTTATTTTCAAAAAAAAAATATTTATATCAATAACCAAAAAAAATAAAATTCTTTTTTACAATCAATTTAAGTATAAGGCAGATAATTATATTAAGTATATTTTACTTGTTTTTGAAGAATACAATTTAAACAGGATTAAACAAGAAATAAATCTTATTGAAGGCGACTCTCCTTTATCAAATTATAAAAAAAGTTTAGATAATTATTTTGTTAATATAAATTTCAATAAAAAATCTATATTTGAAATAATAACAGAATTCTATGAATAAAAAAATTGCACTATTCCCCGGAACATTTGATCCATTTACATTAGGACATCATGATATAGTAATAAGAGGGCTAAAAATTTTTGATCAAATTTGCGTAGCAATTGGAAATAATCCAAAAAAGAACAGATTTTTTGAGGTAGATTTCATGAAAAATAAAATAATAAATTTATATTCTCAGAATAGTAAAATATCAGTAATATCATATAACAAACTAACTGCTGAAGTAGCAAAAGAAAACAAAGCCAATTATATTTTAAGAGGATTAAGAAATACTACAGATTTTGAATTTGAAAACTCAATTTCTCAGATTAATAGAGATTTAAATAAAAGTTTAGAGACAGTTTTCTTAATTACATCACCAAATCTTGCTCCTATAAGCTCAACAATCATTAGAGATGTAATAAATTATGGAGGTGATATTAATAAATACTTACCCTATAAAATAGATTAGACATGTTCAAAAAATTTATACTTACTCAATTACTTCTTCTTATAAACTTTATTACATACTCCCAAACTAATAAGCCAATTCTTCATGGAAAACATTGGATAGCTATTACTGGAAAACCTATCGGAGCAACTGCAGGATCTATAATATTTGAAAAGGGAGGTAATGCAGTTGATGCTGCATGTGCTATGGTAGCAGCAACAGCCACTATGTGGGATGTTCTAGGTTGGGGAGGAGAAACTCAAGCATTAATTTATAATCCAAATACTAAAAAAGTTATAGGAATAAATGCTTTGGGTGTTGCACCTAGTGGTGCAACTCCAGATTTCTTTAGAGAAAAAGGTTATAGTATTCCACCTAAATTTGGACCTCTATCTGCAGTTACTCCAGGAACACCTGGGGGGATAATGACTATGCTAGCTGAGTATGGTACAATGAGCCTGGAAACTATTTTATACCCTGCAATGGAAATGGCTAAAGGATATCCAATAGAAGCACAAGCTGCTAATTCAATTGAGAGAAATAAAGACGAAATCAAAAAATGGAAGTATTCTAAAAAACTTTTCTTAACTAATTTAGGAGAAGAAAGAGAAGCTCCAAACGAAGGTGAAATCTTTATTCAAAGTGATTTATTTAACACTTTAAATAAATTAGTGGTATCAGAAAGAGCAGCTTTGAAAAAAGGAAAATCAAGAAAAGAAGCAATTTATGAAGCTTATAAAAGATTTTATGAGGGAGATATAGCTGATGAGATTGTGAGATCAACTCAAGAACAAGGTGGTTTAATTACTAAAAAGGATCTTAAAAATTATAAAGTATATATAGAAGAACCTTTAATGACATCTTATAAAAATATTGATGTATATAAACTTAACACCTGGGTTCAAAGTCCTGTTTTACTTCAGTCACTTAACATGGTAGAGAAATTAGATATCAAATCTATGGGCTTTAATTCTACTAATTATATTCATAATCTATATCAGATAATGAATTTGGCATTTTCAGATAGAGACTTCTACTATGGTGATCCTTACTATGAACCAAAAGAACCTGTATTGGGTCTTTTATCAAAAGATTACGCATCTGAAAGACTTAAATTAATATCAGATACTAATTTAAAAGACATAAAACCTGGAAATCCATATGATTTTCAAGAAGGAACAAATCCTTTCTTAAATTATTTAAATAATTGGGAAACTGATAATAACATAGATAAGATAAAGTCTTCATTCGACTTAAATCATAATATGAGTTCTAATTATGATTTTAACGAATCATTTCTAGCTGGAACAACAACTGTCCAAGCGGCTGACTCTTCAGGTTGGATAGTTTCAATAACTCCTAGTGGTGGGTGGATTCCTGCAGTGATAGCAGGTAATACAGGTGTTGGTCTAAGTCAGAGAATGCAAAGCTTTGTGCTTGACCCAAAAGATGGTCCTTATAATGTTCTTGAACCTGGAAAAAGACCAAGAGCCACTCTCACACCTACTATTGCATTAAAAGATGATGAACCTTTTTTGTCGTTTGCTGTACAAGGAGGTGATACGCAGGATCAAAATTTATTACAGTTTTTTCTTAATATGGTAGAATTCGAAATGAATGTTCAAGAAGCTTGTGAAGCTCCTAATATAAACAGCTTCCAAATGAGAAGTTCTTTTGGTTATCATGAAAACAGACCTGGTGATTTATTATTACATAACTCAACACCACAGTTTATAAGAAAAGAATTAAAAAAGAAAGGATATAAACTTCAATTTAGAGATAAAACTTCTGGGCCAATAAATGCTATTTTTTTTGATTTAAAAAACAAGTCTTTTCAAGGCGGTTCTAGTGATTTCGGAGAGGATTATGGAATTGCGTGGTAAATATAATCAATCAATAACCGTTACTAAAAAAATTAATTCATCCAAAAAAGAGGTTTGGAATCACATTTCATCTCCTGCTTATCTAAATTTATCACATCCATTTTGTAAAGAAAATAAAGTAATATCTTGGGAAGATAATAATAGGAGTGATATATTGATTTACCTTAATGGTTTAGTATATATTAGAAATTTTACGAATTGGAAAGAAAATAAGGGATATACTTTATTTATTGGAGAAAAAAATAAAAGCAAATCAAAGGTAGTTTGGAAATTATCAAATAAAAACAAAGAAATATTACTATCAATTACTGTATTTCCCTATTTTATGAGAAAATATCCAAAATTTATTTCTCATATACCCTACTTAATTTATATAAAACCTAAACTAATTAACTATCTAGAATCGGTTCTAAAAGGAATAGATTGGCATTTAAAAGAAAAACGGTCAGTTCCAAGAAATAAATTTGGTAAACACTCTTGGTTTTCCTAATTAAGATTTGAGCCTCGTGCCGGGATCGAACCAGCGACCTAGTGATTACAAATCACTTGCTCTACCATCTGAGCTAACGAGGCTTTAATTATTTTTTTGGCAAATATAATATCAATTTAAAAAGAAAAAAATCTTATACTATAATCAAATTTTTAATGTTGAATAAAATTAAGATTTTTATAATGTAAAATTTAAAAATAAAAATAATGTCCCCTTATCTTTTTATTTGATATCTCTATGGTAGGAAGAGGAATTTTGATATAACTGAGTGCATTAAATATCTTTTTTAACACCTTAGATTTTGATTTAATTTTAGAGAAATCTATATCTAATGATAAATAGTATTGTCGATATCTTTCATGATATGGAATATTTTTTCCATTATAAGTTGAAATATTTGAAAACTCTCCAATCATTCCATTAGCACCATATCCAAATGATAAATTAATCCACTCGGGAATTTTTTTTATTTTAAAAATTTTTGATGGTGAAAAAGAAAACCAATAAGTGTACCCATTATAATCATAAATAAATTGAGATAAAAAATTATTCTTACCTAAATATCCATTGGCATCTTTAGAATAAATAGATCTACTAAAAGATAATTTAGGTCTTAATAATTGCTCACCAAAAATACGTTGCTGAATAATAAAAAATGATGACCCTAAAGCATTAGCAACCATATCTGTCATAGAAAAACCCCACCCTTCATAATATGCGTCAAAAAATTCAATTGGAGTTTCCAGTATAAAACCTTGAGAACCTCCAAATATTAAAGATTGTTTTTCAGAGAAATTAAATTTTTTCATTAAAGAATATCCTACATTACTTTCAAGATATGATGCGTAAAAATGTCCAAATTTATCAATCTGATTCCATCCCTTAAAATCATTATAAAAGTGAAAAGGGACCCTCTTTTTATCAGAATACCATTCATACTTTAAATATGACATAGCACCTGTCAATGTTGCGCCTTCAACTAATAAAAACTTATAAAAATTTTTATCAACATTATTTTTAATACTATCAACTGAAAATAGATTATGATTTATTAATATAATTGAAAAAAAAATAAGAAACTTTTTTTTCAAAATAGTGACTTTAACTTTTTAAGGTCAATATTTCCACCACATACTACTACCAAACATTTAGAGTTTGGATTAATTTTTATTTTATTAAATAAAATTGGAGCAAGACAAGCTGATGCTGCTGGTTCAGGTATAATTTTTAATCTTTCAATCATAATTCTCAAAGAATCAATCATTTCTTGTTCAGAAACATTAATAATTTCATCTACAAATTCTTTTACAAATTCAAAAGTAATATCTCCTGCAAATGGAGCAGCTAGAGTATCAGCTATTGTTTTATTTTTTAGAGTATCAAATATTTCTGGTTTATTCGATTTAATACTATTTGTCATTACATTAGAATTAATTGGTTCTACGCCTATTATTTTAATTTTTGGATTATATTTTCTTAATACACAAGCCATTCCAGAAATCAATCCTCCACCTCCAATACTAATAAATGCATAATCTAAATCTTTAATTTTATTAATAACCTCTAAAGAGGTAGTTCCTTGGCCTAAAATAATATCAATATCATCAAATGGATGTACAAATGAGAGTCCCTCACTTTCAATTATTCTTTCACATGTATCCATCATTTTTTCTTTAGTTAATATAACTTCACCTCCATAAGATTTTGTAGCCTTAATTTTTGATTTTGATGCTCCATATGGCATAACAATTTTTGACTTTATACCAAACTGAGAACAAGCCCAAGAAGTAGCTTGAGCATGATTTCCTGCAGAAATTGCTATTACTCCATTTTTCTTTTCTTTCTCTGATAACTGAATAATTTTATTAATTGCTCCCCTTGATTTAAAAGATCCTGTTTTTTGAAATAATTCAAGTTTAAAATAAATATCTAGATTAAACATATGATTTAGAGAAGATGATGAGATAATAGGAGTCTTTTTAATAAAAGGCTTTATTCGATCTAATGCTAGATGAAATTGATCTAAAACTGGAAAATTCAAACTTTATTTATAAGATTAAGCTGCAATTTTAATGATTCTATCTCTTTATCAGAATTATTTATTTTTACTAAGTATTCTTTCTTTAAATTATCAGCAGCAACAGATTCTTTAAGATAATATATATTATTTTTTAAATTTTTAATTTCTGATTGAATAGAATTTATTTTTTTTATAATATCTGATTTCTTTTTTATAATCTTATTCTTAGAGTATGGATTTTTAGCTAATGAATTTAATTCAATAATAAATTTAAACTTATCAAAATCATCTTGATTCATTAAAGAAGATGTCTTTTCAACAACTTTATCTATTACGCTTTTGAATCTATCCCTAATCTCATCTATTTTTTCTTTTGGCACATGACCTGCCTCTAAAAACTTTACTTGAAGCTTAAAAAATTCATCTTGATTAATAGTATCATTGGTTAATAATTTTTCAATATCATCACAAGATTTAATTTTAATATTTAAATTATCTTCATATATTTTTATTGTGTCTTTATCTCCAACTCTCATTCTCTCATAAAAGAAATCACACACTGACTGAAATTCTTTATATATTTTATCTTTTTCCTTTATAGGCACCTTACCTATTTTCTTCCATTCCTTTTGAATTGATTGTATTTCCTTAGATGTCTCTTCCCAGATATCACTATCTTTTATATTATTCACCTTTTCTATTAACTCCTTTTTCAATTTTAAATTATTCTTATAAGAATCATCTATCTTCTTAAAAAAACTTGATTTATTATTAAAAAATTCTTTAAATGAATTCCAAAATTCTTTACTAATATTTCTAGTAGAATTTTTAGGAACACCTCCTATTGCATTCCACTTATCTTTGAGAGTCAAAACTTCTCTAGTTTTATTATTCCATTCCTTAAAATGTTCAGATTTAAAAGATTTTAAATTATTAATATCATCTAATAATTTCATCTTTATTTCTAAATTTTCGCCAAGCGAAACTTTAATATTAGAAATAAAATCTTTTTTCTTCTTATATATCTCATCAGAAGCATTTTTCAATCTATCCCAAATCTCGTTTTGCTTTTCATTTTCAACAGGTCCAATATGTTTAAACTCCGAATGAAGTTCATTGAGTTTAGAAACAGACCTCATTACATTAGTATCTTTTATGAGTGATTCAGCTTTATCACATATCTCGGATTTAGTTTCTAAATTTTTCTTTCTATCTAATTCCTTTAATTCAAAATATATACTTCTATTATCATAAAACCTGTCTAAAAGAGCGTTATATGTAGTCCATAATGACTTATCCTTTGAGTTATTTATTTGACCAATATCCTTCCATTTATTTTGTAGATCTTTAACCTTGTTAAAGGTATCTTTATCCTCATTTCCGTTGACTAAAACCCTAAGATTATCAACTATTTCTTTCTTTTTCTTAAGTAAGATATAAGGGTTTGATTCTTTAACAGAATCATCTTTATTTTCAATTTCAATGGTAGAAGAAACTGAAGGTTTAGATTTAGAATTTTCTGAGGGTTTATTATGATCTTTATCATCATTTAAAATATCATTTTTACTATTCTCTTTTGTAGAGGACTTTGATATTTCTGATTTAGAATCTTTAGAAGGTGATTTAGAAGTTGAATCTTTAAGATCTTTTTTTGTAGATTTTTTATTATCTACTTTATCTTCTTCTTTCTTTTTTGAAATAGACATAATACAAATTTATATAATATTTTAATTCAAAGAAGGGTCTTTAGGATAATTAGAAAATATTTTATTTTTACCACCAAATTCAGATAAGAAAACAGACCAAAATTTATCATCAATATTCTTAAAGAGAATATCAGAATTAAATTGATTAACAACTATCCATGAATTTTGATTTATTTCTTCCTGTAACTGGTCAGATGACCAACCCGAGTAACCACTAAAAAATTTATATTTTAATTTATTTTTATTGAGATTTTTATTTTTTATAAATTCATCAATATTTCCTCCTAAATAAACATCATCTATTATCTCTTCTGAATCTGAAAGGTTTTTTAGATTATGAATAAAATTTAAATAAGATTTTTCAACAGGACCACCTAAATAAAGGTTATTAACAATTACATTATTAAATTCTATATCTAAATTTTGCGCATTTATTTTTTCATTTAAAACATATCCAAAACTTCCTTCGTTATTATGTTCACAAATAAAAATTAATGATCTCTGAAAGTTTGGATCTTTCATTAGGGGTTGAGAAAAAATTATGCTACCTTTTTTAACTTTGTTGTTAGATTTAAAATTAAAATAATCAAATTTCATATTTTTAATATTATTCATTTATGAAAGAAATTCAAAACTTACGTGTTGATTATTCTGGGAAAATTCTTGATATTGAAAAATTAGATAAGAATCCTATAAACCAATTTAAATTATGGTTTAATGATGCAAAATTAAATAATATCATCGAACCAAACGCAATGATATTATCAACAATATCAAAAGAAAGTACTATTAACTCAAGAACTGTATTATTAAAAGATATTTATAAGAAAGGATTTATTTTTTATACTAATTATGATAGTAAAAAAGGCAAAGACATTAATCATAATAATAATGTATCTGCTGTTTTCTTATGGAAGAAAATAGAAAGACAAATAATAATTAAAGGATATACATCTAAAATCTCTATCAAGGATTCTGAAAAATATTTTAACTCAAGGCCTAGGAAAAGTAGAATAGCAGCATGGGCCTCTAAACAAAGTGCAAATCTTAATAATTCAAAAGATTTAATTGATAGTTTTAATTTTTATGATAAAAAATTTAAAGATGAAAATATTCCACTACCAGGTTTTTGGGGTGGATATATAATAGAACCATATTCTGTTGAGTTTTGGCAAGGGAGATCATCAAGAATGCATGACAGAATCTTATATAAAAAAACAAAAAAGAAATGGGATATATCTAAACTTTACCCTTAAAAAAAACTATCTAATGAAGTTAGTTTTAATTTATTTTCAGAAGTAAAACCTTCACCATGTTTGACTCCAATAGAATGACCCATTTCTATTGATCTTGATTTTATAAAATCCATAAATTCCTTAGTTGATATAAAAGAGTCATTCTCTTTACTTTTTGGATCATAAAACTGACTTTTAAAACATTTTATCGCATTGATTTTTATATCAATATATTTAGATACATCAACTACAAAATGAGGTTCAATATAATTATTTTGAATTGAATAAAGTAAAGATTTAGGTCTCCATGATTCTTGATCAAGATTATCTTTTTTAGTACTAATTTTTATCAATCCTGATAAAAAACATGCTTTTTTTACTAACCTAGCAGCAGACTCATGATCAGGATGCCTATCTGTTTTAGAATTTGTTATTATAACTTTAGGCTTAAATTCTCTTATAACTTTAATGACATCAAATATAGATTCTTCATCATCAGAAATAAACCCATCTCTTAGCTCTAGATTATATCTAAAATTAACACCTAATACCTTTGCTGCATTTTTAGCCTCTTCAATTCTGACCTTTCCTGAGCCTCTTGTTCCAAGTTCACCTCTAGTTAAGTCTATCATTCCAACAGACAAACCATTATCAATACAAGATAAAATTGTTCCTGAGCAACACAATTCAGCATCATCAGGATGAGCCATAATAATTAGTAAATCTACTGAAGTCATAAATTAATTATTTGATATAAACCTTTCAGCATCAAGAGCTCCCATACAACCTGATCCAGCTGCAGTTACAGCCTGACGATATATTTTATCTTGAGCATCACCAGTTGCAAAAATACCAGGAATATTTGTAAGTGTTGATCCAGGTTTAGTAACTATATATCCACTATCATCTAATTTTAAATATTTTTTAAATATTTCAGTATTTGGTTGATGTCCAATTGCAATAAATACACCACTTAATTTAATAATTTTTGATTCATTAGAAATATTATTTATAATTTCAATACCATCAACAGATTCATCACCTTTTATTTCTTTAATTTCTGAATTCCAATGTATTTGAATTTTATTGTTTTCTTTAATTCTATTTTGCATAATAACTGAAGCTCTCATCTCATCTCTTCTAACTATCAAATGTACTTTACTTGTTAACTTTGATAAGTATAAAGCTTCCTCAGCTGCTGTATCTCCACCTCCAACTACTGCAACATCTTGACCTCTAAAGAAAAAACCATCGCATACAGCACATGCTGATACACCTTTACCGTTCAATCTTTGTTCTGATTCTAAGTTCAACCATTTCGCTGAAGCTCCTGTTGAGATAATAATAGATTTCGCAGTGATTTTTTCATTATTATCAGAAAATGCGACAAGTGTATCAGAAGAAAAGTCAACAGATGAAATCATTCCTGATCTTATATCTGATCCAAACCTACCGGCTTGCTTTTCAAAATCAACCATCATCTCAGGACCCATTATTCCTGATGGATAGCCAGGGTAGTTTTCAACATCAGATGTAATTGTTAGTTGTCCACCTGGTTGATCACCTTTATATAACAAAGTTTTTAAACCAGCTCTTGAAGTATAAATAGCTGCTGTATAACCAGCAGGGCCTGATCCAATTATTAAGACATCAACACTTATCTCCTTCATTATTTTTTATCACCTTTTTCAGGTCTTGGTAATAACGCTTTTCTAGATAATCTAAACTTACCTGATCTTTTATCAACTTCAATAAGCTTAACTTTAATTTCCTCTCCTTCCTCTAATACACCTTCCATTGTTTCAACTCTTTCCCATTTAATTTCAGAAATATGTAGAAGACCGTCTTTACCAGGCATAAATTCAATAAATGCACCAAAATCTTTAATTGTCTTAACTTTACCAGAGTATGTCTCTCCAACTTCAGGTACAGCAATAATAGCCTTAACTCTCTCAACTGCATTGTCCATATCGTCTTGATTTGAAGAAAAAATATTAACAACCCCATGCTCTTCTACTTCCTCCACTAAAACAGTAGCTCCGGACTCTTTCTGTATCTCCTGAATAATTTTTCCTCCAGGACCAATAACAGCACCAATCATATCCTTAGGTATAGACATTTTATAGGATCTAGGAGTATGAGCTTTTAAGTCAGACCTAGAACTTTTCATAGTTTTAGACATCTCCTTCAATATATGTAATCTACCCTCCTTAGCTTGAATCAATGCCTCAGTAAGAATTTCATAAGATAAACCGTCAATTTTAATATCCATCTGACAGGCTGTTATACCATCCTCAGTACCAGTTACTTTAAAATCCATATCACCTAAATGATCTTCATCTCCTAAAATATCAGATA
>Ga0055584_100002570_pt1 | contig 17910 bp, 17 predicted proteins | sample OSDHelmetaG_FD_58716 | JGI IMG/M metagenome (GOLD analysis project Ga0055584, IMG submission 58716) | Pelagic marine sediment microbial communities from the LTER site Helgoland, North Sea, for post-phytoplankton bloom and carbon turnover... | ecosystem: Environmental > Aquatic > Marine >... | reverse complement strand
GAGCTTAATCGAAAAGAAAGACTTTCAGGAAATTACTGAGCTTGCCATCGCTTCTCTTTCGCTAGCTAATTGAAATAATGAAAGTCAAAAGCCTCCTTGCTCTTGTATTATCTACTTTACTCACCCATGTGCTCTTCGGCTTTAACACCGAGAACATAACTGCTCGCGGCTCGTTCTCTAACGCTCATTTAGCTTTCGTAAAGAAAAAGACTGGCAGGGTCGCCTTCATGGGAGGCTCCATTACCGAAATGAACGGATATCGTCCCATGCTTGCTGCATGGTTGGAAAATAAATTCCCCCAAACCAAGTTTGAGTTCATCAATGCAGGTATATCGTCGACCTGCTCGACCACGGGAGCCTTCCGCTTGCAGAGGGATATCCTCGATCATGGGCCTATCGATTTATTCTTTCTCGAATTCGCGGTCAACGACGACCAGGATGCCGGTCATTCCAAGGAAGCGTGTATACGGGGCATGGAGGGAATCATCCGCCAAATGCGCACCAAGAGCCCAAAAACAGATTTGGTCGTTACTTACTTCGTCAACCAAGGAATGCTCAATCAACTCAAGGAAGGAAAGACTCCCCTGCCCATGGGTGCTCATGAACAAGTGCTCGAAAAGTACGGGGTTTCCCGGATTCACCTAGCTCGAGAACTCGCTCATCAAATCAAAGATGGCTCCTTTTCTTGGGAGAAGTTCGGAGGAACTCATCCGAAGGAACCTGGAAACCGGCTTTGTGCCAATATGCATATCGAAATGCTCGAAAAGGCTTGGACTGGAAAAAACAACGAAGCCCCAAATAAAAGAAAGATTCCTGTCACTCCCATAGACGCAAACAGTTACTTCAACGGACGCTTCCTTTCCCCCGCAAAAGTCTCCCTCAGCAACGGATGGAAGTTTTCCGAACCCAATTGGAAAAGTCTTCCCGGCGGAAAACGCGGAAGGTACCTCGGCCGGCCTCTTCTTCACTGCGAAACTCCGGATAAGCCGATCCAGATTAAGTTCGAAGGTCGAGCAATTGGAGCCTTTGTCAATGCGGGTCCCGATGCAGGAATTCTCGAATTCGTTATTGATGGGAAACGTAAAGGTAGCATTGATCTGTATCATCGATACAGCAAGGGACTTCATTACCCGCGCTCCGTTGTGTTCGCCCATGACTTGCCATCAGGGTCCCACGAGATCAAACTTTCAATCCGGTCTGGCAAACGTTCCGCTGTCCGCATCCTCGAATTCTGCATTAACTGATCAAACATTGCCCAAACCCAAATGCACATGAACCCATTCCTTAACGAATCCTTTCATATCTCATGGTCCGAACTGAAACCCGAAAACATCGTCCCCGACATGACGCTTGCCTTAAAGAGAGCCGAGTCGGAAATGGAGACGATACGAAACCTGCCTCCCGAAGAAGTTGACTTCAGAAATGTCCCCTTGCGTTTTTGCAAGGCTCAGGAAGATTTGGGAGAGGCGTGGAACATCGTTTCCCATCTCGATCAAGTTCGTAATTCGGAAGAATTACGAGAGGCCTACAACGAGATGCTCCCTGAAGTAACTGCCTTCGCAACCAAGGCCCTGCTCGACCAAGCACTTTGGAATCAAGTCAAGGCATTTGCCGGATCCCCCAAAGCCCAATCGCTTGACGATCAAGAAAAGAGATTACTCGATGAACTGGTGGCCGACTTCGTCGAAGCAGGAGCCGACCTCCCGGAAGACAAACGGAGCCGACTAGAGGAGCTTTCAACCGAGCTTGCTCAAGCGACTCAGAAATTTTCCGAGAACGTCCTCGACTCCACAAATGCATGGGAAAAGAACATCGTGGACGAATCACTGCTCGATGGATTACCCCCCAGTGCAAAAGTTGCGGCCCGTGAAACAGCCAAGCAAAAGGAAATGGACGGATGGCTCTTCACCCTCCACGCTCCTTCCATCATGCCCATCATGAAATACCTTGCTGATTCATCTATCCGTAAGGAATTCTGGAAAGCTTCTTCCAAGATCGGTTGGGAAGGAGAACAAGACAACACGGATTTAATTCGAACAATACTCGAGTTAAGGCAGGAAAAAGCAGTGCTTCTTGGAAAAAAGGATTATGCGGATGTTGTACTTGAACGCAGAATGGCTGGATCGGGTGCCCGGGCCGACGAGTTTGTTTCCGACCTCAAGGAAAAAACCGCCCTTGCTTTCGATCGGGAAAACGACCAATTGATTGCCTTCAAGGCTGAGAAAACCGCTGCTGCGGACGAACTACTAGAACCTTGGGAGCATAGTTATTGGTCGGAAAAGCAAATGAAAGAAAAGTATGACTTCGATGAGGAAGATATGCGCCCCTACCTGCCAATCAATTCCGTCCTCTCTGGCATGTTTTCGCTGGTTACTAAAATCTTCCGTCTTCGGATCGAAGAGCGCTCGACTTCCCATAATGGGCAACCCGCTAATCCCGTTCAAGGCGACGAACGCCAACCGATCGATGTCTGGCATCCGGAAGTAAAGTTTTACGAGGTCTTTGATTCGAAAGATCATCGACACCTTGGCTCCTTTTATGCCGACTGGCACCCCCGCCCAGAAAAGCGTTCCGGAGCATGGATGAACTATTTCAAGATGGGAGTTCCTGGCGACAATGGCTCACCCAGAGGCCCCCACCTGGGACTGATGTGCGGAAACATGACTGCCCCTGTGGATGGCAAGCCCGCCCTCCTTACCCACTACGAAGCCAATACCGTCTTCCACGAGTTCGGGCATCTCCTGCATCACCTGTGCGCAGAGGTCAAGTTCAAGAGATTGAGCATGGGAACAGTCCCTTGGGATTACGTCGAGCTTCCCTCCCAAATTATGGAAAACTGGCTTTGGGAAAGGGAAAGTCTGGACTTGTTCGCCCGACACCACGAAACCAACGAACCGATCCCTGTGGAACTTTTCGAAAAACTCATTCGAGCCCGTAATTATCACGCAGGTTTTATGCAAATGCGACAATTATTCCTCGGTAAAATGGACCTGCTTCTACACCGTAAGCTCATCATCGAGGGCTATAATAATCTCGAAGATGCCCTCGAACCCCTCATCAAGGACTACCGGGCCAAACTAAAGACCTCCCCCCCAACAATCGCTCGGCAATTCGGACACATCTTCAGCGATCCAGTCGGGTACGCCTGTGCCTACTATTCCTATAAGTGGTCGGAGGTGCTCGACGCCGATGCCTTCACTCGTTTTCAAAAGGAAGGAATCCTAAACCCAGAAACCGGCATGGCCTTTCGGGAATGCATCCTAAGCAAAGGAAATTCAAAGCCTGCCGAGGAACTCTTTCGGGATTTCATGGGTAGGGATCCGGATCCTCATGCATTACTCGAGCGCTCAGGCCTCGCCTAGAAAACCAAACCATATGTCAACAAGTCCCCAAATTCTTGCCTGGATAACCTGCGATTCAGTTTATGTCGATCCAGCGACCGGGAAACATACCCTTCTGGGAATCTTCTCCAACCTTCGGGCTAACGAATTTCCCGTCACTCACCCCCGGATGATCTGGTTTCTATCTTTTTCTGATCTAACTCTGGGGTCTCATCAGCTGAAGATATCAATTGGAATACCTCTGTCTGATGAACAACCACGGGTCATCATCGACCGGTCCTTCGATTCCCCTGGCCCCCATCACCGCATCAATTTGATAAACGACATCCACCGGCTGAAGTTCGAGAAACCGGGGAACTACTCGATTCTTATTGAGATTGACGATCAAGTCGTCCTTGCAAGTACTTTCCCCATAACTCAAATCGATTAATTTCCAAATGAAAAGTTTATCATTCCCCTTTGCCTTATTCTTAGCCATGAGTTCCCTCGCTTATACAAAGAGCGAACCAAAGGTCCCCCCCCCTCAATTTCCAGTACCAGTCGTCGAGAAGCTCGAAGGGTGGACAATCGAATTCGACCCAGCACTCAAAGCATCAGACCAACGACGCTTTTTTCAGGATGTCAAAAAGGCGTTGGCCAATCACCTGCAACGAATCGTTTACATTCTACCCGCTGAAAAGACCAAGGCTTTGCGCAAGCTAACCATCCGAGTTGACCTTGAACACAAGTTGGGAAATATGCAGTACCATCCGTCTAAGTCTTGGCTGAAGGCGAACGGACACGACCCAACTTTGGAAAAACGCGTTCATGTCCCGAGAGCCCGAAGTCTACTCGACCGAGGCACTTGGGCCAAGCACCCCTATGTCATCCTGCACGAACTTGCTCATGCCTATCACGACCAGGTCCTCAGTTTCGACAACCCGGATGTCCTCAAGGCCTATAACCGCTCAGAAAAAGCGGGGCTTTACGAACGGGTTCTTCTCTTCCGTGGTGGCAAGACCAGTCATTATGCACGAACCAACCATAAGGAATTCTTTGCTGAGATGACCGAGTCCTATCTCGGAGTGAATGATTTTTATCCATTCGTCCGTGCCGAACTCAAGGAGCATGATCCAGAAACCTTCGCACTTATGGCCAAGATCTGGGGCAAAATCTGATGGGAAAGAATACTCTCTTCTTTCTTTTGCTAGCACTTATATTTTCCAAGCTAACGAGCTTGGGCGAATGGGAAAAACACCTAATTGTTCAAGGCAAGGGAAGCATCAATGTTGCTGTGGCCGCCGATTTCGATCAGGACGGACATATCGATACGATGACTTCGTTTGCAGGAGGCGTCACCTTGTTTCGTGGGCCCAACTGGAAGCAGTCCCGTCAGGTAACGCACTTCGAGGAAGCCTACCGTGGCAATAGGAAAATCAGAACCGGATGTATTCATGGTTGCCTGTTTGATGTCGACGGAGACGGAGACCAGGACTTCGTGGGCTCGAATCAAATGGTGTTCTGGTTGGAATGCCCGGACAAGCCGTTCGAGCAGGATTGGACCTTTCGCCTAATCGACGACGAAATCCTAGGCACCCATTGCCTGATAACAGGAGATGTCGACCTCGACGGAAAGCTCGATTTGATCGCAAACTCGGGTAGATCAACGGATACCGAATTCCCAAATTCCATCCTCTGGCTTCAAGCTCCCGCCAACCCAAAATCCGGGATTCCCTGGACACGCCATGTCTTTGCCGACAAGGATGCCCCGGGAGGTTCTCACTACATGGGCTTCGGGGATGTCAACAGGGACGGATTACCCGACATTGCATGTGCAGCCAAAGGGGGGGAGAAGTTTCCCGGTGGTGAATGGTTTGCTTGGTGGAAACAAGACAGGCACGGGACGGCTTCTTGGAAAAAACGAATTCTCTCCAAAGACCAACCGGGGGCATCCAATATCCTTCCTGCCGACTTAGACGGGGACGGGTTCGTCGACTACCTCGCATCCCGGGGACATGGCAAGGGCGTCCTTTGGTTCAAGGCGGAAGCCAATTCCGTCAAAGGAGGGAACTTCAGTCCCGACTTCAAGCCAATTGAAATCGATCCCCTCATCGAGCGACCGCACTCCCTTGCCTTGGCCGACATTGACAAAGACGGGGACATGGACGCGGCAACCTGCGGAAGTCTGGTAAATGGGGAAGCGGTCTGGTACGAGAATGACGGCAAAGGCGAGTTCACCCGCCACCTTATCGGCAAGAATCAAGGGAGCTACGACTTGAGGACCGTAGACATGGACGGGGACGAGGACCTTGACATTCTGATTGCCGGTCATCACAACGCGAACCTCGTTTGGTTCGAAAACCCGCTGGCGACTTCCCCCAAGCCATTCCCTGGCAAGCAATCTTCTTGGAAAGGATTTTCAATGAACGAATTTAAGCTCGAGAACCGGAACTGTCGGGTCGTCCAGCCCAAAAAAGCCGCTCCCGGTCGACCTTGGATCTGGCGGGCCCGCTTCTGGGGGCATGAACCACAAACGGATTTGGCCCTTTTGGATAAAGGCTGGCACCTGACTTACTCGGATGTAGGCAATCTCTTCGGTGCCCCTCAAGCCGTTGCCCTATGGGACAACTTTCACGAAAAAATGACCAACGAGCATGGCTTGGCCAAAAAAGTTGCCTTGGAAGGAATGAGCAGGGGCGGATTAATCATCTACAATTGGGCCAAGAAAAACCCCGCTAAAACACTTTGCATCTATGCCGATGCCCCCGTGCTTCACTTTGAAAGCTGGCCCGGCGGGAAAGGGAAAGGAAAAGGCTCCAAGGGAACTTGGGAAAAATGTCTGCAAGTCTACGGTTTGAGTGAAAACGGGGCCAAAACCTTTCGCGGACTACCGCTCTATGGACTGGAAGGCTTGGCCAAGGAAAGGATCCCTTTACTCCATGTTGTGGGTCAGGCTGACACCGTTGTACCTGTTGAGGAAAACACCGATTTGCTTGAGGAATCCTACCAGGCACTCGGTGGCTCGATCAAAGTCATTCGCAAGCAAGGTGTGGGGCATCACCCACATAGCCTCAAGGACCCCGAACCCATCGTCTCCTTCATCCTCGATGCGTGGAAAAAAGGGTTGGAGAAAAGTAAGTAACCGTTGTCACTTGAATCGATAGGCACCTTCCTGTAGGTTGTTTCTCCTATGGCAGACCGCATTCCATCCGACGCACCGAACACCGCCCCTCTTCTAGTGGTAGGATCGGTCGCCTTTGATAACGTCATCACTCCCTACGCACAGAAGGAGCACATCCTCGGTGGAGCAGCATCCTATTGTTCGTTCGCGGCAAGCTACTATGCGCAAGTCCGTATGGTCGGGGTAATAGGCAACGACTTCGGGGAGGAACACTTGGAACGCTTGCGTTCTCGGGGGATTGACTTGGAAGGCGTCCAGCGCGACGATTCTGGCCCCACTTTTTTCTGGAAGGGAAAGTACCACGAGAACTTCAACCGCAGGGATACCCTAGACATCCAGCTCAATGTTTTTGAAAACTTCCGACCCGATCTTCCTGAGTCCTATCTAGATTCCGAATATGTCTTGCTCGGGAACATCCATCCGGCCTTGCAAATGCATGTGCTTGACCAGCTCCAAGGTGATCCCTTCGTGCTGGCGGACACCATTGACCTATGGATCGATATCGAGCGTGACGCTTTGCTTGCCCTAATCAAAAAGGTCAGTCTATTTGTGATTAATGATTCCGAGGCTGAGGAATTAACAGGCGAATCCAATGTCATCCTAGCGGGCAAGAAGCTTAGGGAAATGGGTCCGCAAAGCGTAATCGTAAAAAAGGGAGAGCACGGAGCAATCCTCTTTCACGAAGAAGGCATGTTTTCCTTGCCCGCTTACCCGGTCACCGAACTTCGCGACCCGACTGGTGCAGGCGATTCCTTTGCCGGGGCATTGATCGGCCGCTTAGCTTCACGGGTCAAGACCGATTTCTCATCCATTAAAGAAGCCATGATCTACGCCACCTGTACGGCTAGCTTGACGGTCGAGGAATTTGGTTGCGACCGGCTAGAATCGGCCGGCGTATCAACGATTGCCGAGCGTGCGGAAGGCCTCCTCAAGATGATCAGTCCGAGGTAAGTAATCCAGACTTGCCGAAAGGCCGACTTGGCCGTCATGCTCCTCGCGTGATCTCAAAAAATTCCTTTACCACTATCTCTGCCTGGGTCGTATTTACCCTTGCCTGCCTTTTCTCCGCTTGCGATGCCGGACCCAGCTCAAAAGGTTCTCCGACAGTTAGCACGGAAGATGAAAACTCTTCTATAGCAGCCTCTTCCCATGGCACTCGCCTCCCCCTGCCGTCACAAGAGGAGATTGACCAACTACCCAAGGACGGGGGGGAAGAATTCAACCGTTTGATCTTCGAGAGTAGCCCCTACCTTCAGCAACATGCCCGCAACCCGATTGACTGGCGTCCTTGGGGAGAAGAAGCCTTTGCCCTAGCAGCCAAGCTGGACAAGCCCATCTTTCTTTCGGTCGGCTATACCACTTGTCACTGGTGCCATGTCATGGAACACGAATCCTTCGAAGACGAAGAAGTGGCTGCCCTCATGAACAAGGACTATGTCTGTATCAAGCTCGACCGCGAGGAAAGACCAGACGTCGATAATGTCTACATGACAGTAACCCAAATGATGACCGGACGGGGAGGATGGCCCATGACCATTATTATGTCCCCGGAGAAAGTCCCCTTCTTCGCAGGAACTTATTTCCCCAAGTCATCGATGCTGCAACTACTGCCACATTTCTCGGGAGTCTGGCAAAAGGAAAGAGAAAAAGTACAGGAAGTTGGCCAAGCCATCATGAAAAGCCTCCAGGAACTTCAAGACGGACGGGTCGGTGGCGACCTAAACTCGACTCATCTGGACAAATGCTATCAGTCCTTGAGAACAAGTTTCGACCAAGCGAACGGCGGGTTTGGCGACAGTCCAAAATTCCCGACTCCCCACACCCTTGGGCTGCTTTTGAGATACCACCGATTGACAGGTGAGCAGCAGGCATTGAAAATGGTTCGTACAACCTTAAGAAAAATAAGGCTTGGTGGAGTCTACGACCAAGTAGGCCTTGGGCTTCACCGATATTCTACCGATGATAAATGGTTGGTACCTCATTTTGAAAAGATGCTCTATGACCAGGCCCTCTTTGCCATAGCCAACCTGGAATGTTATCAGGTAAGCGAAGACCCCTTCTTCTTGGGCTCGTGCAAAGATACCCTCGAGTATGTCCTTCGGGACTTAACATCACCCGAAGGCGGCTTTTACTCGGCCGAGGATGCGGATAGCGAAGGAGAGGAAGGCAAGTTTTACCTATGGAGCATGGACCAAATCGAAAGCGCCCTGGGAAAGGAAGACGGAGCCTTTTTTGCCAAGGCCTACAACTTTGAAGAGGCAGGCAATTACTTGGACGAGGCAACTCGTGAAAGAAATGGTGGCAACATCCCCCACCTGCTTGTGCCCCTTGATGAACTCGAGAAGAGCGACAAAGTTTCACGCGATGAATTCCTCGCCAAATTGGAAAGGCTAAGAAAGAAATTATTCGATTTGAGGAAAAGCAGAATTCACCCTCAAAAGGACGACAAAGTCCTCACCGATTGGAATGGTTTAATGATATCAGCTTTTGCCCGTAGCGGACGGGCTCTCGATGAAGAGCAGTATGTATCGGCGGCAAAAAAGGCGGCTGACTTTTGCCTCAAGGAGCTAAGGAACAAAGATGGACGATTGCTCAAGAGATGGCGAAAAGGTAAAGCTGGCTTGCCCGCTCATTTGGAGGACTATGCTTTTTTCACTCAAGGACTACTCGACTTGTACGAGGCAACTTTCGATGCTAAGTACCTCAAAGCGGCCAAGGAGCTCACCGACCTTACCCTCGTTCATTTCGAGGACAAGGAAACTGGGGGCTTCTACCTAACGGCCAACGACGGAGAGAAACTCCTTGTCCGGGCAAAGGAAATTTATGATGGAGCCATTCCCTCTGGTAACTCAGTGATGGCGCTCAACCTTCTGCGCTTAGGTAAGGTTACGGGCGATGCAAAATACCTGAATGCGGCAAAGTCTCTATTTTCCGCTTTTTCGGGTTTTTTGGAAAATAATCCACAAGCCGCCGAAGTCTTGCTTCATGCGCTATTTTTCTCCCTTTCCTCCCCGGCTGAAATCGTAATTTGCGGAGAGAAAAGTGATCCCAGAACCCAAGCCTTGATCAAAGAGATCAACCGACGTTTCCTCCCTTCTGCCGTCCTCTTGTTCCGGGATCCGCACAAGCCCAGTGAGGAGCTTTTGAAAATCGCCCCCTTTCTCAAGGACCAGGGAATGGCAAACGGTATGCCGACCGTCTTCATTTGCCGCAACCAAACATGCGAAAGGCCTGAAAACAGCGTCCAAGCATTGGCCCAACGCCTCGACAAAAAGAGGTCTCCCTAGCTCTCTTTTCTTGCCTCGTGCAGAGCCACTACGGAAAAAGTCATGGCGTGTGCCTGTGGGGCTACGAAACCTGACTCAACCAATTCGGTGCACAGTCCCTTCCTATCAGGAAAACTCGATATGCTGGTGCCCAAATAAAGATAGGCTTCCCGATCGCCCGTGATCAAGCGGGCAAGCCAGGGCAGGATACCTCGAAGATAAAAATAGTAAAAAGGGCGGAACCAAAGATAGGGTTGGCTGAACTCAAGAACGATCAACCTTCCCCCAGGCTTGAGCACTCTTATTATCTCTTCGAGTCCCTTGGACCGATTGGTCAAATTCCGCAAACCAAAGGCAATCGTAACCAGATCAAAGGACTCGTTGTCGAATTGAAGCTCCATACAATCACCCTCGATAAACTCATTTGAATCCCGAGCAAGCCCCATGCGCTCCCTCTTTTCCCTCGCTTGGTCGAGCATGGGAGGGCAAAAGTCTACCCCTACGATCTCTGGGTTTCCGGGAAGACCCTCCCGCAAGGCAAAAGCGACATCCCCACTCCCCGTGGCCAAATCCAAAACCTTTAAACAGGTATCCTTCTTTGCAAGCGAAACGAGCTTTTTTCTCCAAATGAAATCGATCCCACCGGATAGGAGATGATTCGCCAAGTCGTACCGTGAGGCGACATTGGAGAAGGTAGCTTTGACCGCTGAAGGATCAGGTCCTGTCACTCTGGGGAATTTTTCGAACCAAAGCTTTCAACAACCCAGCGTGAAAGTTCTTTATCCGGGTCATCGATCGTTTTCTTTTCGATGACAAACTCTTTGTTTCCTGTCCGCTGAGAAATTATTCCCAACCCATGCTCATAATCGCTGAATTTTTTCTCGCATACCGCACGGACTGACCGGTTTTCTTTGAGGGCTATTTTGACTATCGCATTCTTAGCCGGTTTCCTCATGCGGAGAAGAAAACCATGCTCCCGCTTAAAGTCTTCGGTGAAGCGATCGACATCTGCAAGCATCGACTCATCCAATTGATCGCGGTTTTGCTCAAGAAGATCCGCGAGGCTATCCTTGGGTTCGTCGACTGTCCGGGCACTCACTTCGAAATTCCGGATTCCGCTCGAAGGAAGCTCGAACTTGAAGTCTCGAAAAGTTCTCTCTAGGACGGTCACCAAGCCGCGTGCTCCCGTCTTTTCTTCTGCCGCCTGCTCGGCAATCCGATCGATGGCTCCATCATCGATTTTGAAATCAATCGAATAGCCCGCAAAATCATTTTTGTATTGTTCGAGGACATTTCCCTCGGACGAGCGAAGGATTTGGCCCAAGTCACTCTTCGTTAGTTCCTCACAAGCAACCCGCACGGGGAGCCTCCCCACGAATTCTGGTTCGAATCCATATTTTATAAAGTCCCGGGTCTCCGCTTTGGCTAGGAAACGGTTGGCTGATTCATCGTCCGAGCCCTCTTCGTCTGTAGAGCTAAAACCGATCCGATTAACATCAAGTCTCTTGCGGACATTCTCAGCTAATTGGTCAAATGCTCCACTTACAATAAAGAGAATATTCTTCGTGGAAATCGTCGATTTGTTCTGCTTTGTTCCTTTTTGCATATCCATGAACGCCTTCATCTGACCCATCATGTCTTGGGGGGAGTGAAGGTTGACTTCTGTTTCTTCCATCAGCTTAAGAAGATTGATCTGAACTCCCCGCCCCGAAACATCCCGCCCTGCTCTGGAAGCCTCGGAGGCTATTTTATCGATCTCATCGACATAGATGATCCCGAATTCGGCTAGCTCAACATCCCCACCTGCGGACTTGACCAAATCGCGGACCAAGTCATCGACATCATAACCGACATAACCAGTCTCCGAAAACTTCGTTGCATCCGCCTTCACGAAAGGAACACCAATTAGTTTAGCGACATTTCGCATAAGAAAGGTCTTCCCTACCCCCGTTGGACCAAGCAAAAGTACATTCGGCTTAACATATTCGGCCTTGGCACGTGTTTCATCTTCCAGACAGCGACGAACATGATTGTAGTGATCACAGACTGCTACAGCAAGAACCCGCTTGGCCTGCTCCTGCTTGATTACAAATCGATCGAGATAGTCACGAATCTCCTTGGGCTTTCGATCAAAGGAACGAATGGCCTCAAGCCTTTCGTCACGAGTCGGCTCGACAGGAGACTCTGGACCGGAGCTCCCCGTATCTTCTCCGTCATCATCAGAGTCTTCGGAATTGGACTTCATTGATTCCATGAAAGGAGCAAATGCGACCTGCACATTCTTATTATTAAGCAGATCTCGGAGCTGCTTGTGCATCTCGTCAACGGTTTCGTCTTCGTTTTTCTTGGACATTTAAATTAAAATTGAGTTTGACAGGTAGTTTAGGGTCGGGAATTTATGAAACCTGATATTTTTAATATAACCCTATATCCTTAGTCTTTTCAAACCGTTTTAAACATGTCAAACAATCTGACCAAAAGGCACATTGTCCAAAAAATTTACGAAAACGCCGATTCATCCCACAGAGAGGTGAGTAAAATCGTCCAGGAAACCCTGGAATGTATAACCGAAGCTCTCTCCAGCGGGATGAATGTTGAGCTTAGAAACTTTGGTGTTTTCGAGTTGCAAGTGAGGAAGTCAAGGGTGGGCAGAAATCCAAACCGTCCCGAGACCGATGTTATTATTCCACGCCGTGTCGTGGTCAAGTTCAAGGCAGGCAAGGAGATGAAAAGCGGCTTGAAGAACCTGAACTTGGACGAGATCGAATCTTCCTAGCCTCCCCCAAGCTCTAGGATGTTCGAGACATTGCCCGGCTTTCGGGACTTTCCTCCCGAAGCTTGCTCCCGAAGAAACCATTTATTTCGAGTATTCCGTACGGTCGCACGGGCATTCGATTTCAAGGAATACGACGCCCCGGTACTCGAACCCCTCGAACTCTACATTGAGAAATCGGGCGAAGAAATCGTCGGCCAACTCTTTCACTTTGAAGACAAAGGAGAACGAAAAGTCGCTTTGCGTCCCGAACTTACGCCCTCCCTTGCCCGAATGGTGGCGTCCTGTGCAAATTCACTCCCTAAGCCAATCAAGTGGTTCAACATAGGAGAACATTTTCGTTACGAAAGGCCCCAAAAGGGAAGAGGCAGATCCTTTTATCAGTTCAACGCAGACTTACTTGGAGAACCAGGAATTCTGGCCGATGTCGAACTCATCGCTTTGCTCGTCGCAATTCTCGAAACACTCGGGCTTAATGCCGAACTCTTTGCCGTCCGCTTAAGCGACCGAACCACCTGGCTTCATTTTTTGGATTCTATGGGGGTTTCCGAAGAACAAAGACCAGGCGTACTTGATGCAATTGACAAAAGCGAACGCAGAAAACCCGAGCAAACTCAGGAAGCTTTGGACAAAGTGGTTCCAGGAAAAGGCAGTGAGCTTTGGGAACGGATATGCGATATCAAGTCGATTGACTCAATCGAATCCCTCACGGGGCATTTGGAACAATGTGGTGAAAACGGTAAAGCCCGGGCCGAAGAATGGCGTAAAATGATTGCCCTATTGGATGCTCATGGAGTCATGCCTAGTATCAAGATTGATCTTTCAATCGTTCGTGGGCTCGCCTACTACACAGGCTTCGTCTATGAGGTTTTCGAAACGAGCGGGCAAGGCCGTGCTCTGGCCGGTGGGGGCAGATACGATCACTTAGTTAAAAAGCTCTCAGGGAATGTAGATATGCCCGCAGCTGGGTTTGCCATCGGGGACATGACCCTTGCCGACTGCCTGGAAAACAATGGGTTGCTCCCCTCCTATGTCACGGTGCCAGACATCTATGTAATCTCGGGAGAAAACCTGGAAACCGAAGCTCTCGCTTTGGCAAGCCAGACCCGCAAAGGCGGATTCTCAACCTCTTATTCGCTTAAAAAAGCAGGGTTTGGTAAACAATTCAAAGATGCTGGAAAAAGCGGAGCCCGCTACGCCTTGATTATAGGGGAAGACGAATCTTCTACTGGAATGGTCACGATTAAGGATTTACGAAGTGGCGGGGAAGACAAAAGTAAGCAGGCAGACCTACTCGCCAAGCTTGACGGACTGGACGAAGAAGGCGGAATAACGCCAGCCGAATAGCTGAAGGTATGGAACGCGAGAGTCCTGATTTCAAAGAAGAACAGGCAAGAAAATCTAAGCGGAAAAGTAAGCAGATATCCTCGCCCCGAAGAGCTTGGCTTAGAAAAGTAGTGGCGGGAACACTTGGCCTAATCGGAGGAGCCGCATACCTTAGGTTCGAATCAAACTGGCTCGAAACGACCCAAAAAACCGTTGTCTTACCCACCTTGCCCAAAAAACAAAAGATTCGAATCCTTCATCTCTCAGACCTTCACCTATCCACTGTTGTTTCCATCAAGGACATCGATCTTGCTCTCCAGGAAGGCTTGAAGGAAAAACCGGATTTGATGATGCTGACAGGAGACTTCATTACGGATGAATTGACAGCTGAAAGTTCCCAAAATTTCGCCGACTGCCTCCGGAAGTATACCCAGCAAATTCCGACCTTCGCCTGCTTGGGTAACCACGATGGCGGAGCATGGATGAAAAAAAGAGGAGGCTATGAAAGCCCTGATCGGGTTAAACGCATGCTCGAATCTGCGAATGTCAACCTTCTCAACAACAGCTCCCGAAGACTAGCCCTCCCAGGGCAAACTCTTGTTTTGAGCGGTGTCGGGGATTACTGGTCGGAAGCCTGCCAACCGAAAAGTTGCCTCCGTCCCCGATCAACCGGTTCCAAACCAGCTAAAGAGACGACCATTCTGCTTTGTCACAATCCGGACGCCAAAGAACTCCTTAAAGATTACCAATGGGACCTCATGCTATGCGGACATACCCATGGCGGGCAGTTCAAAGTCCCATTCCTTGACTATGCTCCCTTCGCCCCAGTCATGGATCGCTCCATGACCGAAGGCTTGCATGAATGGCAAGGCAGGCAGATTCATATCACGCGCGGTGTCGGGAATTTATATGGAATCCGCCTTAATTGCAGGCCAGAAATCAGCCTTCTCGAACTAGTCTCAACCTGAGGAACTAAAGAAATTCGATTACTCGACCAAAACAATCCCTTGTCCTTCCCTCACCCAGAGGAAAGTGACGCGCAAGGCTTCCTCGCAGTAAGCAGAACACTCGGAGTAGACCGATTGATCCATGCCTATCGACATGGTATTTTCCCCTGGATGAAGATGGATTTCGATCCCTATTTATGGTGTTGGTTTTCCCCTGACCCACGGATGTTACTCTTTCCCGAGGAGTTCAAAATCTCACGCAGCTTGAATAAAGCAATTCGTGAAAATCGGTTTGAGATCAAAGTGGATCATGACTTTCGCAACACCATTAAATCTTGTGCCTCGATTAAAAGGAACCATGAGGAGAGCACCTGGATCGAATCCGACATGATCGAGGATTATGTCCGGCTTCATGAACTTGGAATCGCTCATTCCATTGAGGCCTACCAAGACGGCAAGTTAGCCGGCGGGCTTTATGGTCTTTCCATGGGCAGACTCTTTTTTGGGGAATCAATGTTTCACCATGTGCCTGAAGCCTCGAAAGTATGCATGGCCAAGCTAGTCGAGATCGCAACTAGGCGCGAATTCGATTTTATCGACTGCCAAGTGCACAACCCTCATTTGGAAAGCATGGGTGCTCGCGAGATGAATAGATCGCGCTTTCTTGACTTACTAGAAGATGGATTATCCATGGAAGTCGATCCGTCCCAGTGGAAAAAGGAAACTTGATCTTCGGAATTGCTCCCTTTGTCAGAAAATGAGAAAGTGTCTCACCGATGTCAAAAAACAATCCCGAACACAAAGAACTGACCAAGCTTGGAGAAGGAGGTACTCAACCAAAAAGAGTGCTCGAAACCTTTCCCAACCGAAATCCTGAACGCCCTTATGTAGTAGAACTGCGGACCAATGAATTCACCTGTCTTTGTCCCAAAACAGGTCAACCGGACTTCGCTGAGATATTCATTCGTTATGTCCCCGACCAAAAGATCGTAGAATCGAAATCGCTCAAGCTCTATCTTTGGACCTATCGGGACGAGGGAGTCTTTCACGAGCATTTCGCCAACTTATTGCTTAACGACTTGGTTGATGCCCTCTCCCCCAAATGGTGCCGGGTCGAAGTTGACTTTAATGCACGCGGGGGAATTGGGATCAAAGTCCTCGCCGAACACGGTGACCAGCCTCAGTCACTCTAAACAATGACGCAACAAAAGAACATTCAAGTCGCTGATTTTACCATCTCAAACGACGGTCCCTTTACCCTCTTCGGAGGCATGAATGTTTTGGAATCGCGGGAACTTGCTCTCGAATTAGCGGCTATTTACAAGGAAATCACTTCTAAACTTGGTATCCCTTACGTCTTCAAAGCATCCTTTGACAAAGCCAACCGGTCTTCCATCTCCTCCTTCCGCGGACCGGGATTGGAAAAAGGCTTGGATATTCTTGCTGAGGTCAAGGAGACCCACGGGATTCCCGTCATCTCCGATGTGCACGAACCACATCAGGCCAAGCCTGCCGCGGAAGTCATCGACATCCTCCAACTCCCTGCCTTCCTGTGCCGCCAGACCGATTTGGTTGTGGCCTTGGCCGAAACCGGTCGTCCCGTCAACGTGAAGAAAGCCCAATTTCTCGCCGCCCATGAAATGGGTCATATCATTGAAAAATTTGCAGAAGCCGGAAATGAAAAAACCCTTCTTTGCGAGCGCGGGTCGAGCTTCGGTTACAATAACCTAGTCGTCGACCCCCTCAACTTCGGAATCATGAAACAGACTGGTTGCCCTGTCGTTTTCGATGTCACCCATTCTTTACAAATCCCGGGCGGACGCTCCGATTCCGCCGGTGGACGTAGGCAAGCCGTCTTCGAACTCATGCTGGCCGGCATGAGCCAAGGAATTGGTGGACTCTTCCTTGAGTCCCACCCCGACCCAGCCCAAGCCAAATGCGATGGTCCCTGTGCCCTTCCCCTCGACAAGCTCGAAGACTTTCTTTCCCAAGCCAAGGCGATGGATGACTTAGTCAAAAGCCTCCCCCCGATTACCGTCGACTAGTGATTCTTCGATATGCCTGAATCCGAGGAAAACTGTTGGATCACCCTAGCCCGTTGGTTCCCCGAACTGACCGAGGACACCTGGGCTAAACTCAAAGAGTATTGCGAACTCCTGCGCGATTGGAATACCAAGATTAACTTGATCTCCCGCAAGGACACGGATCGATTGGAACTCAAACACCTGGCTCATTGCCTGACCATCACGAAGTTTCTTCGGCTCATGCCCAAGGCACGCCTACTCGATGTCGGAACCGGTGGTGGACTACCCGGTATCCCGCTAGCCATCTGTTATCCGCAAGCCCGCTTCACACTGCTCGACTCGATTGGAAAAAAAGTAATGGTGGTCGAAGACATGGCGAAAAAGCTCAAATTGCAAAATGTCGAGATCCGACGTGGTCGAGTCGAAGAAATGCCCAAAAAACGAAGCTACGACTTCGTCATCGGACGTGCCGTCACAGGCCTCCCCACTTTTTTCAAATGGGTCCATAACAAAGTCGCCAAAGGAGCCAAGCATTCACCAGCCAATGGTATCCTCTACCTCAAGGGAGGAGATTACACGGAAGAAATTAACAACTCCGGACCGAGCTCAGCAAACATATGGAACTTGGACGAATTACTCCCCGAGGCGGACCTCGGAGAAAAGTACTTAATTCACTTTAAGATCTAAGGAGTCCAAACGCGAAAGAGTGCTTCCGCGATATGGGAAGGAGTCTCCGCTACGGCAATGCCGGCGTCCTCCATTGCTTCGACCTTGGCCGCTGCCGTACCCTTACCTCCAGATACAATTGCACCCGCATGCCCCATGCGTCTTCCTGGGGGAGCGGTCATACCTGCGATAAAGGCGGCCACCGGTTTGTCTACATGTTCCTTAACATAGGCAGCTGCTTCTTCCTCAGCGGTGCCCCCGATTTCGCCGATCATGATGATAGCTTCTGTCTCGGGATCTTCGTTGAAGAGCTTAACACAATCCAAATGGTTGGTCCCGTTGATCGGATCACCACCGATTCCAATGCAGGTCGATTGCCCATGTCCGGCACGGGTGATCTGCCAAAC
>Ga0055584_100002569_pt1 | contig 17912 bp, 17 predicted proteins | sample OSDHelmetaG_FD_58716 | JGI IMG/M metagenome (GOLD analysis project Ga0055584, IMG submission 58716) | Pelagic marine sediment microbial communities from the LTER site Helgoland, North Sea, for post-phytoplankton bloom and carbon turnover... | ecosystem: Environmental > Aquatic > Marine >... | reverse complement strand
TGCGATAATTTCGGCCTGGATTGCCGATGACGGAGTGCAGGCAATCTTGGTCACCGGCGGTACGGGCTTTTCCGGCCGTGATTCCACACCAGAGGCGGTTATGCCGCTTTTTGATAAAGCTATAGAGGGTTATGGGGAACTGTTTCGTCATTTGTCCTATGAAGAAATTGGCACTTCGACTGTTCAGTCGAGAGCGGTGGGTGGTTTGGCTAATGATACGGTGATTTTCTGTATGCCCGGTTCTACAGGTGCGTGTCGTACTGCATGGAATGGCATCATTGGCGAGCAACTCGACAGTAGCCATCGTCCCTGTAATTTTGTTGGCGTGCTCAAGGTTCGCCAGAGCCAAGCGCAGTAATTTGGTGAATCCCTTGACGCCGATCAGTGATGCCCTGCAATTGCTACTTGCTGATGTGGCGATTACCCCCGAGATCGAAACCTGCGCACTGGATCAATGTCTGGGTAGGGTCTTGGCTGAGGATATACTGTCTCCGGTCAATGTCCCGCCCGATGATAATAGTGCGATGGATGGTTATGCGATTCGTGCTGACGAGGTTGCTGGTGTTTTAAATGTCTCCCAAAGAATACCTGCTGGCCAGCTTGGTGAAGCATTACAGCCGGGCATGGCGGCCAGAATATTTACCGGCGCCGCTGTGCCTCCGGGCGCTGATGCCATTGTCATGCAGGAAAACTGCAGCCAGAACGGCGATCAACTGACAGTTAGTGGTGAAGTTAAGGTCGGGCAACATATCAGACGCAAAGGGCAAGATATTGAAGTTGGGCAAAAAGTGCTGGCGGCGGGTTCCAGACTAAGGGCTCAGGAACTGGGAGTATTGGCTTCTGTAGGCAGTGCCCAGGCCAAGGTGCGGAAAAAACTCAAAGTTGCGGTGCTGTCTACCGGCAGTGAATTGGTTGAGCCCGGTGTCGAACTGGGTCCGGGACAAATTTATAACTCCAACCGCTACACCTTGATAGGTCTTTTAAAGGGCTTGGGGCTTGAGGTGCTTGATATGGGCATAGTGCCTGATTCAGCGCAGCAAACCCGCCATATGCTGTCTTTGGCCGCCGAGCAAGCAGACTGTGTGATTACCTCCGGTGGCGTGTCTGTTGGTGAGGAGGATCATGTTAAAGCCCAGGTTGAGCAGCTGGGCAAACTGCAACTTTGGAAACTAAAAATCAAGCCAGGTAAACCTCTGGCCTACGGACGTATCAGTAACACCCCATTTTTTGGTCTACCAGGAAACCCAGCTGCTGTATTTGTAACGTTTTGTCTGGTAGCTCGCCCCTACCTGTTGGCGACTCAGGGAGCCAGTCAAATTGCCCCGACCATTGTCTCTGTGGAGGCCGGCTTCGACTGGCCGGAGTCGGGCAGTAGGCAAGAGTATTTACGAGCAAAAATTGTTGTCAGAGATGGCAGCATTGTTGCCGATATCCACGGCAATCAAAGCTCGGGGGTTTTGAGTTCTGCCAGCTGGGGCAATGCCCTGGTGGTTATTCCGCCTGGTGAAACTGTAAAGCGCGGTGACCCGGTTGAGGCTATTTTGTTGAGTGAGCTGCTTGGCTAGGCGCATAACAGCTGGCTAAGCTAAAAGCGCTCCCCTAAGAATGGCGAGCGGAATAAGCCTGTGCAGTGAGGCCTTAAAGAGCGTGTTGAGCCTCTCAAGGGTTTTGGTGTTTTCAGGCGAGCACTGTTCGAATCCATATTTTTTGCAAAGCAAAAATTGTTGAGTTGCGCAGCCGCCAAAACCCTTGGGAGGCGGGCGACCGGCCTTGGGGTACAGGCTTATTCAGCCCGCGGATAGATGATAATGCTTTGATTACACCGTTAGTCGACAAGCCGTTCCATCACTAGTGAGGCATTGGTGCCACCAAAACCGAAGCTGTTGGACATCACCCGATTCAGTGTCACCCCTTGTTGGAGTTCACGCACAATGGGAATGCCCTCGGCTTCTTCATCGAGTGTCTCGATATTGGCAGAGGCCGCTATAAAGTCGTTATTGAGCATGATCAGTGAATATATAGCTTCTTGCACGCCAGCTGCGCCCAGCGAGTGGCCCGACAGCGATTTGGTCGAGCCGATGTTGGGAATATCGCCCCCGGCAAAGGCCTGTTTCACTGCTTTCAGTTCCTGAATGTCGCCAGCCGGTGTGCTGGTGCCGTGGGCATTGATGTAATCTACCGGTCCCGATACGGTTGCAAGCGCCTGTTGCATACAGCGCACCGCACCTTCGCCAGAGGGTGCGACCATGTCATAACCATCGGAGGTGGCCCCATAGCCAGTCACTTCAGCATAAATTTTTGCGCCCCTGGCCTTGGCGTGCTCCAGCTCTTCGAGCACCAGCATGCCACCACCACCGGCAATGACAAAGCCATCGCGGTTGGCATCATAAGCACGGGATGCATTTTCCGGGGTATCGTTGTATTTGCTAGAGAGTGCGCCCATGGCATCAAACAGGCAGCTCAGTGACCAGTGTTCTTCTTCACCACCGCCGGCAAATACAATATCCTGTTTGCCCATTTGTATTTGCTCCATGGCATTGCCAATGCAATGGGCGCTGGTAGAGCAGGCGGAGGATATAGAATAGTTGACACCCTTGATTTTGAAGGGTGTAGCCAGGCAGGCAGAAACAGTGCTGCCCATGGTCTGGGTGACACGGTAAGGGCCAACGCGGCGTAGACCCTTATCACGCATAATATCAGCGGCTTCCACCTGGCTGGCAGAAGATGCGCCGCCCGAGCCGGCAATTATGCCTGTGCGCACATTAGAAACCTGATCATCGCTGAGCCCCGAGTCTTCAATGGCCTGCTGCATAGAGATATAGGCATAGGCGGCGGCTGAACCCATAAAACGAAGCTGCTTGCGATCAATGTGTTCGCTCAGGTCGATATCGATACTGCCGGCAATATGGCTGCGAAAGCCCATGTCTTTATATTCCTGCTTACTGCGAATTCCCGACTTGCCGGTTCGCAAAGCTTCCATTACCGCCTGCTGGTCCAGACCCAGGCACGATACGATACCCATGCCCGTTATCACTACACGTCTTGTCATTTGAAAATGTCCGTTGTTATTCAGAGGTGCCTTAGTCTAAAAGTCGTCTGTAGACTGAAAAAGGCCTACGCGCAAATCTTTGGCGGTATAGATGATTTTGCCATCTACTGCCACAGTGCCATCACCAATACCCATTACCAGCTTGCGCTCGATAACACGTTTCATGGTGATATGGTATTCCACCTTGCTGGCGGTGGGGAGAATCTGTCCGGTAAATTTTATTTCGCCAGCGCCCAGTGCTCTGCCCTTGCCGGGATTTTCTCGCCAACCGAGAAAGAAGCCAACCAGTTGCCACATGGCGTCGAGACCAAGGCAGCCAGGCATAACCGGATCGGTGGGAAAATGACAATCAAAAAACCAGAGATCGGGATGGATATCCAGCTCGGCAACGATTTCGCCCTTACCAAACTCGCCAGTATCGCCAGTGATATTGGTGATGCGATCCAGCATAAGCATATTGTCGGTAGGTAATCGCGCATTGCCAGGGCCAAAAAGCTCGCCGTGGCCGCAGGCTATGAGTTCTTCTTTAGTGAAACTGTTTTGCGTTGTCATAAATCATCCAGGTTGGGCTTGTACACTGCCGACATATCGTGAATTTCAGCGATAGGAGTCAAGGCCCCGCATTTGCGGTGTGCAAGCGAGAGGCCTATTTTAATGCCTGTGGAAATGATGTCTATAGCGGACCTCAATTGTGACAACTATCAAGACCGGTGAAAATACCTGTATCGCTAGGCAAGGGCATGACCATCCGATACCATAGTGCGCCCATGTTGAGGAGATGTTTAGTGGGTTCGTGTTGTATATACAGATGCAAAATGGAATATGTAAGGATGCTTAAATGTTAGTGCCGGTATTACTATCTGGCGGGGTGGGCAGTCGATTGTGGCCTGTTTCACGGGAATCCTATCCCAAACAATTTTTGTCATTGGCGGCTGAACAATCGATGCTGCAGGAAACCCTGGCAAGACTTGGCGATATGGAAACATCATCTCCCGTTGTAGTCTGCAACGAAGATCACCGCTTTATTGTAGCTGAGCAATTGCGTCATCAACATATTGAACCAGGGGCGATTATTCTTGAGCCTGTGGGGAGAAATACAGCGCCGGCGGTGGCTGTTGCTGCAATTTGTGCGATGAAATCCGATAACGATGCTATTTTGCTGGTGCTTCCCGCCGACCATATTATTCAAAATGCAGAAGTTTTTCGTGAGGCTGTTGCCGAGGCTTTGCCACTGGCTGAGCAGGGCCGCTTGGTCACTTTTGGCATTATTCCTACCAGCGCTGAAACCGGCTACGGTTACATTCGTAGCGGCGATAAATTGGCCGATGGTGGTTTCGATATTGACCGTTTTGTTGAAAAGCCCGACGCTGAGACCGCTCAACAATACCTGCATAGCGGAGACTATTACTGGAACAGCGGCATGTTTATGCTTAAGGCTTCGGTTTATCTTCAAGAGCTGCAAAAGTTTTCTCCGGCTATTCTTGAAGCCAGCCAGCGTGCTCTGCAATATGCACAAGGTGATCTAGATTTTGAACGGCTTGATACCGAAATATTCGCCGCGTGTCCCAGCGACTCCATCGATTATGCGGTGATGGAAAAAACTGAATTGGGCGCGGTGCTGCCGCTTGATTGTGGTTGGAGTGATGTTGGAGCCTGGTCTGCACTGTGGGATGTGGCCGACAAGGATCAACAGGGCAACGTGCTTAAGGGTGACGTGCTGCTCGATAACAGCAAAAACAATTACATCCACAGCGATTCTCGACTGGTGGCGGTCACGGGGGTAGAAAACCTGGTGGTGATTGAGACCTCGGATGCGGTGTTGGTTGCCAATAGAGATAAAGTTCAGGATGTGAAAAACCTGGTTACTCAGCTGCGAGAGCTGGATCGAACTGAAGCTAATATCCACAGTCGGGTTTATCGTCCCTGGGGGTTCTACGAATCCCTGATTGAGGGCGCTTCATTCCAGGTTAAACGCATCGTAGTTAACGCCGGTCACAAATTGTCTTTGCAAAAGCATTTTAAGCGCGCTGAACATTGGGTGGTTGTCAGCGGTGTGGCCGAGGTAAGCCGTGACCAAGAAGTTTTTAACCTGGTCGAAGGTGAATCGACTTATATACCTTTAGAGTGCAAACATCGTCTGGCCAATAATACAGACAAGCCCCTGGAACTCATTGAAGTGCAATCAGGCAGCTATTTGGGTGAAGATGATATTGAGCGCTTTGATGATGATTATGGGCGCTAATGCAGTGCCTTACAGATTTAATTGGAGAACTAATGATTAACAAGTGTTTGTTTCCTGTAGCAGGTTATGGCACCCGGTTTCTGCCGGCGACTAAAAGCATGCCCAAGGAAATGTTGCCCATCGTCAATAAACCACTGGTGCAATATGGTGTTGAAGAGGCACTGCAGGCCAATATGACAACGATTTCATTTGTGACCGGGCGTGGCAAGCGAGCTATTACAGACCATTTTGATATCAGTTATGAACTCGAGCATCAGATCGATGGAAGTGGAAAGGAGGCCTATCTCACAGAAATTCGTGATGTGCTTGAGCGGGGAACCTTTACCAGTACCCGCCAGACCGAGATGAAAGGGTTGGGGCATGCAATTCTTACCGGGGAACCATTGATTGGCAATGAGCCCTTTGGCGTTATTCTTTCGGATGACCTTTGTTTAAATAATGGTGAGGGTGTCATGCAGCAAATGGCAGCACTGTATGACAAATATCAGTGCAGCATTGTGGCTATAGAAGAGGTTCCCGATAACGAGGTGCATCAGTATGGCGTTATTGCAGGTGCTGAGTTGGAAGAGGGCATTTATAGGGTCGATCATATGGTCGAAAAGCCCAGCACTGAGGATGCACCCTCTAATCTGGCAATTATCGGTCGCTATATTCTGACACCGGATATCTTTGACATATTGCGAGAAACCGCTCCGGGTAAAAATGGAGAGATTCAAATAACAGATGCTTTGCTCAGCCAGGCCAGAGCTGGAAATGTTATAGCCTATAAATTTCAAGGTCGCCGTTTTGATTGTGGCAGTGTTCCGGGTTTTATTGAGGCGACCAATTATGTCTACGAAAACCTCTATAGCGTGCCGCAGTAAGATTGCAGTTTTTAATCCAAATTTCACTATAAAGAACTATTTAAAATGACAGAAAAACTTAGCTGTTTTAAGGCCTATGACGTGCGTGGTCGTGTTCCCGATCAGCTCAATGCCGACATCGCCTACCGCATTGGACGAGCTTACGGAGAGATAATTAAGCCAAAAAAGGTCGTGGTCGGGCACGATATTCGCCTTAGCAGTGAAGACATTAAACGTGCCTTGGCTGATGGATTAATGGACTCAGGTGCCGATGTTTACGATATTGGCCAGTGCGGTACAGAGGAGATTTATTTTGCCACTTTTTATGGAGAAATGGACGGTGGTATTGCTGTAACCGCCAGCCATAATCCCAAAGACTATAATGGCATGAAGTTCGTTCGTGAGGGGTCTCGGCCAATCAGCGGCGATACCGGTTTGTTTGATATTAAAGCGCAAGCTGAACTTAATCACTTCGCCGAGGCTGGTGTTCGCGGCCAGTTAAAGTCATATGACTGTGCAGATGCCTATATTCAACATCTGCTGTCGTATGTTGATGTGTCTAAGTTAAGACCACTGAAGGTCGTTGTAAATGCGGGTAATGGTGGAGCCGGTGCGGTTATCGATCGTATTGAAAAGTATCTGCCTTTTGAGTTCATAAAGGTTCATCATCAGCCCGACGGTAACTTCCCCAACGGTGTGCCCAACCCATTGTTGGAAGAAAATCGGGCCGCCACCGCAGATAAAGTTAAGGCTGAAAAAGCCGACATGGGTATCGCCTGGGATGGCGACTTTGATCGCTGTTTCTTTTTTGATGAGCGCGGAGAGTTTATTGAAGGCTATTATCTCGTGGGGTTGTTGGCGCAAGCTTTTTTACGTGCCCAGCCCGGCGGTAAAGTCGTGCACGATCCTCGACTGACCTGGAATACCGAAGATATTGTTTCAAGCCTGGGTGGACAAGCGGTTCAGAGTAAAACAGGTCACGCCTTTATCAAGGAGCGAATGCGTAAGGAAAATGCCTGCTATGGTGGCGAGATGAGTGCCCATCACTATTTTCGTGATTTTGCCTACTGTGATAGCGGCATGATTCCCTGGTTATTAGTGGCTGAATTGATGTCGATGGGTGGCCAGATGCTGTCAGCCATGGTAGCTGAACGCATTGCAGCCTTTCCCTGTAGTGGTGAAATCAATCGCACCATAGCTGACCCCGCCGCGGCTTTGTCGGCAATGGAAGCACACTATACCGAACAGGCTACTGCCACAGATTTTACCGATGGCCTGAGTATGAGTTTTGAAAATTGGCGTTTTAATCTGCGTATGTCCAATACCGAACCTGTTGTGCGGCTTAATGTGGAGAGCCGAGCCGACGTCGAACTGATGGAAGCTAAAACACGGGAGCTCCTGGTATTGCTGGGAGGCTAATTGTGCTGAAGTTTGTTGTATGACTTTTTAGTTCTACCGAAGCGTTGTGTAGCCCTATTCTCGATGTAATTCTCATTAGATGGCTTAAATCAAAAGATTCACTACTACACTTAAGTTTAGCAGAGGTTGAGGGGCTGAACCGTATTTAATGAACTGAATCTAGCGTATTTAGGGTGTGTAAAAGATCAAGGCTGAAGAAACTGGATGCTAAATCAAACCATTATTTCGATTTACGAAAGGCATCAATCAGCTTTTGAGTGGATGAATCGACATCTAATTGCAGGGCATCGTCTTCAAGTGCCGCTAAAATATCTACGCTGAGTTCTTTGCCGAGTTCGACCCCCCACTGATCAAAGGGATTGACATTCCAAAGGGCGGCGCAGCAGGCTGTTTTGTGCTCGTAAAGTGCGAGCAGTGCTCCGAGGGTTTCAGGTGTGAGTTGTTTCATGGTGATCGTGCTATTGGGGCGATTGCCGGGTATCACCAGATGGGGAGCAAGTTGTTCTGCCTGTTGCTTTGTCATACCGCGGTCTAACAGAGACCTTGTTGCGCTTTGCAGATCGCGGCCAAGCATAAGTGCTTGGCTTTGGGCGATGCAGTTGGCAACCAGGTGGGCTTGTTGGTCAACATTTTGTCCTGGGTTACTCAGTGGAAGAATGAAATCTACAGGGCAGGTGATCGTGCCCTGGTGCAATAGCTGGTGGAAAGAATGTTGGCCGTTGGTGCCAATATCTCCCCAGAGAATTGGCGCCGTGAGTGAGTTGACCTGATTGCCATCGATATCTACGCTTTTACCATTACTCTCCATTGACAGTTGTTGCAGATAGGCGGGCAGTAAGTGGAGTGTTTGTGCATAGGGAATTACGGCATGGGCCTGGCAGCCCAAATAATTAACTGACCAGTGTTCGAGCAGGGCCATTATAGCGGGCATGTTTTGGTGCCAGGGTACATCATGAAAGTGTTGATCCATTGATTCAGCGCCCTTGAGTAAGGCTCTAAAATTTTTCATGCCAATTGCAATGGCGATACTCAGCCCTACACCTGACCACAGGGAGTAACGGCCACCTACCCAATCCCAGATTGGAACGATATGGTCTGCATTGACGCCAAACTTGACTGCGGCATCGGCATTGGCCGTAACAGCAATCAGCTGTTTGCTGATATCGGCACCGCTTGCGGCACTTTGCAGCCACTGCAGGCCCAGCTCAGCATTTTTGAGAGTTTCAGCACTGACAAAGGATTTGGAACAGACAATAAACAGAGTAGATTCTGGTTTGAGGGGAGCGAGGGTCTCACTGACATTTACCGGGTCGATATTGGCAATAAAGTGGCTGTTTACAACACCGATTCTATAGGCGCTTAACGCACCACAGGCTAGCCTGGGGCCTAAATCAGAGCCACCTATACCAATATTAACCACATCGGTTATTGCTTTGCCGCTGTAGCCGGTGATGGTGCCAGCGTTTATGGCGTCGACAAACGCCGAGATTTTGTTCAGGCTTTTTTGGGCCAGTTTATATTTATCACTGAGAGTGTCTGAGTCTGGTGTGCGGCTGGCGCGTAACAACGTGTGCAGGGCTGAGCGTTGTTCTGTGCTGTTGATCGGAGTATCTGAGAATAAGCCATCACGCATGGCTGTCATCTTACTGTGTTGCGCCAATTCAATCAGTGTTTGCAGTGTTTGCGGGTCAATAAGCTGTTTGGAAAAATCCAGATGAAGGCCGACCGCCTCAAGGCAGAAGTCAGCTGCGCGTTCAGCGTCTTCCAACAGGTCGTTAACGGTGCTGCCCTGAAGGTGTTTGGCGTGGCCCTGCAAGCGTTGATGAAACGACCGCTCATCCGACGGCGTTTGTGATTCGGTGATCATGGGCTTTGTATGGGGCATCCTGTCAGAGCATTTACTGGCGAGCTGGCAGTATAGAAAGCCAGGGCGCTATCTGCAATGATTTGCCGGCAGCTAGTGGTCTCTGTGAATGGCGAGTTCTGCCAATTCCATCATTGCCTTGCGATATTGATTGTCTGGTAATAATGCTAATGCAGATTTGGCTTCACTGCTGTATTGCTCAGCAAGACGGTGGGTGTACTCCAAAGCACCACTGTCGCTTACCGCGGCAATTATCCGATCAATATTCTCTGCAGTTTTTTCGCTGATGGCATGTTCCACCAGTTGTTGCTGCTCACGGTTGCCATGAATTAGCGTATAAATCAGCGGCAGGGTAGGTTTGCCTTCGGTGAGGTCGTCGCCAACATTTTTACCCATTGCTTCAGGGTTGCCCTCGTAATCGAGGGCATCATCGACAAGTTGGAAGGCCAGACCAAGCTTTTGGCCATATTCTTCGAGTGCAAGGCAGATGGCGGTGTCTTGCTTGGCCAATTGGCCCGCGGCTTTGCAGGCCGACGCAAATAATATGGCAGTTTTGCGCTGGATAATATCAAGATAGTCAGCTTCGGAGGTCGTGGCGTCGCCAGCCTTAGTTAATTGCAATACTTCACCAGCGGCAATGACATTTGTGGTGTCGGAGAGATTGCCCATAATATCCATATCACCGAGGGCAACCAGTAGTTGAAAGGCTCGGGAATAGAGAAAGTCACCGACCAGCACGCTGGGAGCGTTACCCCAGGTGGCATTGGCGGTAGGGCGGCCCCTGCGCAGGCTGGAAATATCAACAACATCGTCGTGTAACAGTGTTGCGGTGTGGATAAATTCGATTACCGCCGCCAGTTTTATCTGATCCTTGCCCTGATACTGGCAGCAGGCAGCGCTAAGCAGCACCAGCAGAGGGCGCAGGCGCTTACCTCCGGCCTCTACGATATAGTGGCCTATATTTTCCACCAGCAGTACATCGGACTCCAGTTGATCGATGATCAATTGGTTAACTGCCTGGAATTCTTTATCGACTATTTCTCGAATTTGCTGCATTTTCGACCTATTTCTGCGACGCGGCGAATGCTAGGTGTTGGCCCTTGCACTGTCAAGGCTGAAGTTGATGCCTGGGCCCAGTAATGGCGCGGCTTTGCTGCAAATAAAGCTTGCCTGGGGGGGGTAATTTCAGTACAATCGCCGCCCTCGATGGCTGACAGCTGACGTTTTTGCCCTGTTTGGGAGCAGTAGTCCTATCGGCTGGATATGAATCCAGGGTGTTAATTAGTGCCGAGCTCTGCCCCCCGTTGCCGGGGTTCTTAATATAAGCGAGACGGCGAACTAAGTGGAGAAGTAGCATGTACGCAGTAGTAGAAAGCGGTGGCAAGCAGCATCGCGTGCAAGAGGGCGAAACCCTCAAGCTTGAAAAAATTGAAAAAGCGACCGGTGAATCCTTTGATTTTGATAAGGTTTTAATGGTTAGCGATGGCGAAAATGTAAAAATTGGTGCTCCTCTGGTTGAGGGCAGCAAGGTAACAGCCGAGGTTGTTGCCCATGGTCGTCACAAGAAAATTAAAATCATCAAGTTCAACCGACGTAAGCACTACCGCAGACAGGCAGGACATCGTCAGTGGTTTACCGAAGTTAAAATTACCGGTATAGCCTAAGCGCAGGAGAGTAAAAAATGGCACATAAGAAAGCAGGTGGTAGTACTCGAAACGGTCGCGATTCAGAAAGCAAACGCCTCGGAGTCAAGCGTTATGGTGGCGAAGCTGTAGTTGCGGGCAATATTATTGTTCGTCAACGTGGCACGCGTTTTCATGCTGGTCCCAATGTCGGTTGTGGCAAGGACCATACTCTGTTTGCCAAGGCAGATGGCGTGGTACAGTTTGTTGAAAAAGGCCCGAAGAACCGTAAATTTGTTCAGGTGCTTAGCGCCTGATAGTACGGCTGACAAAAACTGCGAAAGGCCTCGTCAGTTGACGGGGCTTTTTTTTATCTGCTAACTATATAGTGAAACTGACAGGTAGGGGGCACCTCTGAGCAATGGCAAATGATTTATGCGCGAGTTTAAACCGCTCAGGCGCAATGCGTTTCCTGCAGCGAATGGCCAAAGTCCTTCGCAAGGGGAACAACGCAGCGGATGGGCGGTTTGACCTCGCCCTGGGGGGCCTGCAGGCATTCACACTCTTAGCGTTAGCAGGTCTTGAAAGACGGCCAGTCTTCCTGCAACCTGCTGCCTTGATAGTGCAAATGCCTGTAGGCCAGAAATTATCTGCCATTGTTCAGAGGTGCCCTATACTGTGAAATTTGTTGATGAAGCAACAATTCAGGTTCAGGCCGGGCGCGGCGGTAATGGCGCTCTCAGCTTTCGCCGGGAAAAATATATTGCCAAGGGAGGCCCCGATGGTGGTGATGGTGGTGATGGCGGCAGCGTCTATTTGCTAGCCGATGATGCCCTTAATACCATGGTCGACTATCGTTTTCAGCGTCACTACGAGGCCGAGAGCGGCAAGCGTGGAGGCAGTAAAAACTGCACCGGTAAAAGTGGAGACGATCTGGTTCTGAAAGTACCTGTGGGCACCACCATTATTGATCAGGATATTCAGGAAGTTTTGGGAGATCTGGCTGAACACGGCCAGCGCATCATGGTCGCTAGAGGTGGCTTTCATGGGCTTGGTAATACGCGCTTTAAATCCAGTGTTAATAGAACCCCGGTACAGACCAGTCCCGGTTCAGATGGTGAGCGTCGCGAGCTAAAGCTTGAGCTCAAGGTGCTGGCAGATGTCGGTTTGCTGGGTTTGCCCAATGCGGGTAAATCAACCCTGATACGGGCCGTCTCTTCAGCCAAACCTAAAGTCGCGGACTATCCATTCACTACACTGGTGCCCAATCTCGGTGTAGTAAAAGTGCAGTCTCATCGCAGTTTTGTGGTAGCCGATATCCCCGGCTTGATTGAGGGCGCGTCAGAAGGTGCCGGCTTGGGCATTCGGTTTTTAAAGCATCTCACCCGCAACCGGCTGCTGCTGCATCTTGTCGACTTGGCACCATGGGATGATCTAGACCCTGCTGAAGCCGCGGTTTCGATTGTGCGAGAACTTGAAAAATTCAGTCCAGCTCTGGCTGCTCGGGAGCGTTGGTTGGTGCTCAACAAGGCGGATATGCTCGACGATGAAGAGATTGCTATTCGCCGCCAGAAAATAGTAGATGCACTGGAGTGGGATGGCCCTTGTTATACGATTGCCGCAGTCAACAAAACCGGTACCAGTAAATTATGCGAAGATATTATGGTTTATCTGGAGCATCGCCGTGAACTTGAAGACAATGACCAGGAAGCCGCAGAGCAGGAGCGTTTGTCACAGGATTTGATGCAGACACAGGCCAGAGAGCGAGTTGAGCTGCTGCGTTCGCAGCGTCATATACAGGGAAAAGATGACGATGATTTTGATGACGACGATGATGTTGAAGTTGAATACGTAACTTGAAAAGTGGGGTCAGATGAAACTTTTCATTTTATACCTGTCATTCTCGCGAAGGCGGGAATCCAGAAAAAGTTTCATCTGACCCCACTTATATAGAGAACAAATAATGAACAGCCGCAATACAATCAATCAAGCCAAACGCGTAGTCGTTAAAGTTGGCAGTGCCATCCTTACTGACAATGGCCGCGGTCTTGATAAAAACGCGATTTCCAGTCTGGTGGTTCAGATGGCAGCGATACGCCACAGTGGCGTTGAATTGGTATTGGTGTCTAGTGGCGCTGTGGCTGCGGGAATGACCCGACTAGGGTGGACAGAGCGCCCCAGGGCCCTTCATGACTTGCAAGCCGCCGCCGCCGTGGGGCAGATGGGCTTAATTCAAAGCTACGAGTCAGAGTTTCAGCATTTTGGACTACACACCGCTCAGGTGTTGCTGGGCCATGACGATATTTCTGCCCGTGATCGCTACCTCAATGCCCGCAGTACGCTAACCACGCTACTCGGTTTGGGTGTGATTCCGGTGGTGAATGAGAACGATACAGTGGTCACCGAGGAAATTCGTTTTGGCGATAACGATACCTTGGCGGCGCTGGTCGCCAATTTGGTTGATGCCGATCTGCTGGTCATTCTGACTGACCAGGATGGGCTGTTTGACAGTGACCCACGGACTAATACCCAAGCCCGGTTGTTAACTGAAACAAAAGCCAATGACGAATCACTGATGGGCATGGCTGGGGATGGTGGCCGTCTGGGTCGCGGCGGCATGATCACCAAGGTTAAGGCGGCGCAATTGGCCGCTCGCTCAGGCACCCATACAGTCATTGCCGGTGGTAATGTCACCGATGTGCTTCCTAGAATATTGTCAGGCGAGTCTGTTGGCAGTTTACTGGTAGCTGATCAACAACCCCTGGCTGCGCGTAAGCAGTGGCTTGCGGGTTTGATGAAAACCAATGGTGTTGTGCATTTGGATGACGGCGCTGTAAAGGTGTTAAAAGGATCAGGGCGTAGTCTGTTACCCGTTGGCGTTAAAGCTTTGACCGGTAGCTTCGCACGGGGCGATGTGGTGTCGTGCGTTGACAGTAGTGGCGTTGAAGTGGCGCGGGGTATGATCAATTACAATTCCGACGAAGCGCTAAAAATTATTGGTATATCCAGCGATCAAATTGAGCAGATTTTGGGTTATCAGGGCGATAAGGAGCTTATCCATCGAGATAATCTGATTGTAGAAATCTGATTTGGCTTACACATTTTACCCATAAAAAAACCGGCAGTTGCCGGTTTTTTTATGTCTGCTCAGAATAATTGAGCCGGCACAAAACTTATATGGGGAGTCGCAAAGCTTTTATGCAGAAAGCTTTTTAACTTGAGTGTTCAGGCGGCTTTTGTGACGAGAGGCCTTGTTTTTGTGAAGGATGCCCTTGTCGGCCATTTTGTCGATGACAGGCACAGCAGCAGCATAGGCCGCCTTGGCTTGTTCGGTATCTCCGGTACTGATTGCAGCGTCAACTTTTTTGATCACTGTGCGCACAAGAGAACGTAGGCTGGCGTTATGACGACGGCGGCCTTCAGACTGACGTGCGCGTTTTTTTGCTTGTGGTGAATTTGCCACGGTTTTTCCTCTAAATATGAGACAAAAAATTGAGAGGCGGCATTATCCATATTTCGCCAATCCCCGTCAATTACTGATTTCAGCTTATTTTTTATACAGTGGCAAACTTTAGGGCTTGAAGGTGTAGTTCCAGAGGCTGGGCAGCCAAGCCACTAAAAAAATCGTCATCGACAGAAAAACCACTAAAGAACCCAGATCTTTGGCTTGCCCCGACAGTGGATGCTGTTCAGTGCTGATGCGATCCACAATACTTTCAATGGCGGTATTGACCACTTCGGCTATTAACACCAGTGCGCAGGCGATGAATAAAAGGAGTTGATGGGGCAGGGTGTTGCCAACAAAAAAAGAGGCGGGCATGAAAATAACGCAGAGGCAGACCTCCATGCGAAACGCCTCTTCATTGATCCAGGCTGCTTTAAAACCTTTCAACGAATAAATAGTGGCGTAATACAGGCGAACCAGCCCGGTATTACCGGGCTTTTGCATCATACCGTTAGCCCTAGCTGGCCTCGCGGTTTACACCGGCGGGAACTTCGACGCTGTAGGTATCTTGACCTGAACGCATCATACGACCGGCAGTGACATTGGTATATTCACCGTCGGCAATTATCACCTTGCCGTTGACCAATACCTGCTCGACACCTGTGGCATCGGCGTAGAGACGCATTTCATCATTGGGTAAATCGTGGCGAGTATAAACTTCGCCGCATTCAATGGTATTTTCATCGAATATTACCAGGTCAGCATAATTGCCTTCCTTGATTAATCCTCGGTCTTTAAAACCGTAGAGCTCTGCTGGTACCTGGGTTAACTGCCGAACAGCTTGTTCCATGGTCAGCAATGAGCGCTTGCGAACCCCTTCACCCAACAATTGGGTGCTAAAGGCAAAGGTATCTATCATGTCCAGATGGGCGCCGGCATCGGATGCGCCAACAATGGCGCGGTCGTCCAGCCATACGTCTCTGCGCATATTCCAGGTCTCGTCATCCAGGCCGTTGGGGGGTGGCGAGAAGGAGGTGCGCAACTTATCTGATATACACAGGTCCATCATGGCATCAAAGGGCTTTTTGTCGACTACCTCGGCATATTCGCCAACGGTCATGCCTTCGTACTGTTTATTGGCTTCGGCAAAGGTTTCGTTGATTTTGAGATTTTCCCAAACAAACATGCGGGCAAAACTGGCCGGTGCATCTTTGGGAGCCGCTTCCAGCTTGGCACGTATGGCCGGGTCTTTGATCGCTTCCAGGCGCTCCGCTAGCGGCAGGCCAACCACCGCAGGCCATTCTGGCAGAGTATCGAACAGAAAACCGCTGACCAGGTTAATACGCAGGTTGATCACCTGAGGTGGTGTCAGGGCGACAATCTTGCCACCGCGCTCTTTGGCGTAATCACCGGCTGATAACTGTGCTTCTACCATTTCCGGGTGGGCCGAGTTGGGGGCCAGTAAATTCCAGTTCAAGGGGCGGTTAGCGGCGATAGACAGATTGGTCATCCACTCTTTTTGATCTTCAGTAAAGGCGCCGACACCGGGTAGAATTTCCAGGGAGGTACCCTGATATTCGCTAACAATGCTTGCCAGTGCTGTTAGCTCCTCAATGCTCGCGGCTCGAGAAGGCACTGGGTGACCATCGAGATCATTGTGAGTGGGCGATACAGTGGAGGAAAATCCTAGGCCACCTTCTGCAATCGAGGTACGCAGCAGTGCTTCCATCTCAGCCAGTTCTTCGGGTGTAGCTTCATTGCCGACAGCACGTTCGCCCATTACAGTGCGACGTATGGCGCAATGACCCACCATAAAGCCTGCGTTGATAGCCAGAGTGCCATCGAGCTTGTCGAGGAAGCTGCCAAAGGATGTCCAGTCCCAGGGTACGCCGGCGTTAAGGCTTTCCAGAGGCATACCTTCTACCCGTGCCAGCATGCGCTTCAAGTATTCACCGTCGGCAGGGTTTGCCGATAGCGGGGCGATACTAAAACCGCAGTTGCCGCCAACAATGGTGGTCACGCCATGAAAGGGTGATGGGCTTAAAGTTGGGTCCCAAAAGGCCTGTGCGTCATAGTGGGTATGTATATCGATAAAGCCTGGGGCGACAATCTTACCCGTGGCATCGAGGGTTTGTTTGGCATCTTCATCAATATTGCCAACAGCGACAATGCGGTCATCGCGAATGCCGACATCCGCCTTTTGGCGTGGACTGCCACTGCCGTCTATTACATAGCCACCTTTTATAATTATATCCAGCATAGCAAGCTCCCGTTGATCTCTCGTTTAAGGAGGTGAATATTGACACTTTTAACGGTGTTGCGCCAGCCTATTGCCATTGTCGATAATCTTGTTAACAATGCAGGTCGGTAAATAAAAATAAGATTAAGGAGAGTGCGTTGAGTTGGTTGCAATCGGCAGGTGGTTCAGAATTTAAAAGTGTGTTTTCCCTGAGGGAAAATCTGTTTGAAGACTATAAGAGTTTTTATAACTTGTTTTGGTCCAGAGCCTTGTTGCCCTGGCATGTAATGGAACTCACGCGACTCAGAGTAGCCCAGTTGCACAACTGCAAGTCAGAACTGTCGTTGCGCTATCGTTTTGATGGGGCGCCCACTGAATTAAAAATTGGCGCCTTGCCCAACTGGCATAAGGATTCTACTTACAGTGAAGTCGATAGAGCCTGCCTTGAAATAGCCGAACTTTTTGTGCAGGACCCCCATGCCATTGCTGATCAAATGACCGAACGCGTCAAGGCAGAAATTGGCGATGCTGGCTTGGTAGCATTAATGGAATGGCTGGCCCTTTGCGATGGCTTTTGCCGCTTCCAATTAATGACTGGAGTTTCCTACGATATGTTGATTCGCTATACGGATTTTGCCCGGGCAGAGACCGAAGCAGATACCGAACAAGCACAGGAGAATTAAGATGAGTGGCAATCCAAGAGTAGGTACTCCACCCAACGCCGGCGATGACCCTATCAGTGGCAGTGCGCTAGCCTGGCAGCCAGAAACCCTGGCGGCCTTTAACCAAATTTACGGTACTTTATGGAGTCGAGGTGTTTTAGACAAACCCAGCAAAGAGCTGGCCCGGCTGCGCAATGCCCGCACCACTAACTGTGTGTTTTGTAAAAATGTGCGTTTTGAAGGTGCCTTGCAAGAAGGGCTTACCGAAGACAAAGTCGATCAGGTTAACGATGACTTTGAACAGAGCAACCTTTCCCATCGCGAAAAACTGATTTTGCGTTACACCGATATTTTTCTGAAAAACCCCGGCGGCTTACCCGATCGCTTGCGTTACGATATGGCGGAAGAATTTAGCGATGAAGAAATCGTTGAGCTCACTGCAGGCTTGGCACTGTTTATGGGTTTTTCAAAGATAGCGGTGTCTATGGGTGGAATGCCGGACAGTATGCCGACGACGGTGATGCCAAC
>Ga0055584_100002568_pt1 | contig 17912 bp, 13 predicted proteins | sample OSDHelmetaG_FD_58716 | JGI IMG/M metagenome (GOLD analysis project Ga0055584, IMG submission 58716) | Pelagic marine sediment microbial communities from the LTER site Helgoland, North Sea, for post-phytoplankton bloom and carbon turnover... | ecosystem: Environmental > Aquatic > Marine >... | reverse complement strand
GCCATGCCTGTCATCGCACGGGACACATGGGCGGCGGCTTTGTCGGACCCGATCTTTCCGCGGTGGGTGCGCGTTCCACGGAAGAGCAATTGCTGCAGTCCATCATCCAGCCCAGCAAGGTGATCGCTGAGGGCTATCAAACCGTCGGCGTGGAAACCACGGACGGCGAACTTCATTCCGGCATCGTCGTTTCCGAAACCGAGGAATCATTGGAACTGGGCCTGCCGCTCGGTGGTTCGCTGATGATTCCCGTGAAAAGCATTCGGGAAAAGTTTGTCTCCACCGTTTCCGCCATGCCTCCCGTCGGCGAGATCTATTCCCCCCCGGAAATCGCCGACCTCATCGCGTATCTCAAGAGTTTGAGAACCGAGCCCACGAAGCCCGCCAAATGAGAATACCCAATTCATCCTTCCGCCTCCCCCGACGCAGTTTCATCGGTGCTTCCGCACTCGCCGCAACCCAGGGTCCGCAGCTACTCGCTGCACAGGCAACCAAGGCGCCCACCGTGCTTGGTTATCCGGATCGCCAGAGTTATCAACCCGGTGACATCCTTCGCCTGCACACCTCGGTCGGGGTCGCGAACTACAATCTCGCCATCGAGCGTGTGGGACGATCACGCGAACGGGTCTGGCTGAAGCAGGGAGTCAAGGGCGGCGAACATCCCATCCCCGGAAACGCCTCCTCGCACGGTTGTAATTGGCCGGTCTCGGTCGAGGTCCGCATACCGACCGGTTGGCGCAGCGGTTACTACGAGGCCGTGCTGGCCGCCACCGCTGGAGGCAAGCGACACACGGCCGTCGTTCCTTTCGTGATTCGCCCTGCTCATCCGGGTCGCAACAGCAAGATTCTCCTGCAACTCTCGACCAATACTGACAACGCCTACAACAACTGGGCCGGTCACAGTCTTTACGCCTACAACAGCGTCCGCAAGGAACAGGGTCGCCGCGTCTCCTCCCATCGTCCCATGCGTTGGAGTCCCTACAAACGCTGGGAGGCGCCCTTTGTTGATTGGGCCGAGACCAACGGCTACACGCTTGATTACGCCGTGAACAACGATCTTGAATTTCACGCTGACATGCTCCGGCAGTATCGCCTCGTGCTCAGCGTCGGCCACGACGAGTACTGGTCGGCCGCCATGCGCGATTCATTGGAGGGCTATGTGAGCGATGGCGGAAACGTCGCCTTCTTCAGCGGCAACACCTGTTGCTGGCAGGTGCGCGCCGAGGACGAAGGCAACGCGTTGGTCTGCTTCAAGGAGTATTTTGAGGACGACCCCTTGTACCAGCCGAACGGCCCCAACCCGACACTGTCGACCCTGTGGAGCCATCACCTGATCGGCCGGCCGGAAAACGGGATGACCGGAGTCGGCGTCTTGGGTGGCGGCTTCCACAAATCTCACGGTCAATACATGGACGGCTCCGGTGCTTTTACAGCACGTCAGCATGACCATTGGGTGTTCAACGGAACGGACATCAGACCCGGCGCTGAATTCGGCGGCAAACACTCCGTCGTCGGCTACGAATGCGACGGCTGCGAGTTCGAGATGAAGAACGGCATCCCTACTCCGACCGGACAGGACGGCACTCCGAAGAATTTCCAAATTCTCGCCACCGCGCCCGCCAAATGGGGCCCCGAAGCCACCTTGCTTTGGTATGAGCGTTGGCCGGAGAACCAGGCGGGTTCCGCCTGCCTGGGGCTCTACACCAAACCCGGTGGTGGAACCGTCTTTACCGCTGGAACCACCGACTGGTCTCACGGGCTCAAAGGCAAACCCGATCGCGTCGTCGACCGCGTTACCCGCAACGTGTTGGACCGCCTGTCGAAAGGCGCATGATGACCCGCTCCGCGATCGCGCTGTTGGTCGGCCTCTCTTTGGTCGCGTCAATTCACGCGGCAGATGACATTTCGTTTACCTCCGCGGCGGACGGATCCGAGCAGAAGTACGTCGAACTACTCCCGCCTGGATTCATCACAAATGGAGCCGTCGACATCCTGATCGCCCTGCACGGACACGGCAGTGATCGTTGGCAGTTCATCCGGCAGCAGCGCAGTGAATGTCGCGCAGTTCGCGACGTTGCCAGCCAGCGGGGAATGATCCTCATTTCACCCGACTATCGGGCGAAGACATCGTGGATGGGACCACAGGCCGAAGCCGATCTCGTTCAGATCATTGGCAATTTGAAGAAACGCCATGCCGTGCGTCGTGTCATCCTCTGTGGTGCCTCGATGGGGGGTGCGTCCTGCCTCACCTTTGCCGCCCTGCATCCGGAACTCGTGGACGGCGTTGCCTCCATGAACGGTACGGCCAACCATGTGGAATACGAAAACTTCCAGGATGCGATTCGCAAATCCTTCGGCGGATCCAAGACTGCAGCCCCCGATCAATACCGCCGACGCAGTGCCGAGCTCTGGCCGGAGAAATTCACCATGCCCACCGCCTTCGCCGTAGGCGGCAAGGATCGGAGCGTCCCGCCCGACAGTGTTCTGCGGCTCGCGAACAAGTTGAAAGCCGAACGCCGCCCCACCCTGCTGATCCATCGGAAAAACGGCGGCCATTCCACAACCTACGAGGATGCCACAGCCATCCTCCATTTTGTCATCGATCATGAAACGAAGACTCAACCCAACATCGTCTTCTTTCTCGTCGATGATCTCGGTTGGACGGACGTCGGCTGCTACGGCAGCGACTACCATCGCACGCCCAACATCGATCGTCTGGCTGCCCAGGGACTCCGCTTCACTGATGCCTACGCCGCCTGCAACGCCTGCTCACCCACCCGCGCAGCAATCCTCACCGGCATGTATCCGGCCCGACTGCGTCTGACAGACTGGATTCCCGGCCAGCGGACCTTGGCTCAACACAAATTCAGACCACCGGCGTGGACGAAGCACCTGGAACATGCGCATGTCACCCTTGCGGAAGCGCTGAAGGCGAATGGCTACCGGACGATCCACGTCGGCAAATGGCATCTCGGTGGCCCCGGCTACTATCCTCGCAAGCAGGGATTCGACATCAACATTGGCGGTTCTTACATCGGTGCACCCGGATCGTACTATCATCCCTACCACCGCAAGCCTAGCAGCGCTTCGGGTCCAGTGGAAAACCTGACGCCCGGCGGCCCGAAAGGCCGGTACCTGACCGATCGCCTGACAGACGAAGCCGTCCGCCAGATTGGGAAGAACCAAGACAGTCCGTTCTTCCTCTACTTCTCCTACTACAGCGTCCACACCCCAATCCAGCCGCGCCCCGATCTGCGCGAGCTCTATCAAAAACAGATCAGCCCGGGCCAACGACACCAGCAGCCCGACTTCGCGGCCATGGTTGCCGCCGTAGATGAATCCGTCGGCCGCGTCCTCGAACAGTTGGACGAATCCGGACTGTCCGACAATACGATCATCGTCTTCACCTCTGACAACGGCGGGATGCACAAGGTGACGACCAACGCCCCGCTGCGCGGCGGCAAAGGCATGGCCTGGGAAGGCGGAACCCGCGTCCCGCTCATCATCAAAACGCCTGGCATCAATCACACCGGGAACACCTGTCTCGAACCCGTCATCAGCACCGACTTCTATCCCACCCTGCTCGAACTGACCAAGACGGCCGGCAACGCGGTGCACAACGAAAAAGTCGATGGCCTCTCGCTCTCGCCCCTCCTGAGCGATCCGACCGCGACCCTCGAACGCGACGCCATCTACTGGCATTACCCGCACTACAACGTACTTCTCGGTGTTCCCCACTCATCCCTGCGCACCCGTCAGTACAAGCTGATCGAGTTCCACGAAGACAACCGCGTCGAACTCTACGATCTTCAAAGCGACATCGGAGAACGGAGCGATCTTGCGGTCCAATTTCCCGCGAAGACCAAAGCCCTGCTCAAACAACTCCATGTGTGGCGCCAACAGGTTGGAGCCCAATCGCCGATTCCCCGATGAATCGCAGGTGTCGTTTCGCCTCCCCTCGGTCCTGTCCTGGTCACTTACCGAGCGCGTGAATGGTGTTCTGGATCTCGCTCTTCACCGGTGCACCGTTCGCGCCTTTCAGCTCGTAACGGACTGACATCTGCCAGACGGGCGACATGCCGTCGATTTTCAGGCGGAGAGTCTTGCCGTCCTTGGAGAGGGTGGCGGATTTCACGGCATGGGGCTTTTCGTCGTAGTGCCGGGAGCCGTAGTTGGCGGTGCGCTTCAGGGTCCAGGTGCGGACGGCGAAATTCTTCGGCTGGATCGAATTGCGATCAAGGGGATCGGAGAAGGTGATTTCGACACCACTCTTCAAAGCGCGGAGTTCCGTGGGAAGATGCGCGGGTTTGCCGGTGGCGCGGATGCGATAGAAGCCGCCCGGTGTCTGAGTGGATGTGGCCCAGACGGAAAGGCCGCTGATGTAGAGGTGGCCGTTGTCCGGATGGAAGCGGCCACGCATCGTGCCGGTCGCAAAGTCGGGGATGGGTAGGCGACAGAGACCACCCTGCCATACGCCGTTCAGGTTTTCGTGCGGCACGATTTCCAGGCGGCCGAAGCCGTAGGAGAGATTCAGAAGTTTGCCGTTGAGCGGCCCCCAGTTCTTGCTGTCGATCCAAAGGAGTTCGGCGGGTGAACGGTCAAACTGTTTGTCCACCCAGCAGAGCGGCGGCTGCATCGCGGAGTCGGAGGTGTCGTCGGGCGCGCCGTAGCTCCACATGTTGCCGTAGAAGTTGTCACCGGGAACGACGCGGTTGATGCGGTTCATCGGGTTCCAGTGGCCTTCCTGATCGGTCACGAAAAAGGAGCCATCCGGATTGCGGCAGACTCCGTTGGCGGCGCGGAAACCGTTGGCCAGAATCTCCGTCTGGGAGCCGTCGGCGGTGACCTTCAACAAGGTTCCGTGATGCGCGACCAATTGTGGACGCGCGTGGCGGGCGCTCTTGGCGTAGTAGAAATTGCCGGCCCCGTCAGCCTGCAGGCCCATGGCAAATTCGTGGAAGTGTTCCGAGACCTGGTGGTCGCTGTTGAAGGTTTCGTAGAAGTCCGTTTCACCATCGCCATTCAGATCGACCAGGCGGACAATCTGATCGCGGCAGGAGACGAAGATGTCATCGCCGACCAGCTTCACGCCGAGCGGTTGGAACATGCCCGTCGCGATGCGTCGCCATTCCGTGCCCAGCGCCTCCTCGTCGGCGATGCCGGTCACGCGATAGACGTCGCCGTCCCAACACACGACGATTGCCGCCTCGCCGTCGGGAGTGAAATCGATCCCGCCCGGGCGCATGCGACTCTTCCACGGATTGATGGTCGGCATGGAAAAACTGTCCCATTGAAAAGCGCCTTCCTGCCGGCCGCGAATGGTCACTGTCGCCACCGGTTCGGGATACTGGGCCGGCCCCCCTTTGATGAACTGTTTCAGATCGAACGGCTCAATTTCCATCTTGCCACCAGCCTTGACCCCAATCAGGAATGCCAGGTTCACCGGTGTTTGGGCAGCCGGTATCGTAGCGATCACAAATCCGTCGGCTTCGCGCACACGAACGGCGGACGAACCTTTCGTGGCGGCAGTGGTTCCCGTATCCCCCAGTCGAACGGTGAGATCACGACTGGACCTGCCAATATTCAGATGACGGACAAAGATCTCACCTGACATCGCGTGGTGCTCGAGAATCTCAGCATCGCCCACGGTGTAGGCCATTACCGCTTTCGACCCGTGCCGATAGATGCCGCGAAACCGTGACCAGGTCCGGGGCAGGGGACCGAAGCGACGCCCATCCACCCCCGTGAATCTCCGATCCTCAAATTTGCCCGAAGCCGGGTTCGCCCAACCCGGGCCATCCGCAGTTTCAAACAAGGGTTTGCCAATCGTACGGGGTCGCGCCACGTGTCGACCGTTGAAATTGATGCCGTTGTAGTCGATGAAACCTTCACCACTCCACACCCCGGCCACGCGCAGGGTGTCGTGTTCGAAAGCAGACCACTGGCGGCCTTGGGTCACGCCGCCCTCACCCTCATCCAATCGCATTGCGATGGCCTTGTAGGCGATGTTGGCTCCGGGCGCGACATGGTCAGCCTGTTTGCCTTTCGGCCAGGGGTTGGCGCGTTCTTCCGGTGTGGCGATTTCGTAGGTCCCGATCAGGTAGGGACCATAGTCCATGTCCTTCCATGGCTCGCGTTTGACCGGGTTGGGTCCGAGGCTTTTGCCGTCCGGCAGCGTGTCGAGATACTTGTCATTTACCTGGAACAGTTGCGACCGGTTGTGAGGCTTGACGTAGTGATTCCGGATGTAGTGGATCACGGCATATTTCTCTCGCGGTGTCAGTTGCGGCTGCGGTGCCATCAGGCGCCAACCTCGCGTGATCGTCTGATACATCGTGTAGGGATCGCCACCATGTTGGAACTGCCCCGTGCCGAAACGCATCGACAACGGAATCGATCCCGGAAAATTCAGATCCCCATGGCAATTGTGACAGATCATCTGATAGATCTCCTGTCCCATTCGCAGCACTCCGCGCGACTGGTCCTTCACCAGGCGCCGATGATCGATCTCCTTCTCAAAAGCCGGCAAGGCAGACTCCGGCAGTAACATGGTACCCGGTGGTAGATCACCTTGGTTTTGTCCCAAGACCGAAATTCCTGTCGCCAGCAACGCCATCAAACAATTTGCTCGGGATATCATCTGCCGGAGAAATTACACAAACCCATGCAGTTGCCCGACAAAAACCGGCTGGGATGATCATGGAATTCACTTCTTTTCGGTCAGTTGGAGCCGCATGGTTTTTGCCCGATTCATGAAGCGCATCACAGCAATTCTCTGTTTTCTCACCCACCTGACGCTTCCGGCTGTGGAGCGGCCGAACATTGTTCTGTTTCTGGTCGATGATATGGGTTGGCAGGACACCTCGGTTCCGTTTCATACGGAAACAACCGAGTTCAATCGCCGCTATCGGACGCCCAACATGGAACGGCTGGCGGCCCGGGGAATGAAATTCACCCAGGCGTATGCGTGCGCGGTTTGTTCGCCCTCGCGAATCAGCCTGATGACCGGGCTGAATGCGGCGCGGCATCGGGTGACGAACTGGACATTGCGCAAAAACGCGACCAATGATCGCCGGCATCCGACACTCGAATTTCCGCAATGGAATGTTAACGGACTCAGTCCGGTCGCGGGAATTGAGAATACCGTTCATGCAAAAGCGCTGCCCGCCTATCTGCAGGCCGCCGGTTATCGCACGATCCATGCGGGCAAGGCTCATTTCGGTGCAGTGGGAACGCCGGCGGAGGATCCTTGTGCGATCGGCTTTGACGTGAACATCGGTGGGCATGCCGCCGGTGGTCCCGGCAGTTTTCTGGGGACACAGAATTTCAGCGCGGTGTGGCGCAAGGGCGACCGGATCTGGGATGTGCCGGGCCTGGAGAAATATCATGGAAAGGACGTGTTCCTGACCGAGGCTCTCACCCTTGAATCGGTGGCAGCGATAGACCAGGCGGTGGCGGATCGCAAACCGTTCTTCCTCTACATGTCCCATTACGCCGTACATGTGCCGTTCGCAGAAGATCGACGTTTCTATCAGAAGTATCGCCAAGCGGGTCTGGATCCGAAGGAGGCGATGTATGCCGCCATGGTGGAGGGAATGGACAAATCACTCGGCGACATCCTGGATCGCGTCGATCATCATGGGCTGAGTGACAACACCATCGTGCTGTTCATGTCGGACAATGGCGGCCTCAGCGTTCACGGCCGAGGTGGCAAACGCAATACGCACAACCAGCCGCTCTCCAGTGGCAAAGGCTCCGCCCACGAAGGCGGAATCCGCGTACCGATGATCGGTGTCTGGCCCGGCATCACCAAGCCCGGGTCCAGTTGCGATCAGGCACTGATCATCGAAGACTTCTTTCCGACAATCCTTGAACTGGCAGGCGTCCGGAAACCGGAGGAGATCGACGGCCGCAGCTTTGCCGCTCTCCTTCGCGGACAGCCGGATCGGCCTCGGGGTAAACGGCCCTTCGTTTGGCACTTCCCCAACAACTGGGGACCGAAGGGCCCCGGCATTGGCGCCTCGAGCACGATCCGCCAAGGGGATTGGAAACTGATTCACTACTACCGGGACGGTTCCTGCGAACTCTTCAATCTCCGTGACGATCTCGGCGAACACAACAATCAGGCCACCGCAAAGCCGGAGATTCGAAAGCAATTGCGGAGACGGCTTCGCGAGTATCTGCGCGACGCCAATGCCCAGATACCCCGTGATCGAAAATCCGGTGCGTCGTTGGAAATCGAGATCCGATGATTTCAGCCCACTGCCGAGAGCCGATCTGATCCGAGGTCGGGCAGAAGCTGGCGGCTTTTGAGTTGCAAGAGTCACGGTCAGGCACGATTGCTTTCCGCAGCAATAAGTCGAAGGAAGAAGCGACTTCCCTCGTTATTGTTGCCCTGTCCCATGAAAAATCTTGTTCCCATCCTCTGTATTCTCAGTTGCCTCCTGTTCAGAGCTCACGCGGCAGATCGGCCGAACGTTCTCTTCATTGCCATCGACGACATGAATGATTGGGTGGGATGCTTGGGTGGGCATCCCGATACGTCCACGCCAAACATTGACCGGCTCGCCAAGCGGGGGACGCTGTTTACCAACGCGCATTGCCAGGCTCCCATCTGCAATCCCTCACGCACGTCGGTGATGTATGGGCTGCGACCGTCCACGAGCGGGATCTACATGAACTCGCCAACGCCTTGGCGCGTTCCGGCAATGCAGAAATACACAACGCTGCCGCGTTGGTTTGCCAAGCACGGCTACCAAACCGCCTGCACCGGCAAGCTGTATCACGGATCTGGCCTACCCGATGGGGACTTTGATCTCGTTGGTCCACGCCCGGGACAGAAGCTCAAGGAGCTCGACAAAAAGCTGCGTACAGATCTGCCAAACAAGGCCTCCGGTCTCTGGGACTTCGGTCCGCAGGAATACCAGGAATCGCTGTTCCAGGATCACGTCGATGCCACCTGGGCGATCGAGCAACTCAATTCGGACGCGGCCCGTTCGACAAGCTCAGGGGAACACAGACCTTTCTTTCTCGCGGTCGGATTCTATCGACCGCACGTGCCGTTCTATGCTCCCAGCCGAATCTTCAGGGACCTGCCCATTGATGAAGTTACACTTCCGGTCGTGAAGGAAGGCGATCGCAATGACCTGCCGGAAATCGCCACTGAGGTGACGCTCAACAAAGCCCCGCCTCCGCATTCGTGGTTCGTTGAAAACAAGGCATGGAAGGAAGCGGTTCAGGCTTACCTCGCCTGCATCCGCTGGACGGACGAACAGGTCGGCCGACTCCTTGACGCGCTCGACAAATCTCCCCACGCAAAGAACACCGTCGTCGTACTCTATTCCGATCACGGCTTTCATTTGGGCGAAAAGGATCGTTGGACGAAGTTTTCGCTCTGGGAAAGATCCACCCACGTTCCATTTGTCATTGCTGCGCCGGGATTGCCGAAGGCGCAGCGAAGCGGTCGTCCGGCTGAACTGCTCTCCATCTATCCGACCCTGCTCGAACTCTGCGGTCTACCCGCCAATTCCGATGTCGAAGGCCGCTCACTTCTGCCGCTCCTGAAGGATACCAAGGCCAAGTGGCCCCATCTCGCGCTCACCACCCACGGCCAAGACAATCACGCAGTGCGGTCCGACCGGTATCGCTACATCCGCTACCGCGATGGTTCAGAGGAACTCTACGATATGCAGGAAGATCCGAACGAATGGACCAACCTTGCGGCTGAAGAGCTTTCAAAAGAAGACGCAGCCATCGTCACCCGTCTCTCACGGGCCCTTCCGGAGAGCAATCGTGAACCACGCCGCGCTCCCAATGCCGGCAAGGGAAAGAAGAAACGACGCAAGAAGAAATGATCGTTACGATTCGAAAGCAACCAGGGGATTTGCTTGGCAAACTTCTGGCAATCATTCTGTTGTCCTCCTGCTCGTTGGGAATCGACACGGCTGTCGCTGGTGAAAAAGCGAGGGACAATTGGACAGCTCATACTGCGCGTGTGATTGCCGCCCAAACGCCAACGCTCATGCGCAAATTGCACGTGCCTGGTGTATCCATCGCTTTGGTGGAAGGTGGACGTGTAAGCTGGGTCGGCGCTTACGGAAGTGCCAATGCCCGCACCAAGAGGCGGGTCGATACCAACACGCTCTTTGAGGCCGCTTCAATGAGTAAGCCGCTTTTCACCTATGCCACCCTGAAGCTGGTTGAGGGTGGTGTCATGGATCTGGATCGTCCGTTGGTGGAATATCTTGATGAACCCTATCTGCCAGACCAGCCGAAGCATCGCCTGATCACCGCCCGCATGGTGATGAACCACACTTCCGGGTTTCCGAATTGGCGGCCAAACGGATGGCTCGGCGGGAAACCGTTGAAGATCCGCTTCGAACCCGGTTCGCGCCACGGATACTCTGGGGAAGGCTTCCTATATCTGCAAAGGGTGGTTGAACACATCACCGGAAAACCATTGCAGACCTTCATGCGAAAAAAGTTGCTGGAGCCGATCGGCATGACCAGCAGCAGCTATCGTTAGGAAGAGAAGAACTCGAAACGAATCGCCGCCGGGCACGATGGCGACGGCAGCGTCAAGCGAGCCGACCGCCGATACGATGAAGCGAACGCCGCATACTCCTTGTTCACCACCCCAACTGAATACGCGCAGTTTCTGATCGAGATGATGGATCCCGATCGTACCGCGCATCACTCATTGAAGCAGCCCACGCTGACGAAGATGTTGACGCCAACAGTTGATGCCAATGCCGATCGGGAGTTCGGCCTGGGCTGGTGGCGGGTGAAGAGTTCAGCTGGAACCGTGTTCGGACACTCGGGCAGCAATGGCAGCGGCTTCCGCTGTTGCTCCCGATTTGAACCCGCCGCGAACCGGGGGCTGGTCATCATGTGCAACAGTACCGGTGGAAAGACGCTTTATCAGACCCTGCTAGAGCGCATCGAACAGGGCCGGAAGAAGGCCCGACAGCCGGTTGGCCAGTGAATGCCTGGCATCAAAGAGAGGCAGGCGGCAACCCGCAATCATTCCGAAATTCAGGAGCGAAAGTGTAGTCGCCGCCGATGTTGGATGCCCCATCGGCTGAGCCCGACCCTTTTTTTTCGATTGTTTGGATGTCCAACATCAGGCGATGGAGCACTGATCTACTGCTTATGAGAATACTGCTGTCACTCATTTTGACTCTTGTTGGGTCTGCCGCCGCTGCAGAGAAGAACCTTCACGTGCCGGTCGAGGCAATCGGCGTGCCGGCTGGGCTCGAAGTCACGCTCTGGGCGAAATCTCCCTTGCTACAGAATCCGACCAACATGGACACGGATGAAGCTGGCCGCATCTGGGTGGCCGAAGGAGTCAACTACCGCCGGGAAATCCACCGAAAGGAAGGCGATCGAATCGTCGTGATTGAAGACACGAACGGTGATGGCCGGGCCGATTCTTCGCATACCTTCGTGCAGGATCCGGAATTGATCTGTCCGCTCGGCATCAGCGTGTTTGACAACAAGATCGTGGTCGCACAGCCGCCTCACATCCTGGTCTACACCGACGTGAATCGGGACCAGAAGTTTGATCCGAAAGTAGATCGACGGGAGGAGTTTCTCTCCGGCTTCAACGCCCGCAATCATGATCACTCCCTCCACACCACGGTAGCGGGTCCCGACGGCAAGTGGTACATCAACCAAGGCAATTGCGGAGCGCATATAAAGGACAGGGACGGCCGGGTCTTCCATTCCGGTGGGCCTTATTACCAGAACGGCGCGGGCAACCCGGAGTGGTTCAACGATCCCAATGAATACGCCGGCAAACCGTCCGCCGATGGCAACATTTACAACGGCGGTTTTGCCGGTCGCATCAATCCCGATGGCACCGGGCTCCAGCTCCTTGCCCACGGTTTCCGCAACAGCTACGAACTCTGCCTCAGTTCTTTTGGCGATATTTTTCAGAATGACAATGATGACCGGGTGTCCTGCCGCGTGACATGGCTCATGGAAGGTGGCGACCTCGGTTTCTACTCCAAGAATGGTCGCCGACTTTGGGCCACCGACCGTCGCCCCGGACAGGCCGCCGAGCGCGCCCACTGGCGACAGGACGATCCCGGGGTGATTCCCGCTGGCGACGTCTACGGTGGCGGTTCACCGACTGGCATCGCCTTCTACGAGAACGGTGCCTTGCCGGCCGAATACGACGGTATGCTTCTCAGCTGCGAAGCCCGCGCCCGGATCATTCAGCGCTATCATCCGAAACTTTCGAAGAGCGGATCCGCGGTTGAACTCGGCCGGCGACGCAATCTGTTGACCTGCGAGAGCAATCTGAACTTCCGTCCCTCCGACGTCATGGTGGGTGCCGATGGTGCACTCTACGTGGCCGACTGGTACGACACCAAGGTCGGCGGCCATCGGGCCGAGGATCCGACCCACTCCGGTGCGATCTATCGCATCGCGCCAAAAGGATTCAAGACGTCGATTCCGAAGCTGACCGGCACGAAGATCGAAGATGCGATCACCCGTCTGAAGAGCCCCACGGCAAGCATTCGTATCACTGGCTTTGAAACGTTGAAACAATCGCAAGCCCAGGCGCTGCCTGCCGTGCGGAAGCTTCTGGCCAGTGACAACAAATGGTTCCAAGCACGTGCCGTCTGGCTGCTGCCCTACCTCGGCGAGCAGGGCGTCGTCCAAGCGAAGGCTCGCCTAAAGCACAAATCTCCGACCCAACGTATTCTCGCGTTTCGCTCCCTCCGCTCAGCTGGCCACGACGTTATCGCGATGGCGAAGCCGCTGGTGAGAGATCCTGATTCCACCGTTCGACGTGAGCTCGCCGTCGCGCTTCGCGACTTGGATCCGAAGAAGAAACGGCCGTTGGTTCTTCAACTCTTCGCGACCGCCGACGGGAGTGATCGCCACTATCTCGAAGCCTGCGGTCTCGCCGCCGAAGATATCGAGGATCAGGTCTGGAAGAATCTGAACAGGAAGCAGGGCAAGCAGCCCCTCGAATGGTCGACCGCTCATGTCCTTCGCACCTGGCGTCTCATGCCTAGAGGCGCCGCCGGCGACTTGTCGACCCGCGCGAGTTCCGATCAGCTCTCCGTGGAGGATCGTAGATTCGCCATGCAGTCACTCGCCTTTGTCGGCAACCGCAAGGCCGTCGATACCATCATCAATCTGGCGTCGGGTGACAGCGAACTCGCCAAGGAGGCGACCTGGTGGCTTGTTAGCAAAGGACTTGATGAGTGGACCGATTTTGGCGTTCGCGAGACCTTGAAAGAACGCGGTATCTACGATCCGGAGAAGATTGTGGTGCAGGCAGCTGTCATCCCGGATTCGCCACCGACCAAGCTGCCGCCCGCGAGCGAACTCGCCAAGCGAAAGGGCGATCCGGTTGCCGGAAAGATGCAGTCAGCCCGTTGCGCCATGTGCCACAAGATCGACGGCTTCGGCATGGAATACGGCCCTGACTTGCGGGATTGGGTGGCCAATCAGGGCAAGGAAGCATTTCTGCAGGCGATCATCCATCCCTCCGAGAGCATTGCCCACGGTTACACGGGCCGCGCCCTCACCCTGACCAATGGTGATGTGGTTGAAGGCATGTTGTTCAGCAAGGGTGACCCTTACGTGATTGTTTCCGGCGGCGCGATGGAGCAGTTGATTCCGGCCGATCGCATCAAGTCCAGCAAGGCCATGTGGGGCAAGTCTCTGATGTTCTCCGCTGATCAGCTGGGTTTCACGGCCCAACAACTCGTCGACTTGACGGCCTTCATGGAAACTTATCGGACGAAGGAATGACCAAGCGCGGTAGCGGAATTCGTCAGAATTTCGTTTCGATCGCGGCCGGGGACGCGAGGATCAATCTGCGATCGTGATGTCGCGGCGCTGCTTGAGTCGTCCGTATCGATTCTCACCCACCAGCCAGATCTGCATCTTCTTCGCTTTCTGGGTCACGTTGGGAGGGATGATCACAGTGCGGTTCTTCCGATCCTCTTCGGTGATGAACACATTGTGTTCATCGTATCCGCTGGAGAGGTTTTTGAAGTACACGATGATCGCGTCCATGTTGTCGGAGGTGAGTTTGATCTCCCAGGGCTGCCCGCGTGAAATTTCTGTTTCCGGCGGACTGAAATCCAATTCACAGACCGCAAATTCGCAGGCCTGGCTCAATGAGCCGTCCTTCATCACGCAGTGAGCTGTGTAATCCCCACAGCGGGCAAAAGACCGTTCCACCACCTTGCCGGACACCTTGATTTTCTCCACCAATTTGCCGCCGCGACTGATGACCAGTGCCCGGACGCCTTGGCTGTCCCGATCCATGATATTGAATTTCACCGGCTGATTCTTGCGGTAGGGAACCCAGTCACCACGATCGAGCAACAGCACGCGATTTATTTTCGGGGAGGCCGAATCATCGACGTAGTCTGGAAACCGGAATGACTCCGCCTTGTTGCCTCCGCGCCAGGCGTCCAGGTCGGTGATGCGATAGAGTTCTCGATTTCTCGCGCCGAGGTGGGCGCCAAAGGCTTTGGCGCTACGCAGCGTGTTGCTCGTGGTCTGCGGGCGGCTTTCCTCGACGCGGACATGGGTCACCTTGCCGTCTTCGTTTCGGATCACGGCGGTCACGATTTCCACGTGAGATCCGCCGTTCTTCTTGGCTGGTGGAGTGAAAATGACATCGCCCGGCTGCGCGGCCTGCGGATTCACGATCGTCACTCCGTCACGAAACTTGGGTCCATGAACCTTGCTGACATACCAGATACCGCATTGGAGGGCATAGCTGGTGTACGAGGAGCAGACTTTCCCGTAGTAGCACTCGGCATTCGGCACCTTGCCGTAAAGGTTTTCAGTATAGAGCACGCTTTGCGGATTCTCGACGGCAGCCAGAAACGTTTTCAGGAAAATGTCGAAACCAATGTAGCGGCCAACATGTTTGACGCTGGAATACGGAACGCCGGTGTATTCCTTCCCGGCGATGAAATGCCCGCCTCGTTTCGGCATGGTAGCCGCCGTGGGCGCCCATTTCACCCGCGACATGATGCGGGCGTATTCGACTGACTTAGTCTGCCAAGGTAACACCCTGGCATCTTTCGCCGACTTGATTTTCGTTCCCCCCATGACTGGGGTGACCAAACAGAAGATGCCGCTCAGAAGAGTCGGCAGCCATGTATGATTGACAGATTTCATGATGAAGATCGGTCAAAGATCGAGGCGGAATTTGGTGCTGGCAAGTACGATCATCTGAATCCGGAAAGACGGGAGGGCAGCAGGCGGCGACGTGACAAACGATTCCGCAACCGCGTCGCGCTTGAGTGGCAATCGTATAAATCCTGTGATTGCAGGGTAAATCAGGTCAGTGGGGAATTTGAGCGCCAGCAGCAAACGTTTTCCCATTCTGTGTTTCGAAGTAGTAGACCCAGTAGCCATCTCCGCTACCGTAGTTGTTTGGATCCTCCACGGTTCCGTTCGGCGGAATCCATCCGTTTGTGGGTGCCCCATACCAATTGATGAACTCTTCCTCAGAGAAGAAATCACCTGTGATCGTGCTAAGTCGAAGTGCACCATCGGATTTCGAAAAACCGGCAAAACGAGTCACCCGGAGTTTCTCATTGGAAAATCTGTTCGCCTTCAACGCGTCGAAGACGCGGCCGATGTTTTCATCCATGCTCTCCACCAGCGCGGCGTATTTCGGATCATCCTGTCGAGAATGATGCCAGCTGTCGTGTTCCGTGACTGCGTGATCCCGATTCTTGCCGAAGCCAAGCTTGCGGGCTTTGGCTTCGTAATTTTCGACCCTCTCCGCCTTTCCCATCACCGGGGTGTGCACAGCGTAGTACCACAGGTTCAGCAGCAATGGCTGATCGCGGCTGTTCTCGATGAACTTGATCGCTTCGTCGGTCAGGCGGTCGGTGAGAAATTCGCCGTCTTTCCCGCCTTCCAGATCCGGGACGTTCTTGGCGGCATACTTGGCCGCCTTGGCCTGGTAAGGATAGAAGTACGAGGCGGGGTTGACCTTGGGAGTGTCCCGCGATGTTCAGGTCGAATCCCTGTGCCTGCGGATAGTGACTCTTGCCCCTGGTCTGGTGCGTTTGCAGATGCCATTTGCGATGTGAGCCGTGCGATAGCCGGCTTCCTTGAGCGCTTCCGCGATGGTTGCTTCGTCAAGGGCGAGATTCACTTCCGGCGTGGCACGGTTGATTCCCACACGGGTTGGGTATTTCCCGGTCAAAATGCTGGCCTGAGTCGGCTAGCAGACCAGACTGGCCGCATAGGCATCAGTGAAACGCACGCCTTCCTTCGCCAGCTGATCCACGCGGGGTGTTTCGTGAAACGAGCTGCCGTAGCAGCCCAGATCCTGCCGCCCGAGATCATCAACCAGGAAGAATACGAAGTTGGGCCTGCCCGGAGCTTGCTCAGTTCCTGCCGAAGCTGCCGATCGAATCGGCTTGTCGCTGGTGGCCGCCTTGGCGGTCTTCTTCCCGAGTTCCCTCCGGATCCGCGACGCGACTCGCTGGGCGAGAATATCCCGGCCTTGGTCGTTGTAGTGGACGTCGTTCTCTGCGCGTTGCAACTCCGCACGTCGCTTGATGATGAGATCATAGAGGTTGTTGATGCCGACCTTGTGCTTCTCCATGACGGCTCGGGCCGCCCGGTTGAACTCCTTGGCCCGATCTTCCGACACCACGATATGCGCGTTCCTTTCCTCGACGATGCACGGTGGTGTGGTGATCCCGAAGATGAGCTTGGCATCCGATTTCTTCCGGATCTTCAGAATGATGCTCTCCAGGCACTTGGCGTAGGACTCCGGCGTGGCCTTCACGTCCTGCCGCCAGCCGTACCAATCCCAAAGCCCGAAGTTGAAATGGATGACGTCCCATTTCGAGTCACCGACCCATTCCTCGATGTTCTCGTCACCGTAGGCTGACCAGCGACAATTTGTTTTGGGGCGATGCACATTGGCCACTCCATCAAGCAGCCGGCGAACGCGCGGTGTGTAACCGATGGAAATGGAATCGCCGACAATCAAGACCCGCGGAAGACCAGGTTTGTCGACCGGGTTGGCGAACGGATGTTGGAAAGGATCATTCTGCTCGGCTTTGGGCTGGGCTTGAATCGGCGCAAGGTTGGCCACGAAGACGAATAGTATGATCGCGAGAATGGGTCTCATAGGTTGGTTCAAGGATTGTGAACACTCCGGCCCAAAGCTGCCATCGCTTTCTTCATTGCTTGCTCCGGGAGCGTAGTTCGAAAGCGACCCCAGTGCGAAAGTCTTCGGTGTGCTTATGGGCTCATAGGTTCCCATCCAGCAGCGGTCTCCTGAATTCCCGCAACCGTCGGGGTGGCGAGGGACTGATAGAGAACCGCTTCAGTCCGCGGCGTCTGCCACGTCGATGTCGCCGGTCGCATCGGATGCGGCTCTTGCGTCGACCCCAGCGGAATCGGTGGCTGGCGTCGCGTCCATTGCGGTCTCCGTAATGGCGATAGGATTCGGCGTGCCGGGAAACCATTTCTTGTGCGTCACCCAGGCCGCCAGACCGAATAGGCAGGTGCCCGCAAACGAACCAAGCTTCACATAACGGTCGTCAAGAACCCCGAAGAGCACATAACAAAGGTATCCGAGCACCAACAGTCGCACCATGGTCGGTACGACCAGATACATATTCGTCCGGCGAATGCGGAAACAGCCCTTCGTCCAGGTCTCGCTGACGTGGATGTTGAAGAGGGCAACACCCACGCGAAATGCCGGGCGCTCCTGCTTCAGATCGATGTCGATGAGCCAGAAAAAATGAATCTTCCCGAAGACCAGCAGCCACAGTCCCATGAACGACATTGCGATACCGACGATCCATGAAAAGTTCTCCAAATACACAAGATTGGAATTCTCCTTGCCGTCAATCCACCACGCGGTAGCCAACATGAGGATTGCGGCCGTCAGC
>Ga0055584_100002567_pt1 | contig 17918 bp, 18 predicted proteins | sample OSDHelmetaG_FD_58716 | JGI IMG/M metagenome (GOLD analysis project Ga0055584, IMG submission 58716) | Pelagic marine sediment microbial communities from the LTER site Helgoland, North Sea, for post-phytoplankton bloom and carbon turnover... | ecosystem: Environmental > Aquatic > Marine >... | reverse complement strand
GGCCGGGTACGGCTATTAGCCCTGTTGAAAATCATGCTTACTCAGCAGCCGCTTACTGGCACGAAGCGGAACCTCATTTCCTAGCATCTCCTATTGCAAGAATCGGTTGAATCCGCAGCCAAAAGCAGCCCTTAATCTAAACATCAAATCGCATATGTTTGATGATTCTTTTGGAATTTGTTGATTGAGCAACTATGCTTAACGGCAATAGCAGATAGAAAGAAGTCAGCCCTTGTCAATTTTTAAAGAATTAAAACGTCGAAAAGTCTTCAGGGTGGGGATTGCCTACTTGTTCATTGCGTGGTTGGTTGCACAGGTTTTACAGTTGGTATTTGAGAGTTTTGGTACGCCGGACTGGGCGATAAAGACCGTGCTGGTGCTATTGGCTGCCGGCTTTCCGCTTGCCCTGTTTTTAGCCTGGGCATATGAAATCACACCCGAGGGAATCAAACGCGACCATGAAGTGGACCGCTCGCAACCCATTACCCCGCGCATGATTAAGAAAATTAGGGCTTATAAAACTTCGTCAGAACAATTAAATTTATTGATATACAAAAGCCGTTGTAAGGGCTTTGCCAATTGGGATTTGGTGGAGTCAATTCTTGTTAGCAGCACACGTAATAATCCCGCAAATGGCATTACTGGCGTACTGGTGGTAACGGAAACTCACTTTCTCCAGGTATTGGAGGGGCCGTTTGAGCCATTGAATGCAACCTTTGAGCGGATCGCCCGCGATACGCGTCATGAAGGGACTCAATTGATCAGCTTCACTGAGATTAGGAAAAGAAGGTTTGCGGATTGGGCCATGCATGGCATTGGCCTGTTCGACCTCAACCAGGAATTGAAATCAAGCCTGTGTTTGAAGTTCGGTGAGGACAACGGAAACGTTCGTTTACCCTCCACTGCCCATGAAGTCATGGACTTGCTGAACATACTCCTGGCTAAAGAAAATTCTGGCAAGACTGCCGAGTTATGAAATCCGAAATTGGCCTGGCTCCACAAGTCGACTTATGGTGATTCGTTAAAATCTGGAGATGCGTGGCAGTGTCCGGTGAGGTGGCGAATAATTGACTCATCTTTTCCTCGACGGTCATAGCATCCAATAGTGCCTGTACACGTATATCCGTTGTCTGACCGCCATCCAGCCACGGCCGCTCACCTGCTTGTAAGGGGCCCGCGAGAATCAGCACAGCCAGGAATGCTATTCGACGCATCATTTTTCTTTTCCTTACATGGGGCAAAAGACCGGTGCGCTCCGTGTCTAAAAATTTAACTACCAAAAAACCGGCTGGAATGACACATTATTGCAAAACGCAGCGCTTTAAAGGCGCCCGGGCTGAGTTTTTCTTCTGACCTGTCAAGAGTGGTAAAGTGAAGCCGGTCAGCAAGCTAACAGAGGTCTCGAAAACATGAACCATCCGGTAACCCTATTGGTTTTTGCGCTCGCCACCTTTTGTCTTTCAGGATGCGGTCAGTCTTCGGAAGAGACTCAATCAGCGACTGGGAGTGCCGGGGGAACAACTCCCGGCAAGGACGTGAGTTATAACGGACCGTCCAACCCTCTAATGGAATACCTTCCCTATTCGCCCGATACCAGTGAACTGGTCATTTCGCGTGAGGACTATCAAAACAGGCTCTACGGCTTCTGGCTGGGTCAATGCATCGCCAACTGGACCGGGCTGGTGACAGAAATGGACAAGATCGGTGGTGATGGACCTCACGGTGAGTTCTACACGCGTGAGTCCTGGGGTCAGCCGGACCAACCCAGCATCTGGGCAGAAGGTAAACCCAGTGAACTGTCAGCAACCATCGACTGGGTGCTGGAAGACGAAGGGGGTGTCTGGGGTGCCGATGATGACACCGACATTGAATACATGTATCAGCACCTGCTTCTGACCAACCGGACCAGCATGCTGACCGGCGAACAAATTCGTGATGGCTGGCTGAAACACATTTACTCGGACGAAAATACACCATTCACTAACAATGAGGGGGAAAGGGAGAACTTTCTCTGGGTTTCCAATCAACAGGCACACGATCTCATGCGTACCGAAGGCCTGCTGCCACCGGAGACCAGTGATCCTGCCAGCAACCCTCATTACGATATGATTGATGCCCAACTCACCACCGAGATATTCGGTCTGTTTGCCCCGGCACGACCGGATGTGGCACTGCGTATGGCACATTTGCCGATTCGTGCAACCGCGCGTGAAAATGCAGCCTGGACCTCTGAGTTTTACGTGGTCATGTACTCACTGGCATCTCTTGTTGACCCGGGGCTACCCATCCGGAACCGGATCCTCTGGATGGCGGATACGGCCAGGCAACAACTGCCTAACGACTCGTATTCCGCAAAAATGTTTGATTTTGTGAAAAGTCGCTACACCGCAGGCGTACCGTGGGAGCAGACTCGTGATGAAGTCTATGTTCGATACCAACTCGAACAGCTCGATGGCTATGACCTGACATCAAGGGAGCTGTACTGCAACGGCTGCTTTGCCTCAGGCATCAACTTTGCGTCCAGCATCATCAGTCTGCTCTATGGACAGGGCGACTTTAAGGAAACGGTTAAAATTGCCGTACTGGCGGGTTGGGATTCAGATAATCCGGCTGCCACATGGGGTGGCTTACTCGGCTTTATGATTGGAAAAGACGGAGTCGAGCAAGCCTTTGATAGAAAATTTGCAGACCGCTTCAATATCCACAGAACCCGTGGAAACTTCCCGAATGATGGTATGGACACCTTCCAGGCAATGGCTGAAAAAGGCCTGTATGTCATCGACCGGGTAGTGCAGGAGGAAATGGGTGGTGGTGTTGACCTGGTGAACAACCGGTGGCTGATATTCACTCCGTCGCGGCAGTAGGCACCATTTTGTCAGACCCCCGTTTTTCCGAAGTGAGGTTTCATGCAGTTGCCGGGGCATATGGAACGCAATCGGTGAATATGTACCGGCGCCAGAATTGTTCAGCATGGCATTTGGAAGCCATTGGTCAGATGCCCATAATGACTATGAGACCGCATTGAGAGCGGTGACTGAAATTGTCATTGATACACTCAACAGCGATGGTGATATTTGGATCGCTGAAGCGGGCCAGTCTGACTTTTCCGCAAACATGGTACGCCAGGTTAAGTTGGAATTACCGGGTATCGATACCAGGACACGTATCCACATTGTTCAACACAGCGACTGGAACGAGGAGAGCACGGCCCCGGCTAACCCGGCATATGTCAAAGGCAATACCGATTACCATAAAATCGCCGACGGAAACGCGACCGGAAACGGCACACCAGGATTGAAAACAGACTCTGAGACCGACTGGCTACGGGCAACTGCAAATACCAAAACGGGTGCATTTTGGAGTGTTGCCCGAACCATAGGCAACCAATACAACGGCGAAGATGACCGCTACTTGAATGATGCCATCAAGTTGGGAGGCCTGGATTTTTCTGACACATCAGAAACCTGCTGGATATTTGGGTTTTCAGAGATTTTCGATGTAAGCCAGTTTTTTGACGAATTTGGGACTGCATCTGCCCCATGAATGAGATCGGGCACATATTGTTTTGATGAATTCCTGTATCGACCAACTAGCCGGCACAGATAAACCTCTTACCAATAGAAAGTGATGACTTTCTCTGTAGTTATCTCAAAGCAATAATAGCCTTACCATAATTATCGCGAATCGTACCCGATTCATTGCTGTATCCAACGTCATAGGAAGAGTAAATCATTTCTGCACAGTCGCTATCCGCGTTGGAAAGATGAACTTCGACACCCGTGGCAGACCCGTTTGAATTCATCTTCAACCTGGCAAAGGGAAAGATCGTAAGGTTGCCTGGATTGCTATTACATGATGTTGCCGGATTGGCATCATTACTGCCAAAACCCACTTTATCTGCAAAACCGCTAGGCACCAAGAATATGGCAAGAATTGAGCAGCCGATAGCGACTGGAATTGCTTTCGCAATGAACGCTGTTTTCACTTTATCTGACTCCTGACCGACGGAGGAAATATCTTTTTACTTATTAAACAATAGGAGAAACATTCCGAAAAAGATACCTGATGTCTATAAATCAAGTGTCCACTCTTGAATTAAATAGTCGATCAGGCCAGGATTAATCGCCTGGTTTAAACAGAAAATGAGCGTTATGTTGATAAGAAACACCAAAGAAGTCTACTTGTCATAAGCCTCTATACTGACGGTACCATGACCGTCATCAACCATACCGATTTGCCTTGCCGCTGCACCTGACAGGTCTATGATACGGCCCTTTGCGTGGGGCCCACGATCATTAATCACGACATCAACCGTTTCACCTGTTTTCAAATAAGTGACTTTTACTTTGGTTCCAAATGGCAGGGTATTATGTGCAGCTGTGAATGCGTTTTTGTCGTAAGGTTCGCCACTGGCAGTTTTGTTGCCATCGAGTGTATCCGCGTAATAGCTGGCGTCACCTTCCTGTACTTCTGCCGCCCATACGATTCCTGCCGTCAGTATCATGAATGCCAGCATGGTTAAAACCGATTTAGATAGTTTCATTTTCTCTTCACTTTTTTCTGCCGCGCGGGGCTGTTCAGGATATTACCGACAACAATAAACAAGCAGGGACTAAACAGCAACTGAGAAGAGGACGTCAAGCCGGTGGCGGATTTTTGGCCACCAGGCCATTAAGGTACTGTGAATGGAACTACTTAGAGTTAGCGCTGAACACGCCCAGAAGCATCCCCGCTCATCAGTTTTTCGACTTCGGGCACGGACACCCGATTGAAGTCACCCGGACCACACTCACAAATCGATGAAGCGGCACGGTCGTAAACCACCTTGGATGCACGCTGGTTCGCACCGGTCTCAAGATAGTAGATGCCAACACGATCACCTGAACGGCGAACCTGCGAGGTATCCACACCAAATTTACGCAGTTCACGGATCGCTGACTCACCAATATCATTATCGGAAAGTGCGCTGATAAAACCGGCATCCAGACCATAGTTAGCCAGTGCAACTGCAACGTTAGCCTCACCACCGCCGAAAGTTGCTTCGAAAGCGGGTGACTGGAAAAACGCTCATGACCGGAGGTCTTGAGCCGCAGCATGATTTCACCAAAACGTGACAAACTTAGCCATGATTAACCTCTCATCTTATTGGCAATGGCAACAGCTTCTGCCGCCAACTTCGAGATAATTTCGTAATTGCCTTCGGCAATCGCTGATTTGGGTGTCAGCCAGCTACCGCCGCAGGCGAGGACATTGGGCAAAGCAAGATAGTTTCCAAGATTGTCCGCTGAGACACCGCCCGTCGGCATGAACCTGACGTCTTTGAATACCGATCCAAGCGCCTTGAGCATCGGCGGGCCACCCGCCAAAGAGGCCGGGAAGAACTTCAGTGATCGAAGCCCCATGTTCCAGGCATTCTGTGCTTCGGAAGCCGTCGCCACACCGGGAAATATCGGTAAACGGGCCGATGCCGCATATTCAACTACAGGTGCATAAAGACCTGGAGATACGATGAATTGCGCCCCGGCGAAAACAACTTCCGCAGCCTGGCGTTCGGAAAGTACCGTACCCGCGCCGACAATGGCATCAGGTACGGCTCTAACAACTTCGCCAAGACATTCAATCGCTGCGCTGGTACGCAACACCACCTCGATGACGCTCAATCCACCCGCCACCAATGCCTGTGTGGTCTTAATGGCGGTTTCAGGATCATCGGGTACGACAAGCGGCACAATTGGTGCCGCTTCAAGTCTTTTCAGCAAATCTTCATTCACGTTCAATTTAACAGTCATCCATTATCAAGAGTAAAAAAGACCGCCGTTGATATCGAGGTTAACACCCGTCAGGAAGCTCGATTCAGAAGAGGCCAGGTAGGCTACCGTATCGGCAACCTGCGTAACGACACCTTTCCTTTTGAATTAAAAACCATTGAGTGGTTTTTTGCGAGCATTACCAGTCTTTTTCTATTCAGGGATGACAGTTTTTCTCGAACAGGCTGATCATCTTGTCCTGATCGTCAGCCTTTCTGAAGAAGTCTTCGAGATAGGAAATTTTTTTCCGTTTTTCCTTATCGGTCAGCACGGGCAAATTGTTGATAATATCCAAGACATCTTTTTCCCGTGATGTGATGTCGTTCAGCGCCCCACGCAAAATTTCCGGATCTGTGCAAAAACCACGATACAGTCGTGTCACCACCCTTGAAATATACAGGGAAGGGTCAGGATGTGCATAGCTAGCATTGACGATACCTGACAGGTCGAAATCATAAGGTACGGGGACCAGCTTTGAGCCGATCTTAATGAGCTCAATGTTGTGACAGCAATACTCGTCATTCCCCCCTGTGACAAATGACCAGTCGGTGTTGGCAACAAGATACTGAAAAACGTAAACCAGTGCTGCCTGTTTTTGATCCAGTTGCCCTAACGATACAGCAGGAATCTCGGGCAGGCTTCCATTCACACGCAAGACCATTTGTTCCAGTGGCTCGATCAGGAAACCATAATTGTCCCTGAATGATTTATTGAGACCACCATCAGTGTCAATATTGGTCATGTGTACAAGCTGCACGCGAAAACTCGCATCTGAAAATAAAGAGAAAATGCGGTACGCCGCATACTCTTCCAATACATCGCCCTCAGAACGACCGCCTTTATTACAGCGTGTCACCAACTTCAGCTTGTCCTGTCCCTCGAAAGGGGTTCCGGCTGTGTCGGCTACCTTGAAATTGAATCTCAAGGGCGGAAAATCGCAGACACGCATACGGCTGTTCCCCCTGGCCCTGACCTTCAAATCAAGTTCAACGGCGCCACTACGTAGATGGAAAAGCCACTCTTTGCGATCTTCCTTGTTCTCAATCAATGACCACATAGGACCCGTCAATTCAATCTCCAAAGAAGAGGGGTTTTCGAAAAGCGTATCAGCATGCAAGGGAGTAACAAAAACCGCTACGAAATAGATAAGTAAGAGTTTCCGCAAGAGCATCACCTTTTTGTCCTTTGTCTTACAAAGTTAGCACAGTTGTTCATCTATAATTGCTACAAGAAACAACTTCAGGGTAAAGATAATGAAACTTCACCAAAACCATTTCCATAAATCCCGGGTTGTTTTCAAAACCATAGTGATACTGCCGGTTCTGTTCATTTTAACGGCCTGCGCCGGCAAACCGCTTAACCCGTGGACAACGGAATCCCCGCCACTTGCACTGGTTCCCGTGGCTGATGCCGGGGTAGATGATCGCAGGGGACGCTTTCGTGAGGTCTTTTGTGAAGTACTGGAATCGCGTGGCAAGGAATGGCCAGACTACCGGCCATGTGAGGAAGCGCTCACACGTGTCGCAGACGAGCCGGCAGGTACCGGTGAACCGGTAGATATGGGGGTGAGCCAACAAAAGCTATTGGCCCTGATCGTGCCCGGGGTCGGCTGGGAGTGTATTGAAGAATGGTTGGAAATCGATGAGTCCGTGGACGACTTATTGAAAAGTTTTGGATTTCAGGCTGAGCTGCTTGAAGTCGATGGGCTTTCGGGTTCCGCAAATAACGCCCGCCAAATTCGTGACAAGATTGCAGACCTGCCTGCGGAGTTCGACGATATTCCAATTTTGCTCATTGGCTACTCAAAAGGTGCCCCTGATATTCTCCAGGCTATTGTCGAATACCCTGAGCTGAGGGAACGAGTGGTGGCCGTGATCAGTGCATCAGGGGCCATTGGTGGTTCACCGCTGGCAAATGCTGCTGATCAGAAAGACCTCAATATCATTCGTCGTTTTCCCGGGGCCAACTGCAGCGATGGGGATGGAGGAGCGATCGACAGCCTGCGCCCCGCCACGCGCAGGTCGTGGCTCGCGCGTAACCCGCTACCCGATGATATTGACTACTATTCACTCGTGACCTATCCCAACCCCGATGGTATCTCGTCAGTGCTTCGCTCAACTTACAAAAAACTCAGCCAGGTTGACGCACGAAACGACAGTCAGCTGATCTATTATGACCAGGTAATTCCCGGCAGCACCCTGATGGGGTTCTTGAATGCAGACCACTGGGCAGTGGCTGTACCGATTGCGCGGAGTCACAGCTTTATCGGTTCGACTTTTGTGGACAAGAACGATTATCCACGAGAGGCGATGATTGAGGCCGTGCTCCGTTTCGTCAGTGAGGACATGAATCGCGTGGAAACAAAGGCCCCGTAAACCAGGCCCTAAATTCTAAACTGTACCTTCATCATGGCGGTGAGAAAATTAGTGTGCATTTGATAACGGCTGAAACTTCCTTCCACGGCCAGTGGTTGCTCACCCGTTTCGTCATACCAGATGATCAGGTTGGCGGTATGTGTTTCGGCATCACTACCTTTTAGCCGATACTTGTAAACAAGCCCCCTGCCCTCATCCAGGGTGGATTCGGGCCCGCCGTAAAGCGCAATTAACTCTTTTCGTGCGGGCAGTTCGTTAAACCAGCTGGTGTCCAGTGGCAGGAACATGGAACGGGTAAACGGGTTAACTTCAACCTGGCAGGCATACCCTGCAATTTCATCAAAACCGGATACATTCATTTTGTTAATGGCCGACAACAGTTCGGCAGGCAAATCATTGCTGCTGATTTTCGACAGGCGAAGTTGTCCATCCACGGGGGTAAAATCAAACTCGAGAGAAAACTCCTCCAGTAGTGAGACCTTGCTGTCTCCCACCCTGTCCGGCAAACGCTGAAACAGATAGCGCATAGTCGAACCCCTGTCTGATCTCGATATGGTGGTGGGTGCGGCACCCCAGATCAGATGCATGTCTTTCTCAAGAAACACAGGATCATAAAACTCAATTTCAAGATTCCGGTCTGTCCTGATCTCAAAATGTTCATCGAAAGTACAGGCCTGGCTTCTGAGAGTGACTAGCCGATCCAGAAAACAGCCCTGAAGAATGGCCGTGGCAAGGAGTATTGCCAGTAAAAAGCCACGGCGCAGACCCACCCGAGATGGCTTTTTGTAACGCGTATGGCTGAGGCACCCGGGTTTGTTATTCATAAAGCCAATATCAGTCTTTATGAAACCGCTCAGCCTGCACCTTCAGTGTCCAGATGATAAAAACCCCGGCACACACGATGGTCAACAGACCATTGACTTGGATAAATTGCGGCGGCAGACTTTCAACCAGACCTTCAAGTACTGCACAGGTCATGGTTACAAGAGCGAGCAAGGTCAGAACAATAGCTTTTTTCATGTGCTTTCCTGTCGTGGCTTGATGACAGGTTCACTTTATGCATCTTAAAAAAGATTTGCTTGACCAACGAGGCCAATGAATTGACAGGTTTTCTCCGAATTGAATCGCAGAAAACCTGTTTCACGCCCTATTAACGACCTACCAGTGGATACCTTGCATCAGGCTGGCAAAAGCCAGTTGCTCGGGCGATGCCTCTGCCTGATCTTCGGAAACACCCTTGGCAGCTGAAGAATCCGGGAACATCCTGAACGCGCTGTTCATCACGATCTCGGCAATCTTGGGTGCTACCGCATGCAGGGTTTGTGCAAACACACCCATGCGGGTGGCTACTCTTTGCGGTTTGTATATTACCGCCTGCCTGATGAACTCGGCAGCCTCGTCCGGTGTAATGGTCGGTACGTTGTCATACATCTTGGTTGGGGCAATCATCGGTGTACGCACTAACGGCATATTGATCGTCGTGAAATAAATACCAGTGTCACTGTATTCGGCAGAAGCACAACGAGAAAACGCATCAAGGGCTGCCTTCGATGCAACATAGGCCGAAAAACGCGGCGAATTGGTAAGCACACCAATCGAGGATATATTGATCACGTGTCCCTTACGACGGGCCGTCATTCCCGGCAAAGCACGCATGATCAGTCGTAAACTACCGAAATAATTCAACTGCATGGTACGTTCAAAATCGTGGAAACGGTCGTATGACAGTGCAATTGAACGGCGAATGGATCGTCCGGCATTATTGACCAATACGTCGATCGATCCGTGGTCTTCCATTATCTTGTCGATGAGTTGGTCACAGGCTTCGAGGTCAGAAACATCACAGGTGTAACTCCAGGCTTTACCACCCATTGTTTTGATTTCGTCCAATGCTACCGCGAGTTTCTCTTCACCACGTGCAACCATGATCACCTTTGCGCCGGCTCTTGCCATCATGGCAGACACAGCGAGACCGATACCTGAAGACGCCCCGGTAACGACTACGACCCTGTCACGCACGTGGCCACGCAGGCTACGGTCAATGAACAGATCCGGATCAAGGTGTCTTTCCCAGTAATCCCATAAACGCCAGGCGTAGTCGTCCAGCCTCGGGACCATAATACCGCTGCCCTTGAGTGCCTTTTCAGTCTCGCGGTTGTCAAACTTGGTGGGATAGTTAACAAACTTCATCATATCCGGGGGCAAACCCAGGTCTTTCATGACGTGTCTTGTAATCCGCCGGACTGGCGGTAACATCCTCAAGCCCGCCATGATGGTCGCGGGGATATAGTTAAAAATCCTGGCATCGATACGCATGGTCATTTGCGGGGCATGAGCAGCCCTGGCAAACAGGTTAAGCACTTCACCAATCCGTTTTGGCTTGGGGTCGGTCAGGTGGAAACACTGACCATCCAGTTTTGCCTTGTGTGCGATGAATATCGTGGCATTTACAACGTAGTCGACCGGCACGATATTGATACGACCGCCCTCAAGACCCAGGGTCGGCATCCAGGATGGAATCATTTTGCGCATCTTCTGGATCAGTTTGAAGAAATAGTAAGGACCATCGATCTTGTCGATGACACCTGTTTCTGAATGTCCCACGACAATTCCCGGACGATAAATACGCCACGGCATCTTGCACTCCTGCCTGACAACATTTTCGGAGTCATGTTTGGTGCGAAAATAGGCATTGTCCAATCCGTGCGCTTCTTCAAACATGTCTTCCCGGAAAATACCCGAATACATACCGGCTGCCGCAATTGAGCTCATGTGGTGAAAGCGTTTGGCCTTGATGTCAGCGGCAAGATTCACGACGTTTTGTGTACCTTCCACGTTAACCCGGATCTGACTTTCGGCATCTGCCATTAGATCGTAAACAGCAGCAAGGTGGAAAACGTGATCAATCTTACCTTCCAGTTCCCGTCTCTTTTTGGGTGGCACACCCAACATGGGTTTGGTCAGGTCACCCGTGATGGGAACAACACGCTTGGCGCCGGTACCCCATTCTTTTTTCAGAGCATCGAGCTTCTGCTTTGATTCCTTGCGGACCAGGACGTAAATCGTGGCTTTTTTCTTTTGCTCCAGTAATTCGCCAATCAGATTGTGTCCAATAAAGCCGGTACCGCCGGTAATTAAGTAATTCATAGGTGTCCTCCGATCCCTTTATGCACTATGGGGTTAATCATACAATCTTATCAGATTAGTAAACCATTCCCATGCTGTTACAATTCACTTATCCGAATCAGTATGACCCAGCTTGGAGATTTTCCTTATGACAGAGATCAATTCCCGCTTTGAACAAGCAAGTATCGCCGCCAAATCACTACCGGAACGACCGGACAACAATACGATGTTGCAACTTTACGCACTATTCAAACAGGGATCCTCGGGTGATGTTTCCGGTAAAAAACCCGGTATGTTTGATTTCGTCGGTGTGGCCAAGTATGACGCCTGGGAACGCATTAAAGGTCTTTCATCCGATGACGCCATGCAACAATACATCGATCTGGTCACCAAACTTGGCGGCTCCATCGACGGCTGAGTGACGGAATAACCAAGCATGGCACGCCGCAACACACGGGAATTGGTTCTTGCTACCAGCCTTGCCTTATTCAACGAGTTCGGCGAACCCAATGTCAGCACCAACCATATCGCAGATGAGGCAGACATCAGCCCGGGAAACCTCTACTATCATTTCCGCAGCAAGGACGACATCGCCCTGGAGTTATTCAAACTATACCTGTTGAATATCCAGCCAACGCTGGAACTCGAGGAACATGTTGTACATGAAGCCGAAGATTTGTGGCTGCGACTGCATTTGATCTTTGAAGCGATGGGTCGTTTCCGTTTCCTGTTTCGTGACCTCAGCGATCTTTATAGCCGAATCAAGAACCTGCGGCGCGCACTCAACGGTCTGCTCGGAAGACAACGGGCCACGCTTATTACACTGATATCCGGTTTGCGGAAAAATGGTGTGATGCAAATAGACGAGCACCAAAGTGAGGTTCTGGCCGACAACATGCTGCTGGTAATGACTTACTGGATTCCTTTCGCCGAAGTCAGGGGAGACCCTGGCTTGGCAGATGGCAAGGTGCTTTCGGCTTCCGTTGCACGTGTTCTGCACCTGGTTTTGCCTTACCTGCGCGAGCCGGAAGCAAGCCACGTGGAGGAACTGGCGCATACGTATAGACAGGTATGATTATGAAAGACAAATTGCAGAAAGACATTGATCAACTGAGGGTAGAGATTTCCAACATCGATAACCCCGAGGGTTTTGAAGACCATATCCAGGCATTAAATGCCGCGATTGATCAGCTGCAAAAAGATGTGGACCTTGAGCAAAGCGAAGAGATCAATGAGCAACTGAACCAGGTTGTTACCAATTTTGAAATCGACCACCCCATTATTCATGGGCTGTTGCGAAGCCTGATGAAATCCCTAGGTGATATTGGTATCTAACGGCGGACCCGGTCAACTCTGCTTAATACCAGGCCACCTTCGACGACTCCATATGAAATAGCGTCAGGTCCCGGAATCGTTTTGCATCATCCTCAGGAACGTATGGAACTGTTAGCGTGTGTGACGCAAGGTGAATACTCAGCTGCGCGAGTCGTTTACGGCGCTGCCCGGGTGTCTGGCTGATATCCACTCTCTGAACCTTGAACATTGGGAAAACGGTAGTCTGGGTACCGAAAAAACCCTTTCGAATAAACCCGTATTCACCAACCACGCCAAAACCGATTCTTGTCCAGACCTGGTTGACGATCAACCAGGCAGCTACAAGCACCAGCGGCAGCATCAATGCGAACATCCCATTGACTACCAGGGAAAGAATGGTTGTTACCACCACCAGCGGTGGCATTACGCCCCAACCCAGCACAACCATGCCCAGACGACGTCGGTTGATCCTCGTGAATTGCACTTTTTCGAAGTCACACTGCGGAAAGAACTCGTTCACAAACACCGGTAATTCGGATTTACTTAATACCGGCACTTGAAAGGTCGCCTTGGAAAGCGCTGATAATTGGCCGTTTCCAGCGCATGACCCGGCACTGGCGACCCTCAATTGCATATTGGTGCGTTTGAAAAATCCCGCGACAAAGTTTTGCTTTAATACCATCGCCTGAATCTTGTGCCGTTTCAGGGACTCATCGAAGCGGGAAAGTAAGCCACTGCTTTTGCGGTAAGTCTCGCCTTTCACCCTGAGCTGATAGCCATGATGGCGATACAAGGCGCCCAGAATTGATATAAGTGGCAAACCAACAAACACCAGCAATAACACTGAGATCACGGTAACAACGAATACAGACAGTCCAAGACCCTCGCGGATTATCATTTCAGCCCAGGCTGGATCGAAATGACCGACCAACCACGTGCCAAGCTCTTCGTGTAAATCAAATGCACCAAAAAATGCACCAACGGCTATGGCCAACCAAATTATGAAATTCGCAGTTAATCCATAAATGACGATTTCCCGTGAAGTTCGTGACAGCAATACCGGGTCACCGCTGCCCGCTTGCTCATGACCAGCCACCTCGGAGGCTTCACCAACCGTATCTACGAGCATTTTGTTCCGCAAATCCGAAGCCAGTTTCTTCGGAATACCGCTCAGCGTGGTCTCTTTCTTGCCACTACCGGCGGTATCGATGCTTAACAACGCCAGGCCAAAGGGTCGCATATAGAATGGTTCGCGAATGCTCACGTTTTGTATGCGGTCAAATTCAACACTCAATTCCTCGCGTTTGAAAACACCACTTCGCACCAGGACCTGGTCCCCGCTGACACGAAAACGAAAGCGTAGCCAATTCAGGACAGCCGCCACTACGCCAAACACGACAATCGCCACCAGGGCGCTTATCATCATGGCTTTCCTGCCATCACTCGCTGAGGCAAACGCTGCAATAAAAAGGGCAAGCGCAGGCAGTGAGTTTACGGTCAATTGACGAACCCCGTTAAACAGGAAAAACACCACTGCTACCGGAGAGGTTCGATTCCAGGCGGGATTTACAACCCTGCTGTTCACCGCTCTTCCGCGTCTTCGATCTTGCTGGCTATAAATGCCCGGATTTGTTCGGCTCGTTCAGTTGAAAGGCCGTCTATTTTCAGGTCAACACTGCTACCGCCCGCCGTAAACAGCTTCACCGAAGCCAAACCGAATTTTCTTTGCAATGGACCACTGCTGACCTCCACATGCTGAATCCGGTTGAAAGGAATAATCACCATCTTGCGCCAGATGAGACCGGAGCGATAAACGATATCACGCTCGCGTAGCGCAACCCCCTTCACCAGGGATTTTTTGATCACCAGACTTGAGATGATGGCGCACAAGGCCAGAACAAGCACGGGTACCAGCAACAACACCATGTGTTGCACCAGCAATACCGGTAAAAATGAAGCTATTATCAAGGGCAACCAGATAATCAGCTGCTGTGTCTTGACCTCAGACACATAAGACGGCGCCATCGGTTCCAACACCAGTGTGTCGGCTTCGGGCAAATCCGCCAAATCGACCTGTACGTTTACAAATGCCATAAATGTCTCTCCCTCGCCACCAAGATTATCACTTGGGTGTTGGAATGGGATGTGCTGATGGTATTGCTTTTTTCAGCTTACGTTTTAGAAATAATTGGGGTCAAAAATCCGCGAAGCGACCACCCTCGGCTGCCAGCCTCCCCAGTAACGGCGCAGGTTCCCAATAGCCAAACTCATTACCCAGCATATCTCGATAGGTACAGATCTGATCATGGATACTGTTCAGTCCGACGCTATCCGCATAATGCATCGGACCACCACGGTAAGGCGGGAAACCATAACCGTTAATCCATACCACGTCGATATCGCTGGCCCGCTGGGCGATACCCTCTTCGAGTATTCGTGCACCTTCATTGATCAGCGGATAGATACACCTTGTCAGTATTTCTTCATCACTGAATGAGCGTTGCTCTATACCCAGCCTTGCTGCCTCACGCTGTACCAACTCTTCGACTTCCGGGTCAGGGACAGGTTTGCGTGACCCCGCCTCGTAAAGATAGACACCCGCACCGGTTTTTTGCCCGCAACGGCCCATTGCTACCAATTTGTCAGCCACCAGGCCAAAGCGTTCATCCGCTGGAAGCGTGCCGTTACGCCGCCTTTCCTCACGTATCCTTGCACCGATATCCATACCGGCAAGGTCACCCATGGCGATGGGCCCCATCGGCATGCCAAACTCGTATAACACCCGGTCAATCTGTTCGGGTTTTGCCCCTTCGAGCAGCATCAGGCCCGATTCCCTGATGTAGCCTTCCAGCATGCGGTTCCCAATAAACCCGTAACACACACCACTGACCACACCGACCTTGCCAATCTGCCTGGCGAGTTTCATTACGGTGGACATCACATCCGGTGCGGTTGCCGCACCACGCACTACCTCCAGCAAACGCATGATATTGGCGGGACTGAAGAAATGCATACCCACCACATCCTGTGGCCGTGAAGTCACCTGCGCAATTTCGTCAAGATCCAGGTAGGAAGTATTGCTGGCGAGGATGACACCTGGTTTACACACCTGGTCAAGCCGTTTGAATATCTCTTTTTTGATCGCCAGGTTCTCAAATACGGCTTCGATTACCAGGTCTACATCGGCCAGGTCGTCATAATTTGTTGCCGGTATGAACAGCTGCATCAGTTTTTCGAGTTGTGCCTCGCTCATACGGCCCTTTTTCACCCCTCGCATGTAGTTGCCATGCACCACTGCCATGCCACGTTCAATCGCTGCAGCATCAACATCGACGATGTAAACCGGTATGCCCTTGCTGGCAAAATTCATCGCAATACCACCACCCATGGTGCCGGCGCCGATCATCGCGACACTTTCGATCTTGCGTAAGGAGATATCCTTTGCCAGGCCTACTACCTTTGCAGCCTGCCTTTCGGCGAAAAAGACGTGGCGTAATGCGACCGATTCAGGTGAACGCATACACTCGGTGAATAACTCGCGTTCGCGATTCATGCCGTTTTCAAAGGTCATATCAACCGCTGCCTGTACCGCTGAAATGATACGTTCGGGGGAAAAATAACCACGTGTCCTGCGTGCATTGGCAGCCCTGAACTCGTCGTAGTAGTTTTGCGGGACCGAAGCAGGGTCAATCTGACCATCGCACAATCGTCGTAATGGCGCGTCCCGGGCCAGCAACTTCTCGGTAAAGGCGATGCTCTCCTTCAATAAATCGCCCTCTGTCACGTGATCAATCGCGCCCAGTTCTTCGGCCTTTGCGGCGCCAAGCGGGTTACCGGACATCATTATTGGAAGCGCCGCCTGGACACCGATCAAACGCGGCAGCCTCTGCGTACCACCCGCACCGGGAAGAAGACCCAGCTTGACCTCTGGAAGACCGACCCTGGCGTCAGACCTCGCAACACGGTAATGGCAACCCAGTGCGATCTCGAAGCCACCGCCAAGAGCCGTGCCATGGATGGCCGCCACCACCATTTTAGGACTGGCCTCCAATGCTGCAACAACTTCGGGCAAATGTGGCTTCTTTGGCGGCAATCCAAACTCACGAATATCCGCACCCGCAATAAACGTGCGCCCTGAACAAATGAGAACAATTGCCTCAACGGCATCATCTTCAATTGCGCCTTGTAAGGACTGCATAATACCCATGCGAACCGGGTGGGAAAGTGCGTTGACAGGGGGTGAGTCGATCTCGATAACACCAATCCGCCCCTGGGTTCTAAAACTGACAAACTCGTTCATCGCAACCTTCCCTCTCTCAATGTCCGGGCTATACCCGAATATACTATGTTAAACACGCCAAGCGCTGGTGTCGTGCCGCTTCCATCATTATGCTTAACGAGCACCAACAAGGAAACACATGCGACTGATTCGGACTCATTCAGACAGGAACCCCGGAAAATGCAACTCGGTATATCAGAAAAAGTACGCCCATTGATCAATGCGGTCAGGGAATTCATCAGGGAGCGGGTGGTTCCCGTTGACGCCGAGTTTCTGCATGAAGTGGAAAAGGGCGACCGCTGGACACTAACCAATCGCCAGCAAGAAATCCTCGATGACCTCAAGTCGGCTGCCCGCGAGCAGGGATTGTGGAATTTCTGGTTGACCGACAGTGACCGGGGCTATGGTCTCAACACCGTGGAATACGCTTACCTGGCGGAGGAAACCGGCCGTTCCCACCTCGCGGCCGAGGCCTTTAACTGCAGCGCACCGGATACCGGCAATATGGAAGTGCTGGAGCGTTATGCGACTGACCTGCAAAAGAAACAGTGGCTTGAACCATTGCTGGACGGCAAGATCCGCTCCGCCTTCGCAATGACCGAACCGGACGTTGCCTCTTCCGATGCCACCAATATCTGCACCAGTGCCGTGCTGAAAAATGGCGAATGGGTCCTCAACGGTGAGAAGTCTTACATTTCAGGTGCGGGTGATCCACGCTGCAAAGTCCTGATCGTGATGGTCAGGACCAGTCCGGAAAACCCCCGCCATCAACAACATTCACAAATCCTGGTACCAATGGATACGCCGGGTGTTGAAATCGTCCGGCCACTCAAGGTTTTTGCCCTTGATGATGCGCCACACGGTCACATGCATATGAAATTCACCGACGTCAGGGTACCTGAAGAAAACATCATCCTGGGACCTGGGCGCGGTTTTGAAATATCACAGGGCCGGCTCGGACCTGGTCGTGTTCATCATTGTATGCGTGCCGTCGGTATGGCGGAAAAAGCCCTTGAA
>Ga0055584_100002565_pt1 | contig 17920 bp, 11 predicted proteins | sample OSDHelmetaG_FD_58716 | JGI IMG/M metagenome (GOLD analysis project Ga0055584, IMG submission 58716) | Pelagic marine sediment microbial communities from the LTER site Helgoland, North Sea, for post-phytoplankton bloom and carbon turnover... | ecosystem: Environmental > Aquatic > Marine >... | reverse complement strand
CATTCAATTTGGTAAGAGATTTATTAGCTTGAAATAACGCCTGAACTTTGCTTTCCATAATTTGCTCAGCTTGTTTTCTTGCAAGTCTTACTCTTTTTAGTTTCTTGTAAAAAAATCAAGGTCTTTCATTCTCTTTCTCTCTTTAAGATGAATTCAACAATACTTCCTTCTTCATTCAGTTTTTTCAATTCTATGGAGCACTTTTCATTATAATATTCAATAGACTTTTCAATAAGTCCTTGGGCAAATGAAGCCATCTTACGCTCACTTCTGTAAGTCATTACCATGGTATCTTTTTCTCTTTTTTCTGAATCAAAACTTGGAAGAGTAGCATCAGGGTAGAGTTTTAGAACTTCAACATGAATGTGATTATCTATAGATTTTAAAAGATCAAATGAGTTATCTACTGAATTAAAAAATTGAGGATACGACTCTAGAAGTGTGTCGAAAATGTATTTCCCAAATTCTGTTAACAGTACTTGAGGGTCTATTTTTACGTTATCCGAAAGATTGGTCAAAAGTTGAATAATCTCATAATGATCATAGTTTCCAACTGCAGTATAAATACCATTAGAGCTTAATTCAGATTTAGATATTATTTCATCAACCACAACATATCCAAACTTTTTTTCAACCATATCTAAAAACTCGGTAAAAACTATTCCTTTCATATTTTATTTTACCCTTATGAATGTAATTTAATCTCCTTATTAAATTTATTAACAAATTCGAAATTGATCTCTATGTACTAATGGGAAAATTTATTAAAAATGGCCTTTTGGCAAATATGAAACTCAACAAAAAACAAACAATTCATTGAGTAAGAATTTTTCTCATCACCATCTCTGCTTAAGATAAATAAGCTTATAAATGCAATGGAATCTATTCTATCTTATCTGAATGATAAATTTAAAATCTGTTGCAATAGTCAGAAAGCTGTCATCCGATACTGTTACGATTCTGTCTCTACAGATTGATAACCCTTGTTTTAGTGCCTCCTGATAATTGAAATATATATCTCCATATTTACAATCCTTATCTTTTACAGCTTGCTCCAGGGCAATTTTTTGCTTTTTATTCTGACTAAACAGTCTAAATAAAAACATTGACAAAATTGCCAATATTGTTCCTCCTCCAACTGAAATGGCCATGATTCTTCTTTGGTTAGAGATTGTCTGAGTGGCCAAAACCTTATCAGATTCCAAAAGTGAAATTTCCTTTTCTTTTTTTTCAGTATCATATTTCGTCTCCAAAGCCGCTATTTGGGACATGATTTCTTGATTTTTTAAAGTGTCTTTCAACTCTTTATGAATCTTCATGCTTTGATATGCATTTTTATAATCATGAGTCGCTTCGTATAATTGGGCCAAGCTTCGATGGGCATTAGATATATCTTTAGAATTATCAAGTTTTTCAGCAAGACGGAGTCCTTCCTTTAAATGAATACTTGCCTCTTTATATCGATTTAATCTAACCATATTACGACCATAGTCCAATCGTGAATTAATGATATTAGCTTCATTTCCTAAACTCAGTCTTATATCCAGAGCTTTTTTGCTAAATTCTGCGCTTTTTTCATCATCTCTGTATAACTCGTCCCATACTTCAGCAATGTTATAATAGGTGTTTGCCAATAATCGAAGATTATTTTACTTTTTATGATACTTGGTTAATTCATCATATATGGCCAAAGCTTCTGTCGGCATATTTCTGTCTGTATAAATGACAGCAATATTATTGGATGCTGTCTCCCAACAATTGAAATTATTATGAGCTAAACAACCATCTCTGGCGATAGTATAGTATTCAAATGCCTTTTCCTTATTATTAAGTCTGAAATTTACATTGCCCACAGACAGGTTTATTTCATTGACATACTTTTAATCATTTATTTCTTCAAATAATCTACCTGCTTCGGTAAAAGCTTGATGAGAAAGATCATCTCTATTCATAGAACCATAGATCTTACCCTTATGCTGGATGCTGATAGCCTGATACTGTGTAATACCAGTTTTTCAAATAGATCAATAGCTTTATCCGTGTGAAGAAGAGCTTCTTCATACCTAGTGAGCTGATGATACAGGATGCCAAAGTATGATTGAATTACGGCATTCATGCGATCATTTTCTCCTAATAACTGAGCAATACTATCAGCTTTGATTAAATATGGTTCTGCTTTGTCCGGTGTTGAATATGTGTATCGATAACCAATGTTTAAGAGATTCTGAACATGAGCAGTATTTAAAGTGGCCGTATCTACATATGATATCAGGCTATCAGTATAACTATCTGCTTGAGCAATTGCATAAGAATGTAAGCCTAAAAGAAAAACACAAAAAAAAAGTCTTCGATTCAAAATGTTGGTTTTTACCTATTTCTTAGATCTATTTGAGATAATGAGAAAGATAGTTCATTCCGTTATTCAGAGTAAAAAATAAGTAAGAAAATCCTCATAAATGAGGAGGTAAAAAGGTAAATAAAAAAAGCCTTTCCATCAGGAAGAGCTTTCATTTATAATTCAAACCAAGTGATGACGGATTTACCTGATCTTTACACTGCCGTATTTGGATTCTATTTTTACAACACCACTGCCACTTCCTTTTCTTTCACCTCTAGCCCATTCCTCATTATCATCATCTCCAAAATCACCATTTCCTTCCTCTATAGCGATTGACCCATACTTAGTCTCAACATCAAATGTGAACCCCACTTCATTTGGGTTTTCAATTTTAATTCCAGCATAAGAAGAAACAATATCAATCTCTTCAAGATCAGAAGTTATTTCATTGATTTTTATACTACCATACCCTGTTCTTATCATGACACTCTTGAGCAACTTATCAACATCAATATGAGTGTGTTTGCTTTCTATCTCCATTTCACCAATAGCCCCTAATCTGATATTATCATATCTCCCTTCATTATCAAAACTAGTAGCATTTCTTACCCTATAAGTATCGTATTTAGATTTAGAATCTATATTATTTGCCTGATCAATTGTTACTTTACTATATCTACTCTCTATCTGAACATCTTCTGCCGATTCCGCTGATAATTCACCATATTTCATATCTATGTCAAGGTCATGTACATTTTCCATTTTACCTTTCCCATATCCTAAATTTATATCTACATCATGAGCATTGCCAATTTCAAAATTGCCATATTTGAGTACTATATCCATTTCATTTTCCATATCCTCAGTAAAAATATTACCATACTTATTAGTTAACATCAGATGTACATGTTCTGGCACCTCAATGTAATAATGGATTTCATACTTGTTGCCTTTATTCCATGACATGATATTTTTCCAAAATCCTTTCTTTTGAGCGTCAATTTTAGTCTCTGCTTTTACAGAATTAGCTGAACCATATATACTTACATCAATTCTTTCGAAGATTTCTTCAGCTTTAGATTCACTAGGCGCATCCACAAGTATTTCTACCTTGATGTTTACCTGGTCACCTGCTACAGTACGGACATCAATATTCCCATATTTATTGATGAGTTCTACAGTAGCCCCGTTTGATATATCATAGGATTCTGCAAGGGTTTTCTTATGATCCTTAGCTGCAAAGGAAGTCACAGCAGTAGCCATGCAAAGCGCTAAGAGTATAGTTTTAAATATCGTATCCATTAGGACTATTTTTTGATTTAGTGATTTCATAATCTGTCATTATTCTTTGTAAGATCATTAATTTTGTTTTGTAGCTTTCCAAAAGTGCTTGAACCGCTTTTTCTTCACTGCCTTCCGGCAAATCTCCAAGCTCACCTTTAATTTCTGCGATATGTTTGTTGATATCTTCAATGTCCGGAATTTGAAGAATATCAGAAGTATATCCCACAGTCTTTACTAAATGTTGAGTTTGTCTATTGTAATGTTGTTCTATATTTTGAATTTCGGCAAATAACATTGCTTTACTTTCACTGTTTTTACTACCCATCTGGTAAAAAGTAAATGCTGTGGCAATTAAAACAATGAGAACAATAGCAATCCATATTCCAAAACCTGAAAGAGGTTTTTGAGGATTAACAGAATCTGTATTGTCTAATTCAGATTCTATGCTGTTCCAAAGGTCTCCTTTAGGAATATGGTAATCCATATCCTCTTTATTATCCCAAATAAATTTTTCGATTCCATCTTTTCTTTTCATAGCTATCACCTTCATTTTTATCGGTTTATGAGATATTTGCAATTCTTTCATTTTCTAGTAATAGCTCTTTCAACTTCACCTTTGCTCTACTATACTGAGATTTAGAAGTGCCTTCTGAAATACCCATGACTTGAGAAATCTCTTGATGATCATATCCTTCCACCGCATACATTGTAAATATTACTCTATATCCCTCTGGTAACATTTGCATTGCGTATTGAATTCTCTGAATATCATATGCATGATCAGTCTCTTCATTTTCTACTACCACATAATCTTTATCATCTACTTCTTGAAAAAAGACCTTTCTTTTGTTCAATTCACTGATACAAGTATTGATTACGATTCTTTTCAACCATGCGCCGAAGGTGGCGTCATATTTATAAGAATCAATATTCTTGAAAGCCTTAACAAAAGCCATTTGTAATGCATCTTCTGCTGAAGAATCGTCCTTCATCATTCTCACACATACATTGTACATTGCCTTTGAATACATATTATACAACTCATACTGCGCTGCTCGATCTTGAGCTTTGCATTTATCCAGTATTTCTTCCAGTTGTGGTGTATGCACTTCGTGTTGATACGTTAATTCGAATATAGAGACTTGGATATTGAAGTAAGGGTTGCATAAAGAAAGATTTAGATTGTGACTTTCTCAAAATTCAAAATTGTTAAAATAACAAAGGGCTCTAAAAATTACTTTTAAAGCCCTTAATCAAGATCTTTTTTTACAGAAGCAAATCTACTTCCTTTATTATTTTTCTATTTGTCTCTTTTTAATCAGGGCATTCTAAATTTCCTAATTTAATTCCTTTCAAGTTCACAACTTTACTAGCAGCATCAGCTTGAGTGACAGGAACACAACCAGCAATCTGAGAATTCAGATTGTTGATATCAATTGTTTCGTTTTTAACAAACCTCCAACTTTCATTATCTGGAAAACTCTGATCCAAACCTAATATTACTCTTCTAATCAATACTAAATCAGCTGCACTTGGTCCTCCTGAGAAATTGACATCGGCTGCCACAAAATCTTCTGGACATGATTCACTTATTCCTAATATTAATCTTTGTCCTCTTACTATGTCCAACGATGATACTAACCTTACAGCTGCATCATCTACAGAAGGACATATAAATCCTACCTCAGAAAGCTCACCTTCTACAACATATACATATTCACCATTGGATGCAGTAAATTGGTCAGCTCTTATTTCTTCTTGACCTACACTCGACAAAAATCTGAATGAAACGCTTTCAAAATTTTGATCTTCTCTGTTGACAACATTTATAGTCATAGACTTTGTACTATCAAAAGGCAAAGGAGCTGGCACTTCAAAATTTAAAACTTCAGAACATCCTAAATCATTTGAGATTGTCACCATATAAAGACCCCCTGGAACTCCTAATAAAGATTTATTAGTACTGCCATCTGACCAATCAAAGCTCAGAGCATTGTTTTCACAAAATTCAATATCGAAATCTACGCCACCATTTCCAGAGCCATCATCTCTTGTTAATTGAGTATTTGACAAGGTTACAAATGGTATGGAATCGAATATCACAGTCTGCGTGACAGTAGATGCATTTCCAGTACAAGCATTACTTATGGTCCATATTACAGCTGCTTCAGCAGTTTCACATGATTCGCTTATCATTACAATGGAAGCAGAGTCTACCACTTCATTACAGCTCAATGGAATCATGTCTACTACTAATGAATTTATATCATTTGGACACTGACCACTAATTGTTAAAGTATCACCGAAATCTGCTCGTATATCATCATTATTCATGACGGTTATAGTCTGGATGCAAGAAGAAGCGTCCATACCAGTGCCTGAAACGAAAGTTCTTTCAATAACCATATCAGGGCAGGACTGTATTATACTATCCGAGAAACTAAAAGCATCGAATCCAAATATTAATGGCACTCCTGTTACAGATGTATCAGGACTTTCTGTACAAGAGATTGTAATGTCATCAGGACAAATTACAGACATATCCGTAGGAACTATAAATGAGAAAGTGTCTCTACAACCACTTTCATTTGTCACCCTCAATTCATATTCTCCAGCTGAAACAGAGCTTAAAAATGGTTCAGCACTAAGGTCATTCCAAATGAAACTCAATGACTCGTCTCCACATTGAGTAAAGCTATAATTAATAGACCCATCATTTCCGTTTTGAGCGCCTTGAATATCAATGCTATCAATATTAATTATTGGGACATCTCTAAATACTACTGCTTGCCCAATCATAAAGGAGGTATCCTTACAATTATCGGTTATATGCCAAACAAAATTCACAACATCCTGATCACATCCCCTACTTGCTACTAGAATATTTGTAGAATCCAAAACTTCATTGCATCCTAATGGCAGAATAAGTTCCGGATTGGCAAGTACATCATCTGTACAGACTCCAGTTAGATTAGCCATTAATGGAAATCCATCTCTTATGCTACCAGAATTATCTCTTAAAGTAATTATCTGAGTACATGCCTCCATCATACTGCTATCTGCAGTAAATGCAGCGAAGGTTCTTTCTATAATTCTATCAGGACACATTTGAGTCTCAAAATCAAACATCTCAATTGTCTCATACCCTGTAAAAGTAGGTGACCCTGTAATATCCATTGTTGGCTCTTGAATACATGCTAGGCTTATATTAGCAGGACAGTTCAAAGAGAATAAGAAAGGCACTTCATAGTTAAATGAATCTATACATCCAATGCTATTCGTTACTGTCAAACTATAATTTCCACCTACTACATTATTTAGATTTGGAGTAGTAGCACCATTGGACCATAAAAAAGTAACAGTATCTCCCATGCACAAACTATGGTCAAATGTAATACCACCACTTGAATCTTCTTGATCAGCAGTAATCATGAGATTTTCCATTCCCACTACTGATATATCTTCGAAAATGGTTACTTGACTTAAGAAGCTAGTCTGATTGGCACATTCATCAAAGACTAACCAATCTATTTGGAATGTCTGACTGTTACAGTTGACATCACTCATGGTTAAGTTTTGATTTCTTATAGTTTCACCACACTTCAAAGGTGGTGACATCGCGACAAGTGAGGTTAAGTCAGCGGCACATGCTCCACTTATTCTTACCGTATCTTGAAAATCTGCTCTTACATTTTCATTACTTAATGTGATCAGTTGAGTACAACTCACTGATTGAGCATTCATTGAAGATCCAGTGAATGTCCTTTGGATTATTGTATTTGGGCATACTTGAACAATAGAGTCAGCAAAGCTTAAACTATCAAACCCTTGTAAAGTCGCATTTCCTGTTAAGGAAATATCAGGAGCACTAGAGCAACTTATTACTATATCTGGGGGACAAGTCAATGCAAATGAAAGTGGGACATCAAAAGATTTGATTTCCATACATCCAAAAGTATTAGTAAGAGTAACCGTATATGTACCTGATGCCAATCCACTGATGGTTTCAGATGTACTTCCATTACTCCAATTGAATGAAACTGAGTCACTTTTACAAGATGCAAAATCAAAAGATATTGCTCCTGTGCTATCCCCAATAGCAGGTGAAATCGATTCATTACTTAATTGTATAATTTGTAGATTTTCGAAAACAGTAAATTGAGAAATCGTTGTTCTATTACCTGTACATTCATCAAATAATAACCAGTCCGTACGGAATATCTCCCTATCACAACTTGAAGAAATAGGGTCAGTAGCCACAAAATCAATTCTCTCATTACATCCTAATGGCAAGGAACCAGTGATCAATGAATCTAGCATACCAGAACATTGTCCTGAAATGAAAACTGTATCTTGGAAAGTGGCTCTCAAGTTCTCATCAGTCTGAGTAATTACTTGCAAGCATGTATCGAGAGAACCGCCACTTATAGAGGCTACCCATCTTCTCTCTGTAATCTTAGTAGGACATTCTTGAGTTACCACATCAAAGTAAGAAACATTATCAAATCCAGTTACTTCTGGCATCCCAGTAGCAGATGGGTCCGCTGCTATTTCACAATCAATTGTTATATCTGGAGGGCAATTCAGTGATAAAAATATTGGGACAATAAAATCCGAAACCTGTGTACATCCAGACTCATTAGTAATAGTCACTGAGTAGGAGCCAGCATTAATGCTATCAATACTTGCTTCATTACTCCCATTACTCCAAGCATAAGAAAGCATGTCCGCTTTACATGCCAAAGGATCAAATGATATAGCACCTCCCATACCCGTAGGGTCAGGTGTGATCATTATATTGTTCAATGTTGCAACTGGAATATCTCTAAAAACTGTTACTTGAGTCTCCGTGAATGACGCCCCACCATTACAATCATTAGCGCCAAACCATGTCGTAGTATAAACCACTTCATCGCATGATGTGCTATTGAGTATGGTGACCACATCAATAATTCTTTCCCCACAAGAAAGTGGTAAATTTTTATCTACAAAAGATTCTAAGTCTGCCCCACATACACCAGTAACTACTGAAGTGTCAGGAAAACTACTCCGCACATTAGCAGGATCCAGAGTAATCATCTGAGTACACATATCTGCAGACCCAGTAGATATATTTCTCACCCATCTTCTTTCAATGATTGTCATAGGACATTGCTGAGTAATCGAATCAGAGAATGAAAAATCCTCCTGTGATCCTCCCATTGGGAATCCTAAGTTTATTGGATCTAAAGAAGAATCACAACTTACAACTACACTGGCAGGACATGAAATGTCTTCTGATAAAACTGGAATAGTAAAAGAAAAAGTCTCTGTACACATTGCCACTCCTCCAGATACTGTAAGAATATAAGTTCCTGCACTCAACATCGATAACGTTGTATCACTACTACCATTAGACCAAGCAAAAGTCAAATTACCTACTCTGCACTGACTAAAGTCAAAGGAAATTGAACCTGTAGTATCTCCTGAATCTGGCAGCACCGTTTCATTTGTCAAAGTGACAAAAGGTATATCACTGAACTCTAAAGTTTGCATCCTCGTAAAAGAGGTATCATTACATGCATCTGTGATGAAAAAAGAAGCTTCATATGTTGCAGAGGTACAGTCTTCTGAAACTAGGCTTATGGCTGAAGAATCCAAAGATTCGCTACATTGCAAATCTATAGTTTGTACAAAAGATGCTATTGGCTCTGGGCACATTCCTGTGAATCTCAAAGTATCAGCAACAGCAGTAATACTACTTTGTATAGTTATCATTTGAATACAAGAATCCAAACGATCATTTCCATTGGCTAAAACCCATTTTCTTTCAATTATAGTAATAGGGCAAGATTGAATCGTATCATCTTCTAAGATTCTCATACCCTCTGATCCTGTAGGAGCACCAGTAATATTAGTATCAAAAATATTTTCATTACATCCCAGCACTACGTCATCAGGGCAATTTATAAAAATTGCACCTACTTGAGCAATACTATATGTGAATGAATCCAAACATCCTTTATCACTCGATATGATTAATGTATAGTCTCCAGCTCCTACTCCTGTAAGTGTTGAGTCTGTACTTACTGTGAGTCCATTTTCATTTTTCCAAGCATAGGTAAGTTCCGCTTCTTGACATTGTACAACTTCTAATTCTATTCCACCATCAGTCAGACCAAGTGCAGAATCAATTCTTACGTTGGTTACTGTTATAGGGGGTATATTAATTAGTTGAAATAATTGAGATACGGCTCTTGTCTGATCAGTACAGTTATCAAGGATGGTGTAAGTAGTGGCATATTGTTGATTGCCACAATTGGCCGTTCCTGCAAGGACGCTTAGAACATTTATAAAAGATTCATTACAATTAAGCTTAAATCTATCTCTGACTAGTGAGTCCAGATCTGCTGCACAAAATCCTGAAAACTGTTCAATAGGATCAAAGTCATTTGATACAGAATCTATCTCGAGAGTAATATTCTGGACACATGTGTCCGTATTATTCCCATCCAACGATGACACCCATGTTCTTTGTATCACTTGATTTGGACACATCTGTATTGTGGAATCAGTAAAACTAGCTACTTCCCCGGAAGTAACCATAGCCATACCTGTAATGGAAGGGTCCGTACTTTCTGTACAGGAAATTGTAGTGTCTGATGGACATTCTATAATGACAAAGGCATTGACATAGCCTGTCATTGATTTAGAATCAGAAGAAATAATATGCGAAAATACCGCCATTGACAATAATGAAACCAATGCGATACTACTAATTAATCTAACCATACCTAAGTGTAAGATATTTGACAAATTCTGTTGCAACTGTTTGTATATCAATTAAGATGCCACAATTGTGGACGAAATACTAACATTCTTGTAGCCGGCTTTATCTCAAAATTCTCAATTATACATTCAAAGATAATATAATACTTTTCTTTAATGTGTAATTCCTAGATTACCTTGAAATAAGGCGTAAAGATACGGTTAGCAAAGGAAATAATGATAGGTTTTACCCTAGATAATAATAAAGCGTGAAAACCACATAAAAAAACTTTTAAAGCTGTCTTCAATTTGCTTTTAATCTCCAAACCTCACTCTTCACTCCTTCAATTTTTTTCTTACTATAAAAAAGAGGAAAATATTGATCTCTCGCCCATAATTCAAATAAGTTTCTATAGTGAGGATGATCTGGGTTTCCGTTTTGTCCAGGAGTGTTTGTAGCCAATGTATGATCCCAATTACCTGTATCAGAAATGATCTTAAATGACCCCCCACTCCTCTGGTTTAGGTTCCCACTTGTCATGTTTACTGTATATGCATTTCCTCCTCTTGGTGCCGGCCCTACTTCCAATTTGTCCCTTACTTCATCTGTAACAGCATTACTCAAAGGATGCTTTAAGGTAATGTGCTTATAGTGTGCTCCACCATAAGTCCATTTCTTCATCGAACTACCATATTTTTCTGACAGGCCCAGGATTGCATTATTGAAACATTTTAATAAAAATTCATCTCTTCCACTGATCGCATTATCACCAAACTTAGAATCAGGATATACAAGAAAGTCTATAACCTTTTTCATCTGAATTGTGATCATTCCCTTTGCCTTATCTGGTATTAACCAATCATTCATTTGTCTTTTAAGTTCATCTTCAAATGCTACATAAATAGCTGCTGCTGTTGAGTGTGGATCTAGGTTATAATCCCAATCATCTAGGTAATCCATAGCCTGAATTGAAATTTCATCATTTAATTTCAAAGATTGGAGTAGTGGTACAAGTTCTCTTGCCGGAATGGATAGGTAATCAGTCTGAAGAGATGCCATATCCATCATGGAATGTTGTCTACCTGAGCTGAGCACCTCCATAACTCTATCTCCTCGGTATGGATCAGACCATTCAAAACTAATTTCACCCATTAAAGAATATTCCCTTGGAGTGACATTCTCATTACTGGTACCGAAAATTCCCGAAGCTGGATTATATACATGAGGGCGATCTTTGATCTCTCTATACCCATTCCATTCGTGGCTACCATCACCAGGCACAGGCACTAACCCACTCCATGATCTTATTGGAGATATACCCACTGCTTGCCATCCAATATTACCCTCTTTATCAGCCCAAATCATATTTTCTCCGGGAATATGAGAATAGTTACAAGCCTCTCTAAACTCTTCAAAATTTTTGGATTGATTCATTCGAAGACTCGCCAGATAGGGAGAACCTCCAATTTCGGCCCATCCACATTTTACCGCATAAGCTTTATTATTCTTTTTGTCTTCAAATACTACTGGACCATGGACTGTATATTTCAATTCTATAGTTTCAGCTTTTTGACCTTTAACCGGAATAGATTCTTTAATGGTTTTCATTTTTATCCATTCGCCATTATGACGATAGCGGGAATTGTCATCAGGCTTAGTGTCATATACATAAAGGTCTTCTGCATCAGTACGGAATACAGTAAGTCCCCAAGCTCCAAATTCGTTGTGACCTATAGATATTCCAGGAATTTCAGGCTCTCCCCCTCCTATCACATTCCACCCTGGAGCTACTAAATGTGCCATATATCTCAAAGAAGGTACAGCTTGTGTTCGATGGGGATCATTGGCCATAATTGGATACCCACTTTGTGTATGATCTCCATTTATAATCCAATTGTTACTTCCAATTGTATATAATTCCTCTAGTTCTGCCTTTTGCCCATCTTGTCTTTCCGCGAATGCTAGATTTCTATATTGGTCTTTATCATTTTGAAATTCTGCGGCTATATCAGTTGGTTGAAATCTAACTGGTCTTCTATAAGCATTATATAATTCTAAAATATCTTCATGTAGAAGCGCAGAATTGATCTTTTCGTCCATTTCTAAAACTGGATCATTGGGATGAAACCAAACCAATTCTTTCAATTTCTCCACTCCGATTAAATCTACTAATCGGCCATACTTAAGTTCATTTCCAATATTACCCAATAAGCCTTGATGCCTAGAAATTACAACTTCGGGTGTCCACTTTTGTGGCATAATCTCCAATAATTGAAACTCGATTGGAAGCAATTCTGGATTGCTTTTGGTAAGATCAATATAGGCATTTACTCCTTTGACAAAAGAAGTAATAATCATTTTACCTTTTGGATGATAATGATTCATTTCATCATTGATATTGCCTCTAAACTTAAATAAACGCGTTCCAAAATCTCTCTTAAGTTCTCGAGATCCCAAGATTTCCGCAACAGTACCTGTAGCTTGTCTTCTCCAAATTTCAAATTGAAATAATCGGTCCTTTGCGGCGTGGAAGCCTTGTGCAAAAAAAAGATCTTGTTCATTTTGTGCATAGATGTGAGGCACACCCCATTGATCTATAATGATCTCCACTTCTGCATTGAGACCTTTGATCGTATAATCATGATCGTTTTGGGTTAAAGCACAAAAAGGCATTGTCATTAGTATTATGACAATGCCTTTCATATTTATCTTATTTATCATCGCTATCTTTTTCTAGGGCTTAAGATAGCAATGTCAAACTAATTCTTAATATCCTTGTATATAAGGTGCCCCCATAACTTTCAATTTTTGGATCAAATCAGGAATTGTTTTACCGACAATAGCATCAACTTTAGATTTTAATCCAGGTAGCCCACTTTCCGCTTCATCCATACTCTTTGTATGCAATGCAGTAGGCCCATATGTGGTAGAAAGTCCCGCATTTGCAGCTGACAGTTTTGACTGAATGCTGTTGTTATTTCTTTCTCCTATCTCATCCTTTGATGCATTACCTTCTAAGCCTTTTTGTATAGCAATAAGAGCTGACTTAGCAGATCTGATCTCTTTTCCTAAATCACTTCCTGGCGCCGTGGCGGTTCGATCTAGTGCAGTTAACATGGCATTTAATACTCCTACTCCATGGTCTACTTCATAACTAATTGATGACATAGTAGATCTTGCAGATCTCATTCTCTTTGCAAATGCCATATACTCACCTGGACTAGCACCTGAATCTAAAGTGCTCTTTCTGAGTGGTACAACATTAAATGATTCTGGGCCTGCTAATGTAATTGCACTACCATTATGTTCCTCTACTATCGAAACAGAATAACTTCCAGGGCCTGCTAATAGTCCTCTCGTCCATCTTCTGAACCTTGCTGAACTTTGAGTTCTTGCTCCTGGTCTTATCGTTCGATCTCCTGCATATCTTAAGTCCCATGCTATACGATGAACACCTTTCTTATTTTTTGCCTTTATTTTTCTCACAATCTCTCCAGCACCATCCGATATAACCAGCCAAACTTTTGCTCCCTCTTCGTTGTTCTCTGAATCAATAGCATCCCATCCAGGGAATGGGACATTTTGTTTAGACTTATTCAGTTTTTTCTCTTTTTCCTTCCTCATTGACTTCAGGGATTTGTATTCCTTATTAATATGATAAGTAATCACAGCTCCATATTCTGGATTGTCAGCAGCATAATGTTGATGCCCTTCAGACCCAATAATTGATCTTGGAATGTACCAATCTGCATCAGCTATAGGATATATAGCGGCTTCTGCTTTCAGGCTTTCTGAAGAAATAAACCTTAGTGGAGAATAATCATCAAGAATAAAGAAACTCCTTCCGAATGAAGCCCCAATTAAATCATTTTCTCTTTTCTGTATTGCTAAATCTCTAAATGCTATAGTTGGTGATCCTTTAAGCTTAACCCATTTTCCACCACTATTTTGAGAAAAATAAATCCCAAATTCAGTAGCTAAGAACAATAGATTGGCATCTACATGGTCTTGAACCATTCTCCAAACCATAGTCTTTGCAGGAAGGTTTGATTTAAGGGATTTCCATGTTCTTCCTTTATCTATGCTCTTATAGATATAAGGACTGAAATCTCCATATTTATGATTATCCAAAGAAACATATACAGTATTCTCATCGTGAAGATCAGCTTTAATATCATTAACAAAAGCTGTGGCAGGCACTCCAGGCAACTTACTTACCAAAATCTTAGTCCATGTGGCCCCGTCATTTTCTGTCATTTGTATAATCCCATCATCAGTACCGGCATATATAAGTCCAGCCTTAATAGCGGATTCAGAAAGTGATGATATACTATTGTAATTAGACATTGCTCCAACATCCCATGGATTATCCCAGCTTTGCTGTCTTCCCATGATTGGCAAAGTGATTCGTTCTTGATTTTTGGTCAAATCACCTGATATAGCTGTCCATTCATCCCCTCTATTATCAGATTTCCAAACTCTTTGAGATGCAAAATAAATACGGGCAGGGTTATGAGGACTTACTATAATAGGAGCATCCCAATTAAATCTTTCATAGTCTTCACCTAAATTTTCTGTAGGCTGAATTCTGACCTGTTCTCCAGTAGCAAGATCAATTCTATGCATCCCTCCTTGCTGCGTTTCAGCATATATGATATCAGGGTTGCCAGGTTCTGTTGCCGATTGATGACCATCAGCTCCTAAAGTTTTATACCAATCTGCATTTCTAACTCCATGATTATTATCTGTCTGAGAAGGTCCTCCATGAGATCCATTGTCTTGAGTACCACCAAAAATATGGTAGAAAGGTTCTCTATCATCTACTGCTACTTTATAGTATTGAGTGATAGGCATATTATCGATAAATCTCCAGTGCTTTGTCTTATCATGAGATACATATAATCCACCATCACTACCTACCATAATGAAATTTGGATCGTCTGTAAATTCAACAGCATGGTTATCAGAGTGCTTCTTATTTTCGCTCATGGAGTAATAATCTTTACCTCCGTTATCGGAGACAATGATTCTATTATTCGCCAAATAAATTTTATCATATACGTGTGGGTCAGCATAAAGCTCTTGGTAATAATGAGGTCCTGTTGCTCCAGATACTGCATCAGATTGTTTAGTCCAACTGGATCCTCTATCCCATGACTTATAAATACCTCCTTTAGTTCTATCTAATTCTATTGCTGCATATACTTCATCTGGTTTTTGAGGAGAGATGGCTAGTCCTATCTTTCCCAAATTCGATTTTGGAATACCATTAGTCAACTCAGTCCAGGTCTCTCCACCATCGGTGGATCGGTGAATTCCAGATCCAGGACCTCCTCCCATATATGCCGCCACTGTTCTATGTCTATCCCATGTCGCTGCATAAAGCAAATCGGGATTTCTAGGATCTATAACAATATCTGTTACTCCTGTCCACTCAGCATTTCCTAATGTTTTCCTCCAGGTTGTTCCTCCATCCGTTGATTTATATAATCCTCTTTCTCCTCCTTTACTCCAAAGAGGACCTTGAGCAGCCACCCATATGACATCACTGTTTCCGGGATGGACAATAATTTCTGAAAGATGTTCAGATTTCGTCAACCCTTTATTCTTCCAAGTCTTTCCACCATCTTCACTTTTATAAATTCCATCACCAAAAGCTACATGTCTTCCGCCCACATTTTCTCCAGTCCCTAACCAAACCACATTAGGGTTTTGAGGATCCAGTACAATACACCCTGTAGAATAGACAGATTGATCATCAAAAATGGGTGTCCATGTGGTTCCTGCATTTTCAGTTTTCCATACACCACCCGATCCTACAGCTACATACCATAAATTTTGATTGTCAGGATGAATAGCAACATCAGCTATTCTTCCTGATGTGAATGATGGACCTACATTTCTTAAATTAAATCCAGAAAAAGTGGACTCCTCTATTGGCAATCCTTGACCGGTGAGTGAGAAGGCCAATAGGCTAGTAATTAAAACAATGAATAGTTTTTTCATCAGTTGATTTTTATGACATGTTTTGAAAATAAAATTGAAAAGCCAGGTTAATTGAAGGATCTGTAAATTAGGCTATTAGAAGAAATAATGCAAAATATTTGACATATTCAATTGATGACTAAATTTTAGTCTAAATACAATAATTAGTAAAAAACATCTCATTTATGAATGGAACACTCGGTTTGCTCTCAATTTACAAGAAATGTAAACTAACTTACATAAAGTCATATTGATAGTTGATAACTACTTGTAATATGAATGTTAGGCTTAATTCTTGTTTCTAATGAACAGAGAATTTACAACTCTTATAGACTGTTAGAGATCAACCTAGAGAAGAGGAAGCAATTTATTTTCAAAAAAATAGATTTGTCCTTAATAATACCAGATACAAAGACGTTCATAAGTAGTTGTCCTTAAAATAACTAAAAGGAAAATAAGCCCTGATGAGAATAAAACATCTGCTTTGCACTTTTGTGATTGCGCTTTCCATAGGATCTGTTGATGCTCAGGATATTCACTTTTCACAATTCTACCAATCACCATTGAATCTCAATCCTGCTATGACAGGTGTGATGAATTGTTCGCAAAGAATTGTGGCCAATTATAGAAATCAATGGGCAGCAGTATTGGGATCCAATGCATATAACACTTACTCAGTATCATATGATCGAAAAATGGCTGTTGGCCAGACTGATTATTTTGGTGTAGGAGGAACGCTTTGGGCAGATGTAGCAGGAGCATCTAGATTTGGAACAAGACAAGCAAAGCTTTCTTTTTCATTCAGTAAAAAAATAGCCGGGAGCAGAAACAACTCGCATTATATTGTTGCGGGTGCAGAAGGAGGAATGACTCAAAGAAGAGTAAGTCAAGGAGACCTTAGATGGCCTTCACAAGTTTCTGGTGGAGTATTCGATCCATCATCTGGAAGTCCTGAAATCATACAAGACAACAATTTTTTATATCCTGATCTCTCGGGAGGATTAATGTGGTTTGCCACTATAGATAAGAATAGCTTTTATGCAGGTGCTGCTATGCATCACTTAAATCAGCCGAATGTCTCTTTCTTAGGTGCTCAGGAAAGTCTTTTTTCAAGACTTACTGTACATGCAGGTGGAGAATTAGCTGTAACAAAGAAAATGAGTATTCTTCCTAACATAATTTATTTGGATCAAGGGCCACATATGGAAATCAACGCTGGGTCTTCAGTAAGGCTGGCAATAGATGGATCTCGATCTAATCAATTTATACAGTTTGGGTTATGGTATAGACTAGGACAACAAGTTGAAGCAGTACCCGGTGGTACAAATCAATTTACAACTTCACTTCATTCTGATGCCATTATTCTTGCTACAAGATTTGAAACCGGTAATTATGGTATAGGCTTTTCTTATGATTATAACATAAGTGAACTTGCTACAGGAAGCTCTGCAAATGGTTCATTTGAGCTATCAGTGGTATATCTATTCTGTGGTAATGAAAATAGAGGAGTCTACTGTCCGACTTTTTAAGAAAGCAAATCAATCAAAAAATATAGATAAAGCCAA
>Ga0055584_100002564_pt1 | contig 17926 bp, 12 predicted proteins | sample OSDHelmetaG_FD_58716 | JGI IMG/M metagenome (GOLD analysis project Ga0055584, IMG submission 58716) | Pelagic marine sediment microbial communities from the LTER site Helgoland, North Sea, for post-phytoplankton bloom and carbon turnover... | ecosystem: Environmental > Aquatic > Marine >... | reverse complement strand
CCAAATCTATGTTCTCGAAGACAACCTGCGTTGCCCTTCGGGGGTGTCGTATGTGTTACAAAACCGTCAACTGATGAAGCAGACCTTCCCGCAATTGTTCGACAGAGTCAAAGTAAAACCGGTTGACGAATACCCCAGTTATCTTCTCGATTCGCTCGAATTCCTGCTCGAAGACAGATCGCACGATCCAACGGTCGCCGTTCTGACTCCCGGTATGTACAACTCGGCCTATTTCGAGCAATCGTTTCTGGCGCAACAAATGGGAGTCCCTTTGGTTGAAGGACGCGACCTTGTCGTTCACGACAGCTTCGTCTACATGCGAACGACCCAGGGGTTCGAGAAAGTGGACGTACTGTATCGTCGCATCGACGATGATTTCCTCGATCCCAAGACATTCCGCAAAGACTCCATGCTCGGCGTGCCGGGTTTGATGGACGTTTACCGCAAAGGAAACATTGCACTTGCCAATGCTCCAGGAACGGGAATCGCCGACGATAAGGTCGTTTATGCTTACGTCCCGGCGATCATCAAATATTATCTCGGGGAAGACCCGATTATTCCCAACGTACCGACGTACGTCTGCTGGGATGAAACACAGATGCAGCATGTGATCGAGAACATCGGAGATCTGGTCGTAAAACCGGCCAATGAGTCGGGTGGTTACGGCATGTTGATCGGCCCTCACTCGACCAAAGAAGAACAAGAAGAGTTCCGCAAACTGATCAAAGCCAATCCAAGAAATTACATTGCACAACCGACGTTAAAACTGTCGCGCGTACCGGTGATCATCGATGATCATCTCGAAGGACGGCATGTGGACTTGAGGCCGTTCATCGTTTGTGGACGAGAGATTCACTGTCTCCCGGGAGGTTTGACTCGCGTCGCCATGAAAAAAGGTTCGCTGGTGGTGAACTCGTCTCAAGGTGGAGGCTGCAAAGATACCTGGGTACTTGAAGACGAAAATTCCTGACAGTTTCGGTCTTAGTTTCTGTAATCACAAATTCCAAACCCTTAATATTTTATCGATCATAATCATGCTCAGTCGAGTTGCCGAATCGATTTACTGGATGTGCCGACAGGTAGAACGTGCCGAAAATGTGGCCCGCTATATCTCGGTCAACTTAAACCTTTCTCTCGATATGCCGGGAGAATCTGTCCAACAGTGGAACCCGCTGGTGATCACGACCGGCGACAACGCGTTGTTCAAAAAACTGTATGACGAACCTTCTCGCGAAAACGTCATTCGCTTTCTGACTTTCGATCGCAAAAACCCGAACTCAATCTTCTCCTGTTTATGGAATGCTCGCGAAAATGCCCGCTCGGTACGAGAGATCATTTCGTCGGAGATGTGGGAACACATCAATCGTTTTTATCTGATGCTGAAAGATAGCACTTTAAGATCGGCCACAAACGATGCTTCGGACTTTTTTGATGCGATCCGTGCGGCTGGTCAGCAGTTTATGGGCATCACCGACGCCACCATGACGCACGGCGAAGCCTGGCACTTCTGTCGATTAGGACGTTCTCTGGAAAGAGCCGACAAGACATCCCGAATTCTTGATGTCAAATATTTCATTCTGCTACCGAGCCCCGAAGATGTCGGCACACCGTACGACGACATTCAATGGTCGGCACTCTTACGATCTGCCTCTGCTTTGGAAATGTATCGCCAACGTTTCGGCCTCATCACTCCGGCTCACGTGGTTGAGTTTTTGGTCCTCGATCGCGAATTCCCCCGTGCCGTTCTGTACTGCCTGACGAATGCCAATCAGTCGTTGCACATGATCTCGGGCTGCGAATTGGGAAGCTTTGGGAACACCCCCGAACAGCTACTCGGTCAACTGCAATCCGAAATGGCATTCGCCAAGCCAAAATCGATCATTGATGGCGGTCTGCACGAATTTGTCGATCAACTCCAGGATCGCCCGAACGACATCGGAGCCGGCATCCATAACACCTTTTTTGCCCTGCGACCGATCGAAGCAAAACAGGATGACGAACCGGGCTCCTGAGCGCCCTGTGTGCCTCGTTCTGAGGAGCATCCATCGCTCTCCCATTTCGCTCTCAGAACCACATATCGTGCGGCCTGCGAATCTCCAGCCTGGCAGCTCGTCCTTCAAATCGGCATAACCGAACTGATCCGATGCCTGCGTATCAAGGTCCATTCTGGACGGCTTTTGCACCGATATAAGAAGAGACCGCTTCTGCTCGGCACACAATGGAGGGTGCGCGCAACGGTCGGAATACTCATGGAAGGGACCAAAGATCGTGGCGCAGTTGTCTCCCGATCAATTATTCTGGATCAAAGATGCCTGCCGCCGCCTGTCCTCTTCGACCGGCTGGCCTATCGTCTTCCGTACTTTGGAAGAGCTCCCCACAGAATCACCACTTCCCGCTCCTGCCTACCAGCATCAGGAAGCGGGACTCATCGGGGGAATGCTGTGCGTCGATTTACCGCCCGAATACGTCCAACACGACGACTGGCCCGCGGTGCGTCAACTTGTTCATGCACAAGCCGAATTTATCAATCGAGTGATCTCGCTGGAAAACTCCTGTCGCCTGGAAACGTCACGCCGAGAAAAGATCACCGAATTCGTCAGCGTGATTGCCAATCGTGGAGGCCCGGAAGAAAATTTGCCGCGACTCATGAAGCTCGCCTGCGATGTCTCCCGATCTGAGGGATGTGCAATTTTCCTCCTCTCTGCCGACAATCAAGCATTGAATTTGATCGGCCAAACTTCGGAGGAGGGTATGAATTTCGCTCTTCCACATCGTCCATTGGTGGCAGATGCCCCGGATGTTCAAGCTGGAATCAAAGTCGCCACGGAAGTCCTGCTCACCGACAATTTCCAAAGAAATGACTGGCTCCCCGAGGGGTGGCAACAGGGAATTTGTTTGACGCTACGGATCGGCAATCAACCCATAGGCTCTCTATGGGTCTACCGAACACAGAAAAAGTCTTTGAATCGGCAGAGTCTCGAGTTCCTCGAACGCCTGGCCGACACTCTCTCGATTGAACTTGAACGAATCGCTTTACTGGAAGAGAGTAATCAACGATTTCGTCTACGCAAAGAACTCAAGGCCGCATTGCCTTCACGATTGTACTCATCCCAAACACTCCCCTTAAGTCGCTCGTTACACTTCGAGAAGCGGCACGAATCCCGTGAGCTGGTGGGTGGCGATTTATGCAAACTGATGAGAATCGACCACGACCGAACCGCCATTCTGCTCGGTGATGCGACAGGAGACAGCATCCCGGCAGCATTGATTCGCGCCCATGCCGAGTGAGCGATTCACTATTCCCTGATGCATGCCGACATCAACCCGGAAGAAACCGACTTGTTGATGGAGAACATCAACCGCTCGTTGTGTGATCTCCTTTCGGACGATCATTTTTTCAGTCTGTTTCTGGGGATTTGGAACGAACGGACCCGTGAATTAAGTTGCACGAATGCAGGCCACCCGGCACCTTTACTCATCAGCGGAAACCATTTTCGCGAACTCAACTCGCAAGGGATGTTGCTGGGAGTGTTACCGACGTCGCGATACTCGAATTCGACGCTTAAACTTCAAGATGGCGATCAGCTCATTATTTTCTCGGACGGCATCAGCGAATCAATCTCTCAAACGCGATTTAAGACAATTCGCCAATTAACGACACGCGCCCGATCACAGGAACGGTACCAATCGCGAGAAGGACTTGCCGACTTGCTGTGGGAGACCGCCATCTTCGCGGATGACCACGAAGATGACCGCAGCCTGTTAGTGATTGAAATTGCGTCCCATGAAGAGGCACAGGAAAGCACCTCAGACGCTTCTCTCAAAGATCGTCGGATTCATCCGGATCATTCTCCCAAATACCACGGCGATCCTCACGGGCCAATTCTTCCGCCCGACGAAACTTCCGTTTCATACGATCCGAGAACGGATATCGTGTTTCCGCACGACTGAATCCTTGCCGAATAATTTCTTCGTTGATCAGCACATCTTCAAGATAGACGTAGGCCAGTGTCCGGTCGTATTGATCAAACCGCTCGATATCGAACTCTAATCGGACCAGCTCTCCCTCAAGTTGCTGAGTGAGCCATGCTTTCGACTCATCTGCCCAAGGCTCCGCAGGTTTCCCATCTCTTTCCAATTCGGGAGTATTGATGCCCAGTAGCCGCACGCGCATTTGATCGACGAGCAGCAAGGTATCTCCATCGATCACTCGCTCAACCCGATATTCGGTCTGGCTGTTGAGATTTGAGGGGGCTGGTTCGGAAGGAAAGAACCATCGATTGGCGGCAATCAACACGACAACCACGATGAGAGTCAGGAGCCGTCGCGGAGAACCTGTCAGCAGAAACAGCTTTTCACGAGTCGAGAAAGGGCGAGACATAACAAAACCGATACTCGGCGATTAGTTTTCGCTGAAGTGCATCGAGTTGCGAATCGATTTCCCCAGGGGATCTCGACGGAAACGAAGCTGACACTCCTGGCACAGATCGAACTGCAAGGTTCCCGTTTTCCCCACATCTTCCGCAGGTAACATCAAATCGTCTCCCTGCAAGATGGATTGAGAAACCGCATGAAGGTGATCGACATCCAGATCGGCAGAAGTCAGTTCATCGGGATTGAATGCCGGGAACAGTTCGATATTCACGACATATCGTTGATCTTCAATTTGACAACCACACAGATCGCACGAATAGTGCTGCATCGCGATGGCCTTCTCTTGAATGGAGTTTCGATTTGAATGGGGTAAGGGTCTCCATTGATTAGAACAACTCCTCATCAGCGAGGAAAGTTTCATCTCGAAAACAGACCCTGAATCACGGGAATCGATTCTCGGCTACCCCATCAAAAGAGCGAGATCTGTCCCGACAGTCATGATCACCGAACGAGAGACAAATTGGCTGTTTTTCAACCGACAAATCACCGTTGTGTCAAGCATCCCCGGAACGAATTCAGGGCGATTCCAAAGGGCCCAAAAAGTCGCCTCAGTTGATTGTTTCGGAGGCACATTCCCGGTATAATTGAGGACCGGTTTGGAAAGCAAAGAATTCGTCGAAAGTGATGGAGAAAAAAGGGTTTACGCATTTGCGACCAAGCCCGAAATTCATTTTCTGAAGTGATGTTTTCCAAACAGAGTTTGCACGATCAAGGAATCAAAACCCAAGCGTCAAAAAGAGTGAGAGATTCGGCGACTTTTGGGGATCGTTTTCGACCACACAATCTGGAGTGATTACCATTGGCTGACGGAACAGACGACCAAAATCTTGCCATGCCTCGTAACGAGCGTATCCAGCCTCACGATATTCGCGAAGAGATGCAGACCAGCTATCTCACTTACGCGATGAGCGTCATCATCAGTCGTGCCTTGCCCGACGTTCGAGACGGCTTGAAACCATCCCAACGACGTATTCTGGTCGCGATGAACGACCTGAATCTCGGACCTGCATCGGGACGCAAAAAGTGCGCAAAAATTGCTGGCGACACCAGCGGTAACTATCACCCGCACGGCGAAGGCTCTGTCTACCCGACACTTGTCCGTATGGGACAAGACTGGACGATGCGACAAGTGCTCATCGATAAGCAAGGGAACTTCGGGTCTCTCGCCGGACTTCCTCCCGCCGCGATGCGATACACCGAAGCGCGACTTTCATCGCTGGCCCTCGAACTGTTGAGAGACATCGATCGCAACACGGTCGATTACGTTCCCACATACGACCAGGAAAATCTGGAACCTGTCGTTCTGCCGTCGCGCTATCCTAACTTGTTGGTTAATGGATCCAGCGGGATTGCTGTCGGGATGGCGACCAGTATTCCGCCACACAACTTGAAAGAAGTCTGTTCGGCAGTCAACGTCTTGATCGACAATCCCAACGCGGGTGTCGATGAGATTCTCGCTGAAATGCCGGGGCCCGACTTCCCCACGGGGGGAACGATCTGCGGCCACATGGGGATCCGTCAAGCCTATTTGACGGGACGATCTACCATCAGTCTGCGGGCAAAAACACACTTCGAGAAAGAGAAAAACAGCGACGTTATTGTGGTGACCGAGATTCCGTTCATGGAAACTCGCGACCGGATTCGCGAAAAACTCGAACATCTCGTCCGCGACGAACGGGTCAAAGGGATCTCTCGAATCATCGACCTGACCGACCGCAACATTCCCACTTGGCAGGTCCGTCTGCACATCGTGCTGAAGAAAGATGCCGACCCGGATGTTGTCCTGAATCAGCTTTATCAATTTTCGCCGCTGCAATCGACGGTCAGCATGATCTTGCTGGCGTTGGTGGGGAATCGTCCGCAAGTGATGTCTGTCAAAGACATGCTGCAGGAATTCATTCTACACCGCATCGATGTGATTCGACGAAGAACCGAATATCTCCTTTCCGAAGCGAGAAAACGAAAGCACACCGTCGAAGGCTTGATGATTGCTCAGATCGATATCGATCAGGTCATCAAAACTATCCGCGATTCACCCAGCCGCAACGAAGCGAAAATTCGTTTGCAGGATATTCAGGTTCCCGCAGAACTCATCGCACGGGCTTTGGGCGACGCCGGCTTCCGTGTCTATCAGGAAGAGCAGGGCGAGAAAGAAAATTATTCGCTTTCGACCAATCAGGCGGAAGCCATCGTCTCCATGCAACTCGGTTCACTGGCCAACCTCGAACGAGAAAAGCTCTCCGACGAATTTTCCAAACTGATTGAAGATATCAACGAATACGTCGGTATCTTGTCGGATGAATCCAATATCCGCGCCATGATTCGCGACGACATGGACGAAATTATCGCCAAGTATGGCGACAAACGACGCACCGATATTTCGGATGAAGAACTGACTCACGTTGATAGAGCCGATTTGATTACCGAAGAGCCGATGGTGGTGACACTCTCCAAGCGCGGTTATATCAAGCGGACGCAACTCTCCGTCTATCAAGCACAAAATCGGGGCGGGAAGGGGATCAAGGGGGCCAAGTCGGACGAAGAAGATGCCATCGAGCATCTGTTTGTCGCGAGCACTCACGATTACCTCCTGTTCTTTACCGACCGTGGCAAGGTTCATTGGCAGAAAGTTTACGACCTGCCTCTTCAAAACCGGACCGCCAAAGGACGCGCCGTCGTCAACATTTTACAAGTTGATGAAGGAGCCAGCATTTACAATTGCCTGGCCGTTCGCGACTTCGACGAAGACCGTTATCTGATCATGGCCACGAAAAAGGGGATCGTCAAAAAGACCTCTCTCTCGGCCTACAGTCGTCCGATGAAGGGAGGCATCATTGCCATCAATCTCGACGATGATGACGAATTGATTGACGTTCGCATTGTGGCCGATGGACAAGATGTTGTCATCGCGACCAGTACGGGGATGAGCATTCGATTTGCACACGCCGATGCCCGCCCCATGGGACGCAACACGCGCGGCGTCAAAGGGATCAAGCTCGGGAAAGACGATTACGTCGTCGGAATGGTGACGACTCAGGAAGACGGTACCCTCCTTTCTGTCTGTGAAAACGGATACGGCAAACGGACGCCTTTTGGAGTGATCGCGGATGAATCCGACGAAGACGCCGATGAAGTCAGTAGCACCATGCGATATCGACGTCAAAAACGAGGCGGCAAAGGCTTGCGAGACATCCGAACGACCGCACGGAACGGCAAGGTCGTCGATATTCTCTCGATCACGGAAGATGACGACATCCTGATGGTCACCTCACAAGGGAAAATCCAGCGTATTCACGGCAAAGACATTTCCGTCATCGGTCGGAACACGCAAGGCGTGCGACTGATTCGACTCGGCGAGGGAGACACTCTCGCAGGTTGTGCGTCGATTCCGGGTGAACTCTCGGGAGACGATGACGAGGATCTCGGCGGCCCAGCCATCGCACCTGTGGAAGCCGTGGCACCGACTGAAACAGATTCATCCGAGGCTGTTGTGGAGGATGTCGAAACCGATGACGAGGATGCCATTGGTGAAGAAGAGTGATCTGTCAGAGTCATTCTCATGTCGTGTCTCACACAGATCAGCGGTTACCCGATTAAATGACTTGTCGTGATGATTTTCGGAATTCGTTAATGAAATCCTTCTCCTCCTCTGCAGGAGAGGGAGGCATGCAAATTGGAAAGGTCATCAAACACTGATTGAGCACCCAGCGATTAAAGAGAGACCAATGAAGACATTACTCGTCACCGGTGGATGTGGATTTATTGGCTCCAACTTCATCCGGCTCGAACGCAAACTGGATCCCGGACTGCGCATCATCAATGTGGATAAGCTCACCTACGCCGGGAATCTCGAAAATCTGAGCGATTTTGAGGATGACGAACAGTACATTTTCGCCAAGGGTGATATCGGCGATGCAGAGTTCATTGCCAATCTGATCGCCGAGCATTCACCTGATGCGGTCGTCCATTTTGCTGCCGAATCGCACGTCGATCGATCCATTCTCGATTCCGGTCCCTTCGTGCAAACCAACATTGTCGGTACTCAGGTGCTGTTGGATGCCTGTCGCAAAGCGGAGATCCCCCGGTATCTTCAAGTCTCCACCGATGAAGTGTACGGCAGTTTGGGAGCAGAGGGCCTCTTTACAGAAGAGACACCCTTAGCGCCCAACAGCCCCTATTCATCTTCCAAAGCGGCTGCCGATTTGTTGGTACGATCTTATTTTCATACGTTTGGTTTTCCGGCCATCATCACTCGGTGCTCCAACAATTACGGCCCGTATCAGTTCCCTGAAAAACTGATCCCGCTGTTCGTCTCCAATTTATTGAACGACAAAAAGATTCCCGTCTATGGAAAAGGCGAGAATGTCCGGGACTGGATTCACGTTCTCGATCATTGTCGTGGCATTGATGCCGCCCTGAGGAAAGGGACACCGGGCGAAGTCTACAACTTTGGCGGAAATTGCGAACTGCAAAACATCGAACTGACAAAACTGTTGCTGAAAGCACTCGACAAGCCAGAATCGATGATCGAATATGTCACCGATCGCCCCGGGCACGACCTTCGGTATGCCATCGACTGCCGAAAAGCAGAACAAACGCTCGGCTGGCAGCCAGAAGTCAATTTTGAAGCGGGGCTTGCCGAGACAATTCAATGGTACCAGGAGAACTCTGGCTGGGTGGAACGTGTCCGGTCTGGCGAGTATCGTGACTATTACCAAAAACAATACGGCGACCGACTTTCTGAATAAAATCTGGAAACAGGTCTCTCAAGGAATCAAGACTGATGGATAACGAAATTCGCGAACGCTGTTCTGAAATCATTGAGCGCATCACTCAACTCAAGGACTCTCTTTGACTACGCTGGCAAAGAAATCCGCGTCGCTGAGATTAACCAAAAAATGTCGGCTCCCAACTTCTGGGATAACGCCGATGCGGCTCAAACTACTGTCAAGCAGTTACAACAGTTAAGCGGCAGCCTGAAGCCTCTTCAAAAAGTCGTCGCAGGCGCGAATGACCTCGAAGTCTTGCTCGAATTTGCCGAAGAAGATCCCGCCTCGGCCACCGAACTCGAACAAACATTGACTCGCCTGGAATCCGAATTGGAAGCGGTCGAACTGCAAGCAATGCTGTCCGAGCCGGAAGACGCCTCGAATGCGTATCTCACCGTTCAAGCGGGAGAAGGGGGAAGTGATTCCGCCGACTGGGCCGAAATGCTTCTGCGAATGTACATTCGGTGGTCCGAAAATCGCGGCTACGACATCGAACTGCTCGACCGGTCCGAAGGTGAAGAAGCCGGCATCCGTAACGCGACGATTGTGATTCGTGGCGAGAATGTGTTTGGCTGGCTGAAAGGGGAAACGGGCAATCATCGTTTGGTGAGAATCAGCCCGTTCGATTCCGCCGGGCGACGACATACTTCGTTTGCGGCGGTCGATGTCTCACCCGAGCTGGACGACGACTTTGAAGTCGAAGTCAACTGGGACAAAGATGTTCGCGTTGATACTTATCGGGCGAGTGGTGCAGGGGGGCAGCACGTTAATAAAACCGATTCCGCCATCCGCATGACTCACGAACCGTCGGGAGTCGTCGTGCAGTGTCAGAACGAACGATCTCAACATAAAAACCGGGCGACCGCCAAGAAGATGATGATTGCCCAGCTCTACAAAATCGAAATGGAAAAACGGGACGCCGAAACTTTGGCCAAACACGGCCAGAAATCCAAAATTGGCTTCGGCGGGGAAACACTTCGTCACTACGTGTTGCATCCCGATCAATACGTGAAAGATTCACGCACCGGCCTCCGCGGGAACCCAATGAATGTTCTTGACGGCGGTGAATTGGACGACTTCCTCGAAGCCTTCCTGCGGGGCGCCATGGCCGATGACGATGAGGCCGAACAGAGCTAGTTTATCGATGACATGTCTCACGGCTGACTTTGTCCAGCAGTGGACTAAGCCGCTTGCGCAAGCAAACCGGGCAATCCTAAATTCAGGAGTTTCTCAGATGAAGCGATCTCTTATTATTATTCTCATCACTCTTCCACTGATTTCAGGTTGCTACCGAGAAAAGGACGCAACTTCAACAACTTCATCCGGGACAAACACCTCCGCCGAGACTCCCGCGGCGTCCAAGCCAAAATCGTCCGCTGAATCACCCGACAAGACACTTGTCATCGACGAACCGGAAACCATCCCCGATCTTCTTCCCCCAGAAGAATACACCGCCGGCTGGATTCGGTTGTTCGATGGTTACAGCCTGTTTGGGTGGGAGCAACAACACGCCGACAAATGGACGGTGACCAAAGAGGAAGTGCTCACCTCCTCGGGTGACACCGACCCTTCGATCCTGATGACGACCGTTCCGTGGACCGATTACGAATTGCGATTGGATTACAAGTTGGCAGCCGGCGGTAACAGCGGCATTTTTCTGCGGACATCGCCGTCCCCAACCAATCCGGCAGTGGATTGCTACGAACTCAATCTCTGTGACACCCACGAGAAATTCAAAACCGGCAGTCTGGTGGCGAGAGTGCAGCCCATCGCGGAAGTTGCCGGAGACGGAGACTGGCACACTCTTCGTATTATTTGCGAAGGGAACTGGATTCAAGCCTGGCTGGACGATGTCCATATGACCGATTTTCATGATGAATCCGAACAGCCGCTCCTCACAGGTCGCATCGGTCTGCAACAAAATGGTGGCACGGTCGAATTCAAAAACGTGAAGCTCAAACCGCTCAGCACAAACGCCTTGTTTGCCGGCGAATCACTCGACCAATGGAACGTCGTCCCCGGCTCGAAGAGCTCCTTCAACATTGAAGAAGAAACCATCCACGTCGCCGATGGTCCCGGCTTTCTCGAAACGAAAGAGACCTTCGAAGATTTCGTGTTGCAAGCCGACTACAACATCAACGGTGACGGGTTGAACTCGGGCATCTTCTTTCGGGCAATCAAAGGAACAGAAGACGCCCCTTCGCACGGCTACGAATGTCAGGTGCATAATGCAATCAAGAACAACGATCCTCGACAACCCGTAGATCACGGCTCGGGAGCCATATTCCGTCGCGTCACAGCACGCCGCGTGGTCAGCAAAGACCGGGAGTGGAACACCATCACCCTGAACGCCAGCGGCAATCATTTCGCGACCTGGGTCAACGGCTATCAAACGGCCGACTGGATCGATACGCGCGAGCCTCACGAGAACCCTCGCAAAGGCCGCAGGGATGAAGGAGGCCACATCAGCTTGCAGGGCCACGATCCGACGACCGATTTGAATTATCGGGAAATCAAAATCTCGCCACACGCGGAGTAGAGGGCCACAAAAAACACGAAAAGGCACGAAAAGTAATATTCCATCTCTCGCAGTAATGGATATTCGCAGATTGATACCTTGAAGAAAGGCTTGAAAATGGATTCTGACGAAATCCTGACTGCGTACCAATGCATGTACACATTCCTGGATAACCTTTATCGAGAGACAGATAGTGAATATCTGGCTGGTTTACTTGGGGATATGGCGAGACTTGAAGATGGAATAACAGCAGATCCTGCGATTTGGCAAGAATGGCTAGAAGCATGTCGATTGGTGGCATCGGGAGAAGTCAATGATCAGTTCAGACTTGAGTAATCAGAATTGATCTCGGGGTGGTATAGAAGGTCTGTCTGGGTGACGATACAAAAGCCAAACAGGCAACTGCAGCCTGCGCTCCACGGCTATAAATCCTTTTGTGTCCCCCTGCAGGAGGATGATCTTTCTTCGTATTTCTCTGCGTTCTCTCCGCGCCAACTCCCCCTCTCAAATTAGATCAATTGCTAAACACTGGGCTGGCAGTAGTTCTGAGGATCAAACCAGGACTTCACTTGTTCAATATTTCCCAAAATACTATGTATTCCGGCTTGAAATCCTGTTTCTCATAGTTTGAACCTCATGATCTGATAGGAAGTAGAAGCAAGTGTGGAAATATCGTCCTGAAATTGATGGTTTACGTGCGATTGCGATATTGCTTGTCCTGTTGTTTCATGCCGACTTGGGATTCAAGGGAGGATTTATCGGGGTCGATGTCTTTTTTGTGATTTCAGGATATCTGATTACCGGAATTATTCTCAACAAACAACGAGCGGGTCAATTTCGGATCACTGAGTTTTGGGAACGGCGTGTCCGTCGTATTCTTCCCGCATCAATTCTTATGGTGACAGCAGTCTTGTGTTATGCCAGTTTCACATTAATGCCGGAGGATTTTTCACAGCTGAGCAAGACCGCATTATATCATCAATGCTTATTCTCTAACGTCAACTTGTGGTTGACTGTGGGATATTTTAATGATTTTGCTGAGTTGAATCCGCTTTTACATACTTGGTCACTGGCTGTTGAAGAACAATTTTATCTCATTTACCCGTTTCTGTTAATGTGGCTAGGACGTTATCGGGAGTCAGTGCGTTTACGTGTGCTGACGGTCTTGTTTTTACTTTCGTTTATCGGGAGTGAATATGCCGTTCACACTAAGCCGGAATTGTCTTTTTTCCTGCTGCCCACACGTGCCTGGGAAATGTTACTGGGAGGAATTATTTGTTTTCTGCCTGCTTCTAATCGGGATCATTATCGAGTCCGTGAAGTGATAAGCACGGTATCGGTATTAGGGTTAGTATTTTGTGGCTGGTATTATCACGAAGAGCTACCCTTTCCCGGTCTGTATGCTGCTCTTCCGTGTTTTCTGACAGCAGGATTTATCTGCTCGAACTTACGAAACCAAACGGCGATAGGTCGAGTCATGAGCTCCAAGCCGATCGTCTTCGTTGGATTGATTTCTTATTCATTATACCTTGCGCATTGGCCAATTCTTGCATTTCTTAAATACCAATATGGACAAGAATTGCTAATCACGACTAAGCTCGTCGCTATTGTGGCTAGCGTACTGATGGCGATCATTTCCTGGCGTTGGATCGAGAGACCTTTCCGGCGACGGGTGATCTTACCAAAGCCGCGGCATGTCTTGCTGGCAACATTCGTCGCACCTGCGTTGCTCATCTCGGTCTCTGTTGTCATTCATAAAAATCACGGATTTCCAAATCGAATACCAAAGGTCGCCAGAGATTATCTTGCAACCAAGACTTCTCGGACTGGGCGAAATTATCGATCTCGACTCAGTCCGGAGCAAATTCAAGCTGACGAAGTACCTGTTTGCGGTGATCCTGACGGGGGGCAAGAAATTTTGGTTTGGGGAGACAGTCATGCATTGGCATTGATGCCCGCTATTGATGCCGCTTGTCAGAAGCTCAATATCAAGTGCTACCAGATTACTTACCCCGGAAACACTCCGCTCCTCGATTATGGTGTTGGTATGAAAAGACATATCACCCATCGTTCAATTGAGCGTAATCGGGCGGCCTATGAATTTCTTGTTCGTAATGAAATTCCTCTTGTAGTCTTGGCAGCCTATTGGGGGAGCTCGTACCGAAGTCATTCTGAAATTTTTGAGAAATCGGTCCGGGATACCATTGACCAGCTGGAGCAGGCGGGAGTCCAAGTTGTGATTGTCGAAGACAACGCCACTTTCAGATATCGAGTTCCTCAAAGGCTTGCGCGGCTCGCGTGGCTTGGTCAAGAGACCTCAGAGATCGGGATCTCTCTTGAAGAACATTACGAATACAATCGGGTTCCTCGAGAAGTCTTTCAATCACTCTCGAATAAAAATGTGCGAGTATACGACCCAACTTCCTATTTCGCAGGTGATTCAAATCTCTGGTCCGCTGAGATTGACGGCGTAAGCATGATGCGGGATACGAATCATCTTTCCGAAGCAGGGGCGATGCGTCTCAAGCCTTTAATCGAGAGAGCTGTTTTGGAATCGTTGCCTCAAATTGCAGCTGAGCCTGAGAAACAATATCATTAAGCGGATCGATCAGTGATTCGTTTCGCATCTTAGGGCTTGGTCTCAAATTCTCTTTACGATGCGAAAATCAGAGTTCTCCTCCTGCTCCGGGTTCTGATCATCAAATTTGAAGCGGCCGTTGAGTTTCTGAGAAAAACGGATTCGTTCCATTCGAGGAGTTTGTAGTAACAATTCGAAATCATACCCGCGCCGCACTCAGCGATTCGAGTATCAAAGCCGCGCTCAGATTCTTCGGCAACAAGACATCAACGCCGGCTTCACGAGCCGAGTTCTCGGCCATGTCGTGAACGATGTTACGCATGCCGATCAGTCGGCAATGCGGATCGCGACGACGATAGATTTCCAATTGCCGGATGCGGTCTTTTTGCCAAGGGTCACAGTCCCAAATAACGGCTGTCGGTTGTTGTTCGAGAGAGACTATCTTTCCCCCATGAGAGACAACCAATTCGCTCCATAATCTTCGCAGGTCTCGGTCGGGAGTGAAGAGTCCCACCGTGAGACCTTGCAGGTCAAATTGTTGAGGAAGCTCTGCATCACGAAGAAACGTTTCTTCCAAGGACGCGGTGAGCGGCAATGGTTCTCTCGCTCCGGTTAAGACATCGAGTTCCTGTCGAAAGCGAATCTCCAATCGCTCGCGAGGAACGCAACAACCGGGAGGCAACCAGGGCCAATGGCGAATGGCCGAATCGCTCCAGCCATCCTGAATGATGATCCAGCGGGCGAGCGGCAACTCGTTCCACAGTTCGGCGAATTCATCCAATGACCACGCTTGTGTGTAACCTGCGGAGAGCAGTACCAATCGAGGTTCTGTCCGAAAGCCATCGCGAATCACTTCGGAAAGGTCTCCATACACGGCAAGATCGGCGTCGGGGAGATGCGCAAGAATCCACTCCTGCAAATCACAGCGAGTGTGATCGTCAGAAGCGAGGAGCAAAATGGAAAGTGGCGTTGAATTCATGCAAAGTCGCTCATGCCGACACGGAGTGTCGGCCTACAAGTGCAAGTCTATTTAACATTGAAAAGCGTACCTGTTTTCAGGAAGACGGAACAAGAGCAGTTTATCTCCGCTTTCCGCTTTCCGGTTTCGGCTTTCCAACGCCTCCTCCTCTTGCCGAATTCTGCGAGATCTGGGATAAATCTCGCTTCGACAGGGATGTCTCACAGGAGTTACACGTCGTGCTGGAACCACTTTCCCCCCGAATGAATGAACTGCTGCAAACGCACGGCTTGTGTTCTAAAAGGGATTTGCGTCGTTGTCGGCGGAAAGTGAAACGCCTCACCTCGGATTTACCGGCGTTTGACTCCGTCTGGATTGATGCACTGGTCAGCCAGAAGTCGCTCACTCCATATCAGGCGACGTTGCTGGAGTCCGAGACCCCCGAGCGAATTGCTCTGGGAGAATACATCCTGATCGATCGACTGGGAGGTCGAAATCGCTCCGAAACATTTCTGGCCCGAACACGCAAACGAAAACGTTTTTGTCTGAAAACTCTCCATCTGCGTCCCGAACAGATCGAACCCGCAGAGAAACACTTACAAGAGACCGCGACGCGATTGGCGGAATGGCATCACCCTCATGTTGTTGCACCACGACAGGTGATCAAGCAACACGATTTACTGGTTGTGGTGAGCCGATATATTCCGGGACTCAGCCTTCGCGACTTATTGATTCGTCGAGGCCGCTTTCCGGTCCGTGTGGTAGTCGCCATCGCGAGGCAGATTCTCGCCGGCATGAAAGCTCTACACAAAGAAGATGTGTTCCACGGCGATTTGCGATTAGAAAATGTCAAACTCTCTCCACAAGGAAGGGCGTTGCTGGTCGAGACGGGCGTGCAAAATGCGGTTGCTCCGCAACTGTCATATGTCACCGATTTAACCACCGAACAATGCGACGGCATCGCTCCTGAGAGAATCTCGACCGGAACTTTGATAAATGAACGATCCGAACTTTATGCACTCGGCTGCTTACTGTGGCAACTCTTGGCGGGACGTCCTCCTCTCAAAGAAGCCGACCCCCTCGCCAAATTAACGGCCCACCAACAACGCGACATTCCCGATGTGCGAGAATGGGCTCCCGATGTCCCGGAAAAAATCGCTCTCGCCGTTCATCAATTGACACAACGTAATCCTGATCAACGCCCGGAGTCATTCGTTGCTGCGGCCAAATTGTTCGGTCGCTCGTCATTGGGTGATCGCCGAACACTTCGAGAGTTTCAAGCGTACTTTCTCTCGCAGGCTCCCGGTTGGACCATCAAAGAACTCTCAACTCGACGCAAAACCTGGCCGTGGACGTTGGCAACAACGGCCAGCCTGCTGATGGTTGCCGTGGGCTTACAGGACGAAGGTGCCCGCACGGAACTGCTGTCACTGGCAGATCGAGTGACTCAAAAGACGGAAGAATTCTTCGCCGCCCCTGAACCGGTGGTTGAAGAGATTATTCAAGAAAACCAATATCGTGAACTGCCCGCTCCTGATGCAGAGGGTGTGATACGCATCACCGAATCGGGAGAGTACAAGGCCGTTGATCTGCATGTCGTCGGCCCTTTGACAATCATTGCCGATGAAGAGATTCAGGCGACGTTGATTTTCGAAAAGACGAGTGAAATCAGTTGTGAATCGTTGACGTTGAAAAATTTGACACTCCAACAACATCTGAAAGTCGAACAGGGGGCATTACTGGCCATTCAGTCGCTCGATGTGAAAATCTCTCACTGCATCTTTGACCTGAGAGCTTTCTCTGACGATGAAACGGAGAGAATGTTCGAGCCGTCTCAATTGATGGCGCTCGCCTGGAAGTCGGTCGATCCCACCGACCGCAGCGGCGGAAACTTTGAGTTGAGCAATTCGGTCTTTCTGGGAGGAGGAACTCAAATCTATTTTGGGACTTCTCCCGCAAGCTGGACTGTCGATAACTGTTTGTCTGTCGGCGCGAATGCTTTTGCGCGATTCCATACATGGCCAGCACCTGAACGACCACTTGCCGGTGAATGGACCAATTTCTGCATTCGCGGCACAAACTCAGCGTTGATCTTCGATCCCGTCAATACCAAGTCACCCGTTGCTGGGGAGATTCGACTCTCGTCGATCGGCTGTGTCTTTGACCTGACCGATCAGCGAGGGGCGTTATTTCTCTTCAAGCAAGAACACGTCCCTGAGGGACAATTCTCGTATTTGTCTCTGACCGGTGAAGATTGCGTCGCCTCGGAATCGATGATCGTCGCGGGTCGATGGGACGCTGAGAAAGAAGTCGTGTCGTTGGAAGCAGCACGATTGCAAATCGAGGGACTGATTTTGACTCCCATTCAATTTATGGGAGAAATCTCCTCAGATCCGAGGAATTCGCGTGTAAAAGAAGTCTCTGGACCGCGACTTTCTTCCGAATTACCGGGAATTAATGCGGAACAGTTGCCGCCGATTCTCGAGGGAATACTGAAAAGCGAACTCTGATCGTTGATGCGAGGGGTGGGCATTGTTAAGCTTGGCCAGTTTGTTTTTTTACTGTCCACGGAAGAGACAATGTCCACTGAGAGACCGAGTCGAGTCTGGAATCGAAAACATATCCTCGGATTGGAAGAATTATCCGCGGAAGAAATTACTCAGATCCTC
>Ga0055584_100002563_pt1 | contig 17927 bp, 15 predicted proteins | sample OSDHelmetaG_FD_58716 | JGI IMG/M metagenome (GOLD analysis project Ga0055584, IMG submission 58716) | Pelagic marine sediment microbial communities from the LTER site Helgoland, North Sea, for post-phytoplankton bloom and carbon turnover... | ecosystem: Environmental > Aquatic > Marine >... | reverse complement strand
CCATGCGGGGGCGGCGCTGCTGTGTGCTCGCAATCTAGTGGGCAAAATGCATGGCAACGGCTATTGCGATCATAACGAGGCCTGATGCGATCACAATTTCCGGCTGCGCTGAGGCCCGTGCGGGTGCTCGCGGCGCGCGTATCTGCGCAGTTGAAGCCGACTTTGCGAGTACGACTTGGCCGTCACCTACTTGCAGACGCGCCAGTGGTGTCTCGTTGATGGGCCAATGCAGGCCAGCCGCTACAAACGCCAATCCTACGCCGCACCACCAGACAAAATCGTAGGAGCCGGTCGAGTCATATACATAGCCGCCGAGCCACACACCGATGAAACTGCCGAGTTGATGGCTTAAGAAGACTAAGCCAAATAGCGTACCGAGCCATTGCATGCCGAATACCTGTCCGACTATGGCATTAGTCAGTGGCACGGTTGATAACCACAACATGCCCATGGTGGCAGCGAAGATGTAGATCGTTAGCTCGCTCGGCGGGGCGAGAACTAGTCCGGTGATAACAATACCGCGCAAAAAGTAAATAACCGTGAGAGCACTTTTCTTACTCCATTTTTGTCCTGCCGCGCCGCCGAGAAACGCGCCCAAGATATTAAACAATCCGACAATCGCCAGCGCGTAAGCGCCGACCCTAGCCTCCATCCCTAGATCGACTACGTAAGCGGGCAGGTGAACGCTGATGAAGGACACGTGGAATCCGCACACAAAAAAGCCAGCGGTGAGAAGCAGAAAGCCGCGATGGCTGAATGCTTCTTTGATGGCGGTGGCGAACTTGACCTCAGATTCAACCGTAGCCATTCCAGCCGCGCGTGATTTGGGCAACATCACCGCAAGCGGAATTATCATCAACACTAGAAACGCCATATACGTTAGCGATGCTTCCCAGCCAAAACTCTCGATGAAGACCAGTCCTAACGGTGAAAAGATCACCTGACCGAATGACCCGGCTGAAGCTCCGGCGCCCATTGCCAGCGAGCGCCTTTCCGGACCAACTGCCTTCGCCATCGCTGTCATTACAAGGGAAAATGACGTAAACGCGACGCCAATCCCAGTGAGAACCCCTGCCGTCATATAAAACGCAAACGGCGCCTCTACGACTGACATCGCCCACAACCCGGCTGCATAGACGATTGAGCCTAACAACATTACGACTACCGGCCCATAACGATCGGCCAGCGCGCCAGCGATCGGCACGCCGAAACCCCACAGCAAATTCTGAATTGCCATCGCCAGCGCAAATGTTTCGCGGTCCCAGCCGCGCGTCGTGGTCATCGGTTCCAAAAACAAACCAAAGCTCGAGCGCACGCCGAAGTTGAGCATCGCGATCAGGCAACCTGCGACGATGATCGCAACTACCGGAGGCTGTTTTAGCAAGCCAGTATTGGGCATTAATTTGGTTCTCGGGAGCGCGCCTTGGATGCGCGCGATAAATATCGTGGGTGGGCGATCTTTTCACGTCCCTAAGCACAACGCTAGACGAGCGCATGCTTAGGTGCACCAACGGAAAGCTATACACGCGCCTGGTACCCCGCGCCGAGCGACCGTTTACGCCTGCTCAAACGCTGGACGTTTAGCCGAGTTGAAGCGCTCGGCAGCAAGTGCTGCACGGTATATGCCGGCGCTGCCACGCATGCTCTACCTGACATCACCGTTAGAATCAGATCTCGATAGCTATGCGGGTCTGACGGAGTTGTTCGCGCAGATCGAACTCATAGAGTCCGCGCGGCATCCTCACCGATCACGCTTTGAGGCGCTCGCTCGGTGTGATGCTGAAGAAGCGCTGTTCATCGATTGTGATACCTTGTTTCTGGACGATATATCAGAATTGTTTGAGGTCCTCAGCCACTTCGATATTGGCTTGGCCTTGGCCCCGCAGCTTTTCCATGACGAGGCTCAGCACAAGGGCATATATGCGGCCTTGCCTGCGGTCTCAGACGCGATCCCAGAATGGAATAGCGGTTTGCTAGTGACGCGTTTGACCCCGGCGTTTCGGGCTTTCGCGGCGCGCTGGAGTGCATTACTGAGATTGTGTGAAGCGCAAGGCTATCGACGCGACCAACCGGCATTGCGCAGTGCTGTTGCCGAGAGCGAATTACGTGTTGCGGCGATATCGAGCAACTACAACTTTCGCGCGCACATGCGCCAAAGCCTCCGCGGCATGGTCAAGATACTGCACGCCCATGGTGACTTAGAGCAACTTGCGCTGATCGTGAATGCGGCCACCGGCTTACGCCACTATTCGCCGCCGCGTGCGCCTATTGACTATGGCTATGAGCCAACGCAACGACGACTGCCGCACGCCGACTAAATGACGCCGCTCGCTGCGCATGCCAACTGATGTGCGCGGCATTACTGCGCTTGATGCGACTCAGGCCGGGATCTCACCAGCCACGATGGTGCGATACATCTTGCGGCGATGACCGTCGTAGTCGTTGAACGCGTGATGGAAGGTGGTGCGGTTGTCCCACAGCAGTATCGTGCCCGGGGCCCAGCGGATTCGCGCGGTGAAAATGGGCTGGGTGATGTGAGCCAGCAGAAAGTTGATGAGCGCTGATGACTCGACGGGTTTCATGCCAGCGATTGCCACGGCGTAGGTGTTGTCGACATACAGCCCCTTCGCTCCAGTATGCGGATGCGTACGCACCAGCGGGTGGTTCGCGCCGCGCATCATCTGCGCTTCAATATCGTAATCACCCGACACCGCTGTCATGCGCGGGCCTTCCTGAGTTGATGCTGGGGGCTTGATGGCGGCAAGCACGTTGCGCGCCGACATGTGTACCTCGAGCGGGCCAAGCACCTGCTTCATGATATCGCTTAGAAACTTATAGGCCAGTGCGGTGCTGGCAAACCACGTGTCACCGCCAACCGGCGGTACGTCCTTGCCGTAAAGGATGCTGATGGCAGGCGGCCTTGGAAGAAAAGCCGAGTCCGTGTGCCAAGCCCCACCAAAAACCATTGGAGCACGCTCGTCAGCTTCTTTGACTACGCGCTGTACGTTCTCGTGTCCACGCAGGCCGGCAGTGTATGCGTCCACGCCAAATTCGCCAAATCTGCGTGTGAAACGCTGCAGATCGTCGAGATTCATCTGCTGTGCGCGCAGTGCGACGACCTGATGGTGAAAGAATCCCCTTTCCAACTCCTGAAATCCGGCGTCATCAGTCCGCGCGCATCGGTCTCGTACAACTCAGCGCCCAACGCGCTTGCGATCGGTTGCCATGGTAGGCGGGCATCCGCCAAAGGGGCGTTACCAAACACGCCGGGTTCGGGAACTTCGTACGCTGCAATGTTGGCCATGTGGCTCTAATTCTCGAAACAATAGCGCGCCAAGTTCAGCCGCAATGGCAGCCGCGACGCCAAAGAAAATGGGCGACACCCCGCCAGCTTGCGTCTGTTGAGGTTTTAGCTGGCTTAACGCGCGTCGTTCGGCGCTAGAGTTCTCGTCATTTATTGAATCGGAACGGATCTGATTCGCACACTAGTTTTGCTACTTAAGAAGTTCGACATTGCCAGTGCGGCGTGCTCCACTTTGTGCGGCGGCCGTTCACAACTCGATCTGGCTCCGATTTTGGACCGCCGCTGCATCGACGTAGGTGTATTCAACCGTTTCAAAGTCACCGTAAATCATTCGCAGGTATGTGTCTGATTTATTCGGGCAAGAAATTTCTGCTCCGACGAAGCTGATTGTCGACGTTGGCAGTACCAGTTCACAAGGAACACCATAGCCGCCACTTTCCGTGGTTGGCATATCACCCTTGTGGCTTCTCCGCTCCAGCACCGCCTCGCCGTGGCTGGTGGCATGTCGGTAAATTGCGATATCGACCCGTACCTCTCCGCGAAAGCGATTACGGTCCCAGCGGAAGGGCCATGATCCGGGCCGGTCAAAAGAAACCGTCACAAAACCTTCGTGCTCGTAAGTATCGACGTAGTAACCATCGCGCGCACCGCATTCGCGCAGCCCGGTTGCCAACCTATCCCATGTCATGTCGCCGTCGACCAGCACCGATATATCGATGTCGTCTTCCCACTCGAGGAGCTGGCCGTCTTCCCGTATGGCGCCAAGCAGACTGCCGCCCTCTAACCAATACACCGCGCCGATTTCAGTCATGCAAGCGGCGACATAATGGCTGATGTCTCGCATATGCTCGCGACAGCACGGCGCGGTATTGAGACCGAGCCGGTTGACGTAAAAGTTGAACGGGCACGGCGGCGTGTTCTTCCCGCAACCTCGCCAAGCCACTTCATCTCCGGACAGCTCTAGCTCACGAATGCTGTGGCGCGTCTGAAAGGCCTTTAAATTGCCCTTCGCCTGAGCCGTCAGAACCGAGCGATCGGAGCTCGTTAAGGCATAGAGTTGGCGTGGCTGGCGCCGCCAATACTGGCGAAGCGCCCACGAAATTTCGAGCACCATAGCGGCTGCGAGGATGGCCTGGAGTTTTATGTCAGGCAGCATTAGGCCGGCTATGAGAGCTGGGCCGAGTAACCACAAGCCTGCGTGCTCGGCGTTCTTTGCCAATAATTCGACCACCGCGTTTGCGGGTCGGAAAGCGATCGAAGGTGCCGCGATAATTAGCAAAGCCATGGCCAAGAAAGCTGTCGCTACGGCCATGGTAGTAAGGTTGAATAGATCGGAGCTCGCCGGCGAAAATGCTGCCCAGGCGATCGTAAGAGCTGCCAAAGAGCCCGCGACTGCGACCTCGGACGGACGATATGGGAGCCAGTTTCGTGGAAAGCGTACGAGGCGCACGAACGCTAAATAGGTCGCGCAATAAAGGGCAGCACCGATAAGGCCCGCCGCTACCGGGTTGGCCACAGCCGCGGCGAACGCGTTCATAGGTCTCGCGCCGCACCCCTGATGATGCTGGGTTGACCAATGACGGATGAGTTGCGCTTCGCCGCCGCAGATATGATCCGCGGTAGCACTTCGTTCTCGGCGCGCGCGACGTCCGCGGCGAAATCGATCTCGATCCAAGGCAGCCCGGTAATATCCTCGAACGCGAAAGTACCGCGTGGCGAGGTCAACAGCACATCGCGGATAGTCTCTTCGTAGGGATCGTTGCGGCGACCTTGCTGCAGATAGAGTTCGGTTTGCGCAATAATCGATTCGGCCGCGTCACTAGACAGCTTGAACATGCCTACGGATTCACCACAATAATCGAATCCGGTGCTTAGCCATTTGCGGAACTCGACGATCGCATTGTCCCGGATACAAATCTTGACCGGCTCATCACCCGGCTCGAATCCACGGTCGAGCAGCAGACAGTTCTGGTGGGATGAGTTGATTAGACGTTTCACCAGCTCTTCGTCATAGAGAACATCGGCATCCATCAGCAACACCGGTTTGCCGCAGCACAATTCGTGGCGCAGCGCCCACAAGGTGACGATGTTGCCTTCTAGAAAATCTTCATTGAACACGGTTCGTGCGAAATCCTGGGCACCCAAGGCCGCGATCTCTCGCTCGATATCGTCGTGTTTGTAACCGACTCCGATGACCAACTCATCAATGCCCTGATCTCTGAGGACATCAAGGTGATATTCCAGTAGCGATTTGCGGCCGAAACGCAGCAAGATCTTCGGTGGAGTTTCGGTAATATTGGGCCCGAGTCTGGCGCCGACCCCGGCTGCCAGCATGACTGCTTTCATTTGGAATTGTCTTCCTTCAGCGCTGACTTGCGCCGCGAAGTTGTCCTATTGGTCTGCTGCCATGAGAGAGTTTACGGCGATCTAGTTCACGGAAATAGCCATTGAGGGAACTGGCTAACGAGATGGTCCGCTATCGACTAGCCATAACCTTGGCTAGAAAGCAGAAGAAGAAGAAGTTCACTAGCACTGCGGCATCAGGAATATGGTCTGAACCGTCGATCCGTCGCAGCGCTGGAGAAAAGACCCGTGACAGACACTATGACCACATTACGAGATTGTTACCAGTGCGGGGCTTTATCTCACCGATAAAGGCTCACTTACGCGGTGCCCTAGAACGAGACTGATTGCAGATGCAGGGCTCGCACTTTTTCCGAGCGCCTCTGCGCGCGGCGCCCACAAGCACGCCCGTGCTAGCCAACGGGGAAACGCCGTTGGAGGTTTATGTTCTTGCGTGCCTCAGGCATGGTTACTCGCGCTAAAAAGCGCCGATGATGCTCCTAGTGGCTTAGTTGGGACTGTCATTCATGATCGAATTACGCGCCGTGTTTCTCACCTATTTGTTTGGGTTGAGCGCAATTTGTAATCTCACCCCGAAGGGATTGGCAGCGTTCGTGTTCACTGCCGTCGTCGCCTTCGGGATCATCTAGCCGCTGTTCATCTTAGAATCGGTAAAGATTCTGCGCGTTGTCGACGAGGATCTTTTTCCGCAGCGCTTCGTCAGGCGCCCAGTCCATCAGTTGGTCCATTAACGCACCGTCATTCGGCATCTGGCCTTTAAATGTCGGGTGCGGCCAGTCGGTACCCCAGACAACGCGATCCTGATTGGCTGAAATGAGCGCTCTTGCGAACGGATTCACGTCCCGATATGGCGTACGCTCGGATGTTGTGATGCGATAGCTGCCGGAGATTTTGACCCAGCAGTTGCCATCGCGCAGCAGGTCGAGAAATTCTTTGAATCCCGGATGATCGATACCGTTGTCGGTGGGCATGTAACCCAGATGCCCGAACGACACATCCACAGCCATGGCGTTCATGGTCGCTCGCAGGTTGTCGAATTCATGCACGTGCACGAGCAGTTCCAAATGCCAACCGAGGTGCTTAATGCGTTCGGTGAATTTGCGCACGCCACCAATGCCATCGAAAGGCATGCCGCCTTTATCGACGATGTTGACGCGCGCGCCGCGTACGCCGCGTTCATTGAGCGTCTCGAGCTCTCTGTCAGTGATGTCTTGACCTACCGCCGCTACTGCGAGGAACCTGCCCGGCATTTTGTCAACGACATTGAGCATGCAGGAGTTGTCGGTTCCATAGACGCTCGGTTGGGTCAACACCGCGCGCTCGATGCCACCGAGGGTTTTGTGCAGGGCCAGATAATTTTCCAGGCTTGCCTCGGGCGGGGTGTAACCGCGTGCGCTCGAAAACGCATACGCGCTTGGCGGTCCGAAAATGTGCGCGTGCGTGTCAATGGTGCCGGGCGGGATTGAGAATCTGGCTGGCGTTGGGGCCGGGTCGGGTCCTTGGCATAGCGGGTATTTGTGTTCGCTCATGGGGTTTCCTCCAGTATTTTACTTGGTCTGACCCTGTGGCATCAGTACTGGTAGTCGCACACTCGTGCGTCCGCGGCTGAAGTCAAACAAACTTGGGCGCTGCGGCGGCGGGGCGGGCTTGGCTCGCGTTTGCGGATTTTTTGCGGGGCGGAACGGACGTACGCCAATGCCGCGCCCGAGCGCCTTGAACGCGCCGCGGCGTAACTCTTCATTTAGCAATGGCACGCGGGCGACGCCGTAGGCGAGCAACTCTTTTAAATCGACCGCTCCGTCTTGCGGTGCCACGTCGGCCGCAGCACCGGCCAAGCCTTCGCGCAACATTGCAAAGGTCAGCGCGCCATGACGCAGTTTGTCACTCTCGAGCGCTGGCTGTTCTGCCTGGCTTGCCGCCAATACGCGCATGGCTTTGTCATAAGCAAGCTGACCAAGCCCACGGCTGCCCATTGGCCCAGGCTTGAAACCGGCGCCTTCGATGCTGGCGGCCGAATTGCATGCATCGATCACCATGACCATCTCGCCAGCATCTACCGCATGCAGGTGCTCAGACAATGTGTCGCTGGTGAGCGTGCGCGACAATAGAGCTTTATCCAATACGCGCTTCTTACCGCCACCGACATCAGCAAAAAACAGGTGAAACGCGCCGTTCGCACCGGACAAGCCGTGGCCGGAGAACGCGATGTAAATGAGGTCGTCCGGGGTCGCAACCGGCAGCGCTTGCGCGCCATCGACTGCGTTCAGTAGCGTGGCGTCAGACGTTTCACCTGCGAGCGCATCGAGCACCGCTAAAAAATGCGCGCGAGTTGCGCTACCCACCAGCTTGCCACCGCTATCGCGTTCGGATACGAGGCGAATGACGCGAATGTCCGCGAAGGTGTCGGCCGCTTGCAGATGGCGTGCCACGATGTCGCTACCAACCCGAGCATCCGCCGCGGCATAGCGCAGATCCCAGCTTGAGTTGTCATACGCGTTGATGCCAACGGTGATAACAAATGCCCGCCGTGGGCGCGGCGACATGCGCTGCGCGGGTGTCCAGTGAAATTTGTGGGTCGCGGATTTAACGCCATCCGCGTTGAATGCGTATGCCGAGAATTCGACGCTTGGCGATCCGCTGGTCGGCAAGTCGATATTCCGGAACTGCACTTTGGCCTCAGGCCTTGTCTGCACGGCCACTAACTGGCCATTGCGGAATAGCTTCAGGTCGTGCACCTCAGTTAGCCCGTTTCGATCAATAGTAACTGTCACATCGGCTTGACCAACTTGATTTGCATTTGCAACCGAGGTGACGCGTACCTGCGGTTGTGTGCGGTCGATGTCGGCGAGCGACGTTATCGGCTGCAACGATTCATGCGCTAGCAAACGCGGCAACAGGCGAGGCTCGTAATATTCGCGAAAGAACAAGGCCAACGGCAGCGGCAGCGTTGGGGCGTCGTCCAGCACCCAAGCAAGTCCTTCGAGATCGCCCGGGTCACTTGCGTCATAGCGTCCGCTCGCGTCCACAACCGCCCAATCGCCATCAGCAAGCGTCACCAGGCCGGCTACACGCCGTGGCGCCGTCGCAGACTCACCGGTTTGCCACAAATCGACCGTGCCATCGGTTTTGGCGAGCGCGAGCAGTTTGCCATCTGGGGAAAATGCCACGGCATCAGGCGTTTGTGGGTCAGCGTTCAACAGGTGACGTTTGTCGCTCACTTGGTCCCACAATAGACTGCGACCGTGCGTGCCAACCAGCAACCACTGCGCGCCGGCAGGATCGGCCACCACGAAGCGTAGCGACCGTAAACCAAGGTTGTGGCTATCAATGACCGCGCCAGATTGCGCATTCAAGCGTTCGAATTTGGCGTCTTGGCTAAGCCTGACAATGGCGTGCACCCCAGTGCTGCTCCACACTGGTCTGATCGGTACGTCGCGCAAGGCGTCGTTTTGCAGGGCGTAGCGCGCCTGGCCGGTGGCGGTGTCGGTCGCGACTACGCTGTTGTCCTGCAGCAGTGCAATAGCCACCGCCCCGTCCACGGAAAATGCCAGCCGCTTGGTGTACGGAACATCGTTGCGACGCCAGCGTGATTCACCGGCTAAGGTCATCAATTCAAGTCCGTCGTTGCCAAGGTCAGCGAGTATCTGAGCACGGGCAAAATCCACCTGCATACGCACCAGCCGTGGGCGTTTTATGGTGTCCGCCCGGGTCGGCGAGAATACCGAAATTGATTCTGAATCGAGTGCAACAAGTGTGTTGCCGTGCGCTTGAATATCGTCGAACGATGCAAACTCAGTGGCGTTTTTGTACTCGCGTATTCCGGCCCGTGCGGACCAGTGTTCGATGCGCTGCGGTAAGCCATCAATCACCCGCACAAGCCCGTCACCGGTCAGTGCCGCGCGTCGTTCCCCTTGTTTGAAGTTCGTGCTGTGGCCGCTTTGCCTAGCGATCCGGCCATCACCAAGATGCCACAATGACGCTGTATTACGGCCGTCGACCAGCAGTTGCTTGCCGTCACCGGAGAATTCGAGCCGGTTCACTGGCATAACGCGCGACGCAAGGGCTTTTGTTGGGGTTGCTCGCGCTACATCCCAAATTTGCACCAGCGGCGCCGGATGGAGACCCGTTTGCGAGGCCGATACCAGCCACCGGCCGTCCGAACTTGCCGCAAGTGCATCGACATACGCGCTGCTCGGACCATGTGGGCCGCCGGTCGGCCGGTTCCACGCGAGAACTTGTTGCGGCGATAGATCTATCGCCGACAGTATAAATAGCTCGGCCTGCGGTTTATCAGCGCTCGACATGCGGTTGCTGCCGTGACTGGCGACGGCAATTCGCTTGGCGCCTAAGCGCGTCATCGCGCCAATATTGGCCGCGCGAGTGTGCTGGCGGTGCAACACGCGCGCTTCGTCAATATCGAGTATCAACACCTCACCTGTTTCCAATCCAGCCGCCAGGCGGTCACCATCCAGCGCGACAACCGCTTCGACCTTTCCGGGCAAGGGCAACACCTGTCGCTTGCCACCTTCGCGAAGCTCCATCCAGCCGACGCCGTGCTCGCCAAGCGCAAAAGCTGCGGCACTTGCATCTGGCGTCAGTGACACGTCGAAGAAGGTAAGGCGCGTGCGCGCATCGGGTGCTGGCAGTGCAAGCTCGATCCCGAGCTTAAAGCTGTCCGGTGACAAGGGCTGCATGCGACAGTCATTACGGCTGTTACACGTCAACAATTGTTTGTCGTTATCAACAAAAGCGGCGAACAAGCTGCCACCAGCGGAGAACGGTAGACGCTGCACCAGCTCGCCACTTGCGAGCTCCCATACCGCGCCGTTGCCGTGCAGATCTGAAACTAGTACGCGGCTGGCATCGCGGCTGAACTTCACAGAGCGCAAACCGGTGCCATAGGACAAGCGCCGGAATACACGACCCGTGCGTCGCTCCCACAACGACAGCCAACCATCGTCTCCTGCCAGCGCTACCAATGCGCCATCCGCAGAGATGTCGACGCCATACACTTGCCCAACATGCATAAGCTGCGGCACCAGGCGTGGTGGTTCGCGCTGGTCAGCCAGATCTGTTGCGGCCTCAGTAGGGAGCGATGCGAGCGAATGCACCTCAACAACGCCATTGGCTCGTGCAAACGCTAACCAGCCACCGTTTGGACTCATAGCGACATCTGTCGAGTCGACATCCGGACGCTCGAACAAGCTCTCATCGGTAGCGAGGTTGGTTACGGTCAAACCGCCGGACTTGAGTTTGCGTAATGCAACCGGGCCCTGTGCCGACCACGCGCTGCCTAGATGTAAGCCAGGTCCTGCGACGGACGCGGCCGACACTGGTGCTAGTGTCGTCGCATCAAGCATGTGCACCGCGTCGCCTCCGTCGCCACCCCCTTCCAATAGCAATAGCTGCTGGCCATCGGCTGCCAGGCGTAGATCTACGATGTAACCATCAAGCTGTTTCGTGCTCGCGCCTGTTTTGGTACCGAGGTCTTGTACTCGAATGCTCGAAAATCCGGCCGCAACCGCCACCCGCCCGGAGTCCGCCAGCGAGTGATGTTTGCCATAAGTCTCCACTTTGCTCCAGATGCCATCGGCAATTGTTGCAACCGCGAGCCCGCGCCCGTATTCCGGCGCAACAATAAGGCGCGCGTCGTCGTTGCTGAACGAGAGCTGCGCAGACGACGCAATCTGCTTCGGCTCAAGCGGCCATGCGAGTGTATGTAGGGTGGCGCCGGAGCTGAACTCGACAACCTTGATAGCGTTCGCGCCGCGATCGACCAGCGCCAGCATCTTTCCGGTAGCGCTAATCGCAAACGCGGCCGCCGCATCCACTGCAAACGACAACTGCTGGTCGAAGCGGCCCGAGGTCAAATCGAAACGGCGTACTTGCTGAGCACTGCCAGCGTATTCAACTAACATTAAGAAGTGACCATCTGCAGAAAACCGCATACTTCCGTGGCTCAAACCGTCCGCTTCGAACTGATGCACGGTTGCCGCTGCCGCCATCAATGGCGCTGCCCACATGCTCATAACCAACAATGCAATCATTACGCTGTGCTGACAGAAAGGTCGCTCGCCCGTCGCTGTCGCAGCGCTGCGAGCGGCGGCGTCGGCTCGCCGTTTCCAAATTTCGATCACGATCTGGCCTGACTCCAAATAATACGGCTTGCCGGGAAAGTGTTGTTGGCTGAGCGCGCACGCGTGACGGTGACCGCGTCAGGTGGGACTAGTATGGACGTTCATTGCGAGTTAAGGGCGCGATGGCAGGTCCGAGCGGCTGATTCAATTTTCGTAAACCTCCACGGCACCTTGTGTCGACAACGGCGTTGAGCGAGTTGTTGAAGCGCGATGACAGCTGTGAGTAGTTGCTCCCGCGATGCGGCGAACAGCTTGTGTCGCTCGGCTTATCCGCAGATGCGAATCACCCATCGGCGCGTGAGCAGGCGCGCTGGGCTAGGCCGATTCAAGCGAATAAAAATGCCGCAGGTAACGAATAGATGTTCTATTCGAAGGTCTCAATCATCAACGCGTACAGAACCTTTCGCCTTCAGTGACACCTTTGCGATCAATAATAGGCGTTGTCGGTTGCGCCGCACCGTCATGTCTCGAGTGGGCAACTCCATGAGGGTCATGAATGCGATGGTGCACCGCAAACGGGAGCTGGATCGTGATGAATTTGCGCGTCAGGCGAAACGTGAAACGTGTTTACAAGCAATCCCTGCGCATCGTGACGTTATACCCAGATACAAAGGCCAGTCGCAAAGGTGCGGGCAGTAACGCTACGTCGGCGGTGTGGGACAAAAAAGAACAATTTGATGCGCTTGGGCAAGGGTTGGCGCAAGCAGCAAAACGGCTTTCTGGAGTTGCTGCCACTGCGTCGATGTCCGACTTGAAAGCCGGCCTGCGCGACCTTGCATGCACTTGTAAGTCTTGTCATAAGGTCTTCCGCAAGAAGAACAAAGCAAAGCACTAGCGCGCATCTAGCGCCGCTCAATTGAGGTCAGGGTAGGCATTCGTAGGAGGTCTTAGCTAGGACGCCCGTGCTTGGCCGTATCGTTCGTGCCGTATCGTTCGTCTGACCTCCCATCCGTTTAGGTTTTGGATGTCTTGTATGGGCTAAATTGTGTGCCAGGCACTCAGCTAGACTCGCCTACTTTGCAGGTTCCAGGGTCACAGTTGATGGCGAGCTTTGCTTCGAACCACCTAGCACTACCCGGTGGTTTTCGGATCCACTGGTACGAGATAGAGCACGTGCTCGGCCAGGGCGGCTTCGGCATTACCTATTTGGCTCACGATATGAACCTTGACCAACAGGTGGCGATCAAAGAATACCTGCCCACCGAGCTCGCCACGCGTTCGGCTGATTCGACGGTACATCCGATGACCGACGGTCACGTCGAAACCTTCGCTTGGGGATTATCCCGGTTCGTCACCGAAGCGCAGACCCTGGCCAAATTCCGACACCCCAATATTGTGCGTGTCATGAGCGTGTTCGAACAGAACAACACGGCTTACATGATCATGGAGTACGAAGCCGGGCGCACCCTAGGTTCGGCTTTGCACCGCAATGAGTTTCGTGACGAAACCTCAGTGCGCGCATTGTTACTCGCAATCTTAGACGGGCTTGAATTGGTGCCTGCCGCAGGCTTCATTCATCGCGATATCAAGGCCGAGAACGTGCTGGTTCCTGAGGATGGCTCGCCGGTGCTGCTTGATTTCGGCTCGGCTCGCCAGGCGCTTGGCAGCGAGACTAGAGCGCTGACAGCTCTGGTGACCCCAGGTTACGCGCCGTTCGAACAATACGGCGGCTCGAAGGACGATGATCGGCAGGGGCCTTGGACAGATATTTACGGTCTGGGGGCCACGATCTATGGCATCGTTACTGGCACCGGCCCGCTCGACGCGATGGTGCGGGTAAATTCAATTTTGGATGGGGGCACCGATCCTTTCTGCGGCGAGTAATGATGGGATGATCACGCTGCCGAATGACTGTGAGCCAATCAGACGGGCAATAGTTAGGTACTACGATTACGAGGGCTATTGGAACGACCACAACTCGAACCATGGAATGACGCTGACACGAATTTCTTTGCTCGAAGCCGTTACTCGAGCGGGTAATCGCATCACGCTTAGAGCTGAGTATACGAGCGCTGAAAACTATGATGGCTCCCTCAATCAATACTCCAGCAAGTTCACGCTAACGAAGCGCGCCGGACGCTTCGAAGTGACCGATATGTTCGACTGAATTTGGGTTGTCGTGAACGGATTTGATTGCGCCGTCAGTACACCCCCGCACTCCGGCAAGAATCCCGTTGCCAATTCAAACGGCTACGTATCCCCTTCAGTAATCGCTAAGCTTGACTCGAAGTACTAGGCTATTCGTTCAAAGTCAGCTCACTCAGGCCGCAGGAGAAGTTGCGCATGTCTTCACAAGAAAATCTCAGCATGTCGATTGGCGAGGCGATGTTCACCCAACGCGCCATTCGCCGCATGAAACCTGACCCGATTCCGGTATCCGACATCAAGACCTTTCTTGAAGCAGCCGTTAAAGCCCCCAACGGTGGCAACGCCCAGCCGGCGCGGTTCCTTGTCGTCAATGATCGCGCCAAGCTAAAGACTTTGGGTGACCTGTATCTTGAGGCATGGTGGGCGAAGCGCCGCGAAATGCAGGGCTGGTACAGCGTCGCGGACATTCCCGCCGATGAAATGATTTACCTTTCTGCGACGCGTTTTGCCGAAGAGTTCGGCAACGTGCCGCTGGTCGTACTACCCGTGGCGCCAAGAGGCACCCTGGCCAACTCGGTGTTTCCGTGGCTGCAAAATATGATGCTGGCGGCAAGAGCGCTCGGCATAGGGTCAGTTCTGACTACGCTGCATCCACAAGTGAATGCGCGTGTGGCGCAATTGTTCGACATTCCGCGAGATGTGGAAATATTTGGCTGCGTACCAATGGGATACCCACGTGGAAGATTTGGTCCCACCAGCCGCAAGCCCATCAACGAGTTAGCCTATTTCAACAATTGGGGTGGCGCGACGCCGTGGCAAGCAAGTTGAGTGAATTTAGCGACGTGAAAGCGGCAGCAGCTTCTCGATGCCACACAGCGCACGACTCCGGCAAGCCGGTCGCGCAAGTGACCGGCTTAGATATTCGTTTGTGACGAGTCATCCACGCTCATTTTAGCCATCATCCCGGGAGCCATTTAAGCGGCAAGTGCGCTGCTCACGGTGAATAGATTGGATGTTCGCTGATCGCTCCTAATTAGCACATGTCGTTGTGATTGATGGGCGGGAACGAAAACCCAAACCTTGTTTTAGCCCATTTCCCTCGGTGTGCTGTTGCCTTGTCGCCCTGCCGTCATCACACCGTATTAGAGGTCCCCGCGGGCCCTCTCGAGAATGGCAATGCGCCTACGTAGCGCTGTTCGCTGCGTGCCGACTAACTCGACGTCAGCTCTCATCGATCAACGCTATTGCCCGTCCCGACACGATGCCTGATAGGATTGGCGCATTCCGTAACTTTCAACTCAGAGAGCCAGAACATGACCCAAGTAGTCGTAGTCGACAGTATTCGCACCGGGCTTGCCAAAGCGGGCCGGGGTACTTTCAATATGACGCGCTCCGACGAACTCGTTGCCCATTGCATTGACGCATTACTTGAGCGCAGCGGTGCCGTCGACCCTGCTGAAATTGACGATGTGATTCTCGGTGTTGGACGCCAGATCGGCGAGCAGTCAGGCAACATGGCGCGGCATTCGGTGGCGCTATCGCGCCTGCCCATTTCTGTCCCTGCGACATCAATCAGTCGAGCTTGTTCCTCAGGACTCAACTCGATTGCAATGGCGGCAAACCAAATTGCCAGTGGCTGCGCCGATATCATGCTGGCGGGTGGCGTTGAGTCCATCACTGGGCTTGGCCGCGGCACCGCTGGTGAGCACGAAGAACATCCTCGTTTGTTGCGAGACAAGCCAGACATCTTCATGGCTATGGGCAATACTGCAGAGGTGGTTGCGCGTCGCTACCAAGTAACGCGTGAAGCGCAAGACGAGTACGCACTGCAGAGTCAGCAGCGCTATGCCGCGGCGGTTGAGGCTGGTTACGTCGCCGAAGAAATTGCTCCAATGAAGGTGCAGTGGCGCAAAATTATCGACAAAGAAACCAAAGAAACAGCTGTGGTCGAAGGCACAGTTGACCGAGACGAATGCAATCGGCCCTCAACAACTCTTGCTGGGCTGGCGAAATTAGCGCCTGTGTTTGATACCGATGGTAGCGTGACCGCTGGCAATTCTTCGCAGTTATCGGATGGTGCTTCGATGACTTTGCTGATGTCTGAGCAGCGCGCGCAGCAACTGGGGCTTGAGCCGATGGCTTATTTTCGCGGTTTTACCGTGGCTGGATGCGAGCCTGATGAAATGGGAATCGGCCCGGTGTTTGCCATTCCGAAGTTGCTCGAAAAGACTGGCTATTCCTTAGACGACATCGATCTGGTTGAACTGAACGAAGCGTTTGCGTCACAGTGCCTTTATAGCCGTGATCATCTCGGTATTGATCCGGCCAAGTACAACGTCAACGGCGGTTCTATTGCGATTGGCCATCCCTTTGGCATGACTGGTTCGCGCTTGACTGGCTTGTTGCTGCGTGAATTGAAGCGCCGCGACAAGAAGCTCGGCATTGTGTCAATGTGCATTGGTAAAGGCATGGGTGCGGCTGGATTGTTCGAGGCCTGCTGAAGCCAACGTCAGACCTTAGATGGCGGCTAGACTCCTAGCCGCCATGTTTACAGCGCAGGGGCAATGAATTACCTCAATTGCACGGTCTGCGCAAGTGATGGGCTGCGTGCCTTGGCTATCCGCTAGCACTGAGGTGCAGGTTGTTAGTTGGCACCCGATCACCTTGTATTAGTCGTGATTCTCCGCGGGCTGAGCTACGAAGAAAGATACGTATGAAGCTTCACACAGTCGACACGCCCAGCGCATGGAGCGCGGAGCAATTACGCCAGGATTCAACCTGGGAGTTTGATCTCAGCGAGGCGGCGCGCGCGCGCCTAGTTGAGGTGGTTAAGGCCGCATATCGACCTGCGCAGCCGTTGTTTGCGTATCAGCGCCAGGATTTCGATCTGGACGCGGCATGGCCAACTTTAAGTAGCGCACTACGAGAGGCATACCACGGTCGCGGCCTCGCGCTAGTGCACGGCTTACCAGCAGACGAACTCGATGAACATGAATTTGAGCTGCTGAGTTGGGCCATCGGTCTACACATTGGCGTTGCGCGGCCACAAGGCAAGGCCAGCCACTACCTTTCTGCTGTACGTGATGCCGGTACCGACTACCGTGCCGCGACCGGTCGCGGCTATTCATCCAACTCCGGACTCGATTTCCATGTCGATGGTGCCGATTTGACCACTCTCGCGTGCTTCAATGCCGCGAAATCCGGCGGTCAAAGCATGATTACCAGCTCAGTAAATGCCTGGAACACACTGCTTGCTGAGCGCCCGGATCTGGCCGAAATCTTGTGCAGTGACTTCTATTTCAGTCGCCAAGCTGAGCAAGCGCCCGACGAGACACCGTACTATGGCCAGCCAATAGTAGATTTCGCCGGCGGGCGTTTGTTCATGAAGTGGAATCGCAATCGCGTGATGTCTGCGCAGAAACTGGACGGTGTACCGCAGTTGTCGGCACGTCAACACGAAGCTATAAACGCGCTTGATGCGATACTTCGGCGTCCCGAATTGATGTACACCATGTACTTAGTGCCCGGTGACCTGCAACTGTTGAACAACTTTGACATGTTGCACTCGCGCACCAATTTTATCGACTTCGATGAGCCGGCGCGTAAGCGTTTGTTGCACCGCTTGTGGCTGGTTCCGCCTGATGCAATACCAATGCCCGACAGTTGGACGCATTTCTTTCGCTGCGTGCACCCGGGTAGCGTTCGCGGTGGCATACGCGGTCATCATTTTGACGCCGAGTGTCGAGCGTTTGACCGGCGCCAAGCTTTGGAACATGGAATGCACGTGCACGAAGGCTATTAGCTGCTAGCGCTGGGCACTAGGCTGGACCACGGGGTCATAATCTGCGGTTCCACCTTAGTTGTGGCACATGGCATAACTGCGATCCCTCGCGGTGCCGCGAGACTACGGCCAAGCAAACTGATTGCGTGCGCTGAACGCGGTCGCATACTCACTCCAAAGCGTCTCGCAATAAAGCGCGTATGCCGAATCTATCCGTACTGTTCCGCCTTGAAGCCAACCAACACGTTGGCCA
>Ga0055584_100002562_pt1 | contig 17932 bp, 28 predicted proteins | sample OSDHelmetaG_FD_58716 | JGI IMG/M metagenome (GOLD analysis project Ga0055584, IMG submission 58716) | Pelagic marine sediment microbial communities from the LTER site Helgoland, North Sea, for post-phytoplankton bloom and carbon turnover... | ecosystem: Environmental > Aquatic > Marine >... | reverse complement strand
CAGAAGCCATTACGAGCAAAGCGTATGGATGAATTATTGCAAGAGGTACCAGACGAATTACAACATAACTATCATCGCAATAGTATGATGATTGATCTCGATCGTGTACCATCGCAAATTAAACATGAAACGTTACAGCAAATGACAGAGCAAAGTAGTAAGACTCGTGCAAAGCTGTTTAACTATTTCATTAAATATAAATTAAAGAATCTTACTGAATGTATTTCGGAGTTTTAAATGCCTAAACTAATCAGCGACATGTTTAAAGAAATAGAGAAGACGACTGGTAGAAAAAATAAGATCGCTAAACTACAAGAATACGAGAATAATAATGCCTTTATGCAGATATTAGAAGCTGTATGTGATATTCGTATTGTCTTTGAACTGCCCGAAGGTAGACCGCCATTTAACGTACCCGACGATATGATCGATAATACTGGTGGTTTATATCAAGAAGTACGAAAGATGTACATCTTTACAAAAAATCAGCGAAGCGCTAACATTCATCAAATTAAGCGTGAACGCGTATTCATCGAGATGCTTGAGAGTATTCATCCCGAAGATGCTAAGCTAATGCTCGGTGTAAAAGAGAAGAAGTTACCATATAAAGGTATTACTTCGAAGTTAGTAGAAGAAGCATTTCCAGGTAGGTTCAAATATGAGTAAGTCCAAACGAGAAAGCAATCATCGTAAAGAAGAACGTAAGTTTGAGGATGGTGATAGTAAAGAATTTATCCATGAATATCGCGAGCACAAAGAAGAAAAATATTTAAAAAATGTTCTTCGTTCGAACGATTTAGAGGCTTTGTTAGAAGTCGAAGATTATAAATAAAACATGCCAATATATACGTATTTAAATTCTGAATCCGGTGAGTTAGAAGAACACGTACATAAAATAGCTGAGATGGACACATTCTTAGCGGCTCATCCTCATTTGACTCGTAAGATCACAACGAATAAAACAAGTATTGTTACTGGCGTCAATCAAAGACCTGACGCTGGCTTTCGTGATGTGTTAAAATCAATCAAAAAGGCTTCTGGGAGGGGCAATACAATAGAAACATTCTAACCCGTAAGTATAACAACAAAAAAAGAGTAGGTTATATGGCACTTTCGAAGAGACAACGTCGTTCACTAAGAAAAAACGGTATTTTAGATTCGAACGAACACGTACCACAGAGAGGCATGAAGCTTCAGCCAATCTTACCGAAAACTTTTGCACAACAACTGACGTTTGATGCATTCGACTCAGGAGACCACTTACTACTTCATGGGATGGCGGGTACAGGTAAAACCTTTATTTCGTTTTATTTGGCGCTATCAGAATTATTCAATAACCCCGACTGTCCGTTCTACGATATTACCGTTGTACGATCGGCAGTACCAACCAGAGATATCGGCTTTCTTCCGGGCAATGAAGATGAAAAGCTATCAGTATATGAGGAACCATATAGAGCAATCTGTAACGAATTGTTTCGACGCGGTGATTCATACGATATCCTGAAAGAAAAAGAACTAATAAAATTTATGTGTACTTCTTTCGTCAGAGGCTGTACAATGGATAATACTATTGTCATAGTAGACGAAGTAAACAATATGAGCTTTCATGAGCTTGATTCTCTTATTACAAGAATCGGCGAAAATAGTAAACTAATCTTTTGCGGTGACTTCAGGCAAAGTGATTTGACCAAACAACAGGAGAGACAAGGTCTCTTAGATTTTATGAAGATAATTGACAGACTGAGTGGATTCGAACACATTGAATTCAATTCTAACGATATTGTTAGATCAGTACTGGTGAAGGAGTATATCATTGCAAGAGAAGAACTCGGACTTTGCGCTTAAATTATTTGAGCCCAAAACCCTAAAACGAATCAACGAGGACGGCAAGCGGCTGTACGTTACTGAAAATGGAGAAAAGTATCCATCAGTAACGTCAGCCCTTGGCGCGTTGTCGAGGAAAAAGATATGGGAATGGCGAAAACGTGTGGGCGCCGAAACTGCCAACAAGATCTCAACTCGGGCATCCCGCGCAGGTACTGCAGTGCACCAGGTTGCCGAGGACTACATTCTCGGGCAGATGAAAGAAGACGTGAATCCGATCGCGCTAAATACTTTCAGAACTATCCAACCTTATCTGGACGAACACGTTGACGAGATCTATGGTGTCGAATTACAAATGTATTCCGACGAACTCAAGACTGCTGGTACGACTGATCTAATTTGCCGTTATGCAGGCAAAAACACAATCTTAGACTTCAAAACATCTAAACGCTGGAAATCTAAAGACGAGATTAAATCGTATTTTATGCAGGGTGCTGCATATGCTACCATGGTCAAAGAACACTATGACATGGATATCGAGCGTATTGTAATTTTGATGGCAGTCGGCGGCGGAGAAGGCTCGTTAGTATTTGATGAAGCGCTCGAAGATTGGCAACCAATGACACGCAAATTCTTTGATCTATATCACAAAGGTAAACTGAAGGATTTCTAATGCATAAGTCACAATATTTGATTATACCTGAAGCGATCGATAAAGATCTATGTGAACGTATTATAGAAGCAGGCGATAAATTAGAAATAAAATCGGCGCTGACTGATGGTGGTAAAAAGTCGCCTTATGCTCATGTTCGTAATTCAAATGTAGCTTGGATCAATACCGATAATTTTAAAGAAAATACACCTGACTATGATCTGATGTCTGAAATTTATGAAGAAGTCGATACCACATTTAATATGGCAAGGGCTGAAATGGGCCTTGAAAATTGGGATATTTCTGATAGACAACCATTTCAATATACTAATTATAAAATAGGTCAATATTACGACTGGCATCGAGATGCCCGCGAAGATCCATACGTATTAGGTGATAAGCCAAATTTGATAAGGAAATTAAGCTTAAGTTTACTGCTTAACGACCCAGCTGAATATAATGGCGGAATTTTTGAGTTAGAAACGAACTGGACTAATGGTCCGCACGAACAATGGAAAAGAATTGTTACATTTGACCCGGAAAAATATTGGATACAACAAGGAACTATGATAGTATTTCAATCGCATCTATATCACAGAGTTGCGCCTGTCAGTAAGGGATTACGGAAGAGTTTAGTGGGATGGTATTTAGGTGATCCATGGATCTAGATCTTGCCTGTTTTGATCGCCTTTTCTGCTAAGTATCTGAACTTAGTAATGATAACAATAGCACCCTGAGAATCATACACAGTATATCTAGCTTCAACACCCTCAAACTCTATTCTGACTGTATTCTTCATTACTATTATCCATATAGCAGTTATGATCTTGTGATCTTGCCCAACTTAGCTCTTGAATAATACGATTATACCATTGTTTATCATATTCATCTTTCGCTTTATGCATATCATTTGCTAGTTGTGATATACGAATATCAATGTATTCGATTATATTGTGCTTTTTTCCTCTTCTCATTATAATATTACCATAAAAAGTCCGATGATTATACCTAATCCAAAACACACTGCTGCGCCGCCAACTAGAAGATCAAACCAAAATCTTTTCCTTTCAGATTTTTTTACGGCTTGATCAATCCGAGCTTGACGAATTATTCTACGTTCAGCCATCATGTCGTTGTAGAATTCTTGTTGACCACTATAAAGAAGGTACTCATACAGTTCCTTCTCCATTTGCTTTATCTTATGTTTGGCATGAGTTACTTGTAGAGCCTGCGCTTCTACACTGTTACCAGAAAACATTTTTTTAAACATTGGCTGGTTATTAGCATTAATATTTTGCTCTGATAATGCATCTTTTGCTTCAAACCATTTACCAAAATAGTCCACCATGTCTTCGATTTCTCGACCGGTTTCCATACCTTTCTTGAGAGCATTGAATGCACTACTTGCCAGAGATATGGCCGCAGCTATCTCCATCATGTTTTTTCTTCCTTTTAGAATAGATTTTTACAAAAACATGTTGAGAATGAGACCAATCACTTTTTATTTATATTAAATCTCCATCTCACGGCTTATACGCAAAAGTTATAAGCTTAGATGTAAAAAGTCTAAGCAGGGCATGTAACGGGGCAGCCCCCTGAGGTAGAATAGCAGGCCCCGAAAGAAGAATATCTATGTTTTTAATAACCAAAACGACTTAGATCATTTTATTACCGATTATGTAAATATTATACAAAAATAATCTAAGAAAATGTCTAATGAAATCAATAACTTGCATGCGCCCAAAAAGTCTAATCAAATCATAGACTTAGAGATGTACAACCCCGTCTCAGCAGGGTATAATGGTTCTTGTCAAATGGAGATATACTTATGAAAGCGATCATTCAAACTCAACATATGGAAAACTATGGCGCTCACGATTGGGACGGCAAAGGCGAGTGTCCGCAGTATTGGAAGCCTAAAGGTGGTAACACCTATATTTTCAACTGCACCATCGAGGAGAATATGGACCCTCAGTGGTGGGCCCGTGTCGAGGCTGCTTGCACCAGCAAGAGCAAGTACTTCGAGGAGTACTCAGTTGGTGAGACTGTTGTCGATGATATCGACTTTCGTGTCTCTGACCACGCCCCTGACTGGGACGCACCTTATTATGGTACGATCAAGGAAGATCGTATCTCTTTCAACCGCACGACCGAAAACCGACCGATGTCTGGTTGGCGTGCTGAAATCGCTAAAGAGTTCACCGCGTACGACGTGTTGGACAGTAATGGTGAGGAAGTAAATCACGGTGTTGCCTTCGAAATGGTAAACGGTGATGTGATTCCTTTCGCTGAGCTTCGCGCTTGGCTTGACAAGTACACACCTGCAGAGGCAGCTTAATGAAAACCTATAGAGCGTTTTTCGAAGAGTTCGAAGTAACCTTTACCATGTACCCAGCAGAGGTACACGAGATTGGTGTGACCGAGATGGCACACTTGCTACTGAAGCAAGAAGGAGCAGATGTTTTGTTCTCTGAAGTACAATGGGCGGTCGTACAATGAAAGATACACTGACTGGAATTTTTGTAATGGCACTGATGGGTGCAATCCTTGGAATTATGTTAGGAGTTTCAATATAATGGGTAGAAAAAGAAAGAACGATCCGTTTGCAGTTGAAGAAGTCGAGACTTTTGATCCAGACTTCAAGCAACCACAAATGATTATTCAGCTTCGTAAGGTCGTCGACTCTATCGGCAATCCGAAGCCGCTTCACTGGGTTCGTACAGACAGTGATCGCAACATTTGGGTTGCTCACAAGCATGCCAAAACTATCGTTAATATGTACGATCAATTGACTAGCAAAGAAGCTACGTCGAGTGTAGTGCAGAATCGACAAGATCCTGCCATTAATGCTCGTCGTACTCGCCTCAAGCGAGAGTTTATGCAGCGATTGCAAACTACTGTTGGTCTTCAATCTATTCTCGAGGAGCTGCGCGCATGAGTAAGCGTGAGTTAGCAGCTCGCGAGTTTGGTAACCTGATGGACCACTACTTCGCATATGATGATTTTCATCTTGGTGTTTTTCCACTAATGCCGAGAACAAAGTACCGCCCGGATGCAGTCGAAACCGATGCATGGAATAAGTTCGAAGCCAAACTACTTGATCTGATATTGAAGCAAATACCACCGGAGTTACCAAACGAGTTATGAGAATATTTAAAGAAATCACTGATTGGCCTGAGGTCGAGTATGATGTCAAGAATCATACTTATGCTGTGAATGATGCAGGTAAGTGTGTTGGCTATTGCAAGACAGGTACCACTGAGTGGATCTTCTTCAAAAAGCCGCGGTTCTTTGATCGTTCTCGTCGTAAGTTTATTCAGCTGAAGTCAGGAAATATTTTTAATTTATTTCACGAAAACTATGTACAATACTAGTTTTTTTTGATAGAATGGTACTTGTAAATTGAATTGGCCGAGAATGTAGAGGTGGGGTTGCAACCCGATACGGCCCAAATAGCAGATAAATGACAACCTCTACATTCACCTTAATTAGCCTGTAGGAGGGCATATATTATGGCACATATGGTTGAAACAATGGCGTACGCTGGTGAAGTTCCTTGGCACGGTTTAGGTGTTAAAGTAACTGACGATCTGACGCCTCAAGAGATGATGAAGGTTGCTGGTCTTGATTGGTCAGTAGAGCGTCATCCGATTACTACACTTGTCGATGGTGAAGAGATCACTATCACAGGCAAAAAAGCTTTGGTTCGTTCATCAGATAACAAAGTACTCGATGTTGTAGGAGATCAGTGGATCCCAGTCCAAAATGCTGATGCATTCGAGTTCTTTGACGAGTATGTTAAGGCTGGCGGCATGACGATGCACACTGCTGGATCGTTGAAAGATGGCCAGATTGTTTGGGGACTCGCTAAGATTAACGAATCTTTTTCTCTCTTTGGCGGTAAGGATCAGGTAGACTCCTACCTCTTGCTGTCAAATCCACATAATTATGGTCGCGGTGTTGATGTTCGATTCACACCCATTCGGGTCGTTTGCAATAACACCCTGTCAATGTCCCTCGAAGGCAAAGCATCGCTCGGTATTTCTCTGAATCACAAATCAGAGTTTGATGCAGAGCGCGTTCGCCTTGCCCTCGACGAGGCATCTAAGAAGATGGAAACTTACCACGAAATGGCAGATTTCCTCTCGAAGAAGTACTATAAGCAAACTGAATTGTTTGAGTACTTCAACCAAGTCTTCCCTGTTACCACCAATCGTGCTGGTACAATGGACTTTGACGAGCTAATGAAGTCATTCCAAGAAGGTAAGAAAGCTGGTTCGCGAAACGCTCGCACTGCAATGGACATCATTAACACTCAGCCTGGTGCATCACTTGCCGAAGGTACTTGGTGGAATGCTTACAACGCAGTGACTTACATGACTAATCACACTCTCGGCAACAGTCAAGATACTCGACTGCAGTCAGCTTGGTTCGGTCATAACAAGAACACGAACATCAACGCTTTAGGTATGGCAATTGAATACGCTCAAGCAGCGTAAGGGTTTGGCAGCTCGCGACTACGGAGAGACGTGGTCGGCTGCCTTTTTTTAACATATAAATATTATTCCATAAGGAGGAGGATTTGTTATGGAATTGATTATTATTGCAGTATGTGTAACATTGGGACTAGTCGCATTTTTCTTTTGGCCTAAAGTAAGTGAGAAGATCGATGATGTGCAAGAAGACATCACCGAAGCTCGCGAAGCGGTTGAAGAAAAATTTGAAGAAGTCATTGATGATGTTGAGGATGCAGTGAAAGAAGCGTTGGATAAACTTCCTACTAAAGCGCAACTAATGAAGCTGACCAAAGCAAAGATCGATGAACTAGCCGCCGAGGTTGGTATTGAACTTGATCGTCGACAGACGAAAGAGAAGATGGTTGCTGAACTTCAAAAGCAAGCTAAAAAAGCGAAACAGTAATATGTCAAAAATAATCGACGATGCTCCGAAGGAGTTTGGAGCTCAGTCTTTTTTGTTCGAAATAGAAAAATTACGTGAGAAAGATTCGATCGATTATATGGATGCCATTTTACATTATTGCGAAAGAAACGAGATTGAGATTGAGGCTGTGGCGCAGTATATTCGAAAGAATCTAGTGCTCAAAGCAAAGATCCAAGAAGAGGCTGAAGAGCTTAATTTTTTACAAAAGACGGCAAGACTACCTATATAATGGAACCATTTGAGGCTTACCAGAAATATCTTGCACTCAAATTACACTTCGGTTCAGAATCCTACGACTACTTCAAGTATCTTGGTAAAACGAATGCGAAGTTTGACAAGTTTAATTTGAGGCAAGATCGTTTCTTTTTCCATCGTCTATCAAAGAAAGATGATCTTGAGTTGTACCTAGCTAGTAATCTGTTTGAGAATCCAGATTCCTGGGTAGGACAACTCCTTGACCAAGAATGCATTGATAGATTTAAAACAACCAAAAAACGTCATCAGTCCTTGAAATATTTGTTTCAACAGGACATGTCACAATTCAATTGTCTTGACGAGGCTCTTGTTGTAAAGAATGGTGACTATCCTAAAGTACTCAACATGTATAATAGAAAGGATATCATGCCTGAAACAATGATCATTTTGAATGCTACATGTAGAGTTTTTTGGTATTGGAAAGAAAACATTTCCGATACTATTATATGGCCGAAGACAATGAATAAGCTGTTGAAGTTTCAACCGTTTGTTAAGTTTGACTTAGAAGACTATGTCGAACTCGTCGGAGAGTTGTATAAATAGATGTACTATCATAAAGTTTTATGGTAGAATATACTTGTTATATTATGAATACTGTGAATAAACTGTTAATACATTGCATACAAGGAAATACATATGGATTTTGCAAGTCTAAAATCAAACCGTAAGTCGTCATTCGACAAACTTACAGCCGCCGCAGAAAAAGTTGCTGGCAATCAATCACAAAACAATGGTCCTGACGAGCGTTTTTGGAAACCCACTGTCGACACGGCAGGTAATGGTTCTGCCATTATCCGATTCTTGCCTGCGCCCTCAGGTGAAGATGTACCTTTCGTTCGATATTGGGACCATGGCTTCCAAGGCCCTGGTGGTTGGTATATCGAGAAGTCATTGACTTCTATTGGTCTCGACGATCCTGTCGGTGAATATAACTCTAAGTTGTGGAACTCTGGTCTTGAATCAGACAAAGAGATTGCACGTAAGCAAAAGCGTCGTCTTCACTACGTGTCTAATATCGTTGTTGTTAGTGATCCTGCCAATCCTCAAAACGAAGGCAAAGTCTTCCTCTATGAGTATGGTAAGAAAATCTTTGATAAGATCAATGATGTAATGCACCCCGCTTTTGAAGACGAGGATGCAGTCAACCCATTTGATATGTGGGAAGGTGCCAACTTCCGCCTGCGCATTCGTAAGGTAGAAGGTTATCGTAACTACGACAAATCAGCATTCGACTCTCCGTCTGCTCTGTCTAACGATGACAGCGAACTTGAAACCATTTGGAAACAGGAACACGGACTTGCCGAGTTCCTCGATCAGAAGAATTTCAAGTCTTATGAAGAGCTTCAGCAAAAGTTGATGCGTGTACTTGGTGGTCTGCAACCTGATAGCGTTGCCGAAGATGTACCTAATGCTGCGCCTTCGGCTCCTGAGGTTGCTCCAGCGTGGACTCCTCCAGCAGCTACAGCAGAACCAGTAGCGGAAACAACGACGTCATTTGATGACGATGATGAGTCACTAGATTTCTTTAGGAAGCTTGCTAACGAATAATGCTTGGGAAGCTTTACGGGGACTTCGGTCCCCTTTTTTATGTTTGATATCTGAAAGTAACAAATGGATCTGATGTATTAAAATTAGGCGAAGCAGATTCTACCTGACTTCTACCCGAAGAACCCGCCGGCGTCTGAATATTGGGACTTTGGCTAGCCATTTGTGTAATAATTGGTATGATCTGTGTAGCTTTTTCTTTTATCTCTGAAGATACATCTGGCAATGCAGTTTCTAATAGCTTTGTTAAACCTGCGTCTGCTACGATATTAGCAACTTCTTCAGGTTGAGCGCTCATTATATTATCAATTACTTTTGCTTCTTCATCACCGATCATATCCGTCATATCACTTTTTAAACTGCGGCCGGTAATTTCTGTATAAACTTGTTTGACTTCTTCGTAATTACCATCATCAGCAATATTGATTGCTGATTCATATAAAGTCTTTACACGATCTAGTGGTTGTTCATTTGTATTGAATACTTTTTGTATTTTTCTTACAGTTTCTACAGCTTCAGGATTCAAATATTCTTCAGCAACACTATCAACGATCTCTGCTACTTCTGTCACAATCGGTTGATCTAATATGCCGTTGTTTTCCATTGCGAAGTTTGCTGCTTCTTCAGGATTATTATATACACCTATTAATTCACCTGTTTTAACATCAGATACGGGATACATGATTGATGGAGCAGACTGTCTTTCTTTATTAGCTTTTCCTGAAGCGATAGATGCGTCTAGTGTATTGGCAAATTGTTGATACTCAGATGGATTCAACATGTCTTTGGCATATTCCTTTAATGTCATGCCTTTTGCATCCATCATCTCAGCATCTATAGCTTTTAATTCTTCTTCGCTATTAATATTATCTGCTACATATAACATCGCATTTTCGTCATCATCAATGATACCAGAAGACTGTAAAGCAATATTTGTAAGAGATGCGTCAACACCAAACTTTTCTTCTATTCCTTCTCTCGATTCTATCTTATCCTCACCTGTAAAATACTCGAACGAAGACTTAAAGAATTCTGCGTATGAATCAACAATCCTTTGTAACTCCTGTTTGCCTGATTCTATAATCTTATTTCCCAATTGAGCCATCGTTGTTTTCTTGCCCAAGAAGAAGTAATCATAGATAGCTTCGACGATATTATCTCCACCAATTATCTTATAGACGTCTTCGCCGAACAATACACCCATTACAACACCGAGAATTGTACCGGCGATGTTACCAAAAACTGGTAGAACGAATGTGCCTATCAGATTGCCCACGGCTGTAAAGATAATCGCCGTTATCCAAGTACCGCCGATCAAACCCACGATATCATTAATGTTTTTCTTCATACGAGTATGGAACTCAGCTTCAGTGATCGAATTAAACATAAACGCCATTAGACCATCTATCATACTATCGATAATTTCAAAGATAATAAGATACTTCAGTGGTTTAGCAAGAAATCCTTTAAAGAATTTAATCATAAATTTTGGTAACTTACTGATAGCTGATGTAACTTTTGCAACTGCTGGTCCAATTCTACTAGAAATACCGGAGAAAAATCCAGCGATCGCTCTGATGGGTGCTATAAATGTTCGAGCGACTGGATTCGCTGTCAAGACTTGAGATAATTTGCCGAGAGTAGTAGCCGCTTTTTGATATGCTGATTGTGCTTGACCACTCACTGCACTCATCTTTTGTACAAATGTAGCTGATTTGGCAGAGATTGTATTCGCTACAGCTTGAAAACCTTGTCTTACATTGAGACCGGCAGTTCCGAGGGCAATAGTGAGCGCTGCGTATTTTTCTTCAATGCCTTCGAGGAAAGATAGATCATCTACCACACCTGAGATTGTTTCTTCGTTACCTTCTTGGGTATCTGCAAAAGCACTAGTAACTCCAGCAAAACCAACTGCAATTGCTGGTACTAGCCACTTCGCAAGGAAACCGCCCACAGCTGCTCCAACAACATCGCCGCCTTTTCTAAAAACACTGTCTTCTTTTTTCTCAACGTCTTCTTCATCGCGACGTCTTTCATTATCTCTTTTTGTTTTTTCGTTTTGATCAGCAACTGCATCAATAGAATCAGTGAGTGCTTGTAATGCTTTTATCTGAGATGATAGCGCACCTACACTATTTGATATGGCTTCAATTTCTGTACCTTCTGGTATAACAAATTCAGTAAGCACTGAAGTACGATCGTCGTCAAAATACCCTTCGACAATCGGTGCAGTTTTAATTAAGCTGTGAGTCTTTATAGGTCGAGTAACAGTTAGATCAACTCGTTCTGCTACTTCGTCTGAGATAATATCTTCAGGTACGATATCTGGTAATAGGATAATAGGATCTGCAACAGCTGTTTCTACATTTGATTGTGTTGCAACCGTAGAACCTACACTCGTTGGTTGACCTGATTCTGCAGTTGTATTTTTTCCAGAGATTGCGCTCGCAATTACGGCTGTTTTGCCTAAAGTAGTCAATTTGCCTAGCGCGCCTTTTGCTCGACTCGCTGCTTTTGCAAATCCACTCGATACTTTGCTTAATCCCGCAGCTGAACGAGCTCGCGAAGCCTTTAGTATCTTTTGTGTTACTCTAGCTATCCCAACTACTAATTTCGCCGCCATTGCCTTGTTTCTCTTTGTTTATTTTCTCTAAAATCATATCAACGTATACTTCCCTTTCAAAAGGGACCATTTCGTTCAACTCTGTTAGTGTGAATTTGTGATGCTGAGTTACGTCAAAGTTTAACTTATAATGATTATAAAGTGTCATATAACTCAGCCCAACGTAAAAAAATCGTCTAGATCCCTAAACACTACCCTCTTTTCTTTGTTATTGCTGTTTGTATAAGTAACTATATGCTCAATTTGTGGAGAAGTTTCAAAGAATTTTTGAATCTGGTTGTACGCGTCGATAGGCAGACTTTCTAGAAAATCCTTCTTATCTTTATCAGACTCTTGTTTCCAAAGATAAACTTCCTCATTATCAAAAATTTGATCAATACAAGCGTTAATAGTAACATCAGTGACATCTGATAAACTTTGTTTTCCTGATAATTCATCAGAAATTTTAGGTGTAGGATATTTTAAAATAAGACCTACATCATCAGTAATCATGACTTTCGTAGAATGATCTTCAGGAAAATTTACTTTGACATCATATAAATCAAGTTCTAAATCATAAGTAATTCCGTCGTCACTATCTTCTACTTTGAATTTAACGATATTGCCGACTGATACTGCTCTGATTTGTATAAAGATAAATTCCATATCAAAGATAGGAACTTTATTTACATCAAATCCTTCAGTTAACACACAATTATTAATGATGGCTTTGATAGCGTTATAGATGTCTATCTTCTCACCAGATTCTTTTGCTGTTAATAGTATTTTTTCTTCTTTGACCAGAAACGGTCTAAAAATAATTTCTTCTTTACTCGACGGCAACTCTAAAGCAAACGTCGGAGTATCAATTTTTGGTAATGCCATAATTTTATCCCACTAATTTAAATTTTGTATACTTGTAACTCACTGAAAATCTTGCCAATTCATCGCTTGAACCCCATGAAAGATTTAAAGGCTCTACACTCATAGGAAAAACTTCTTGAAGATTATATGTTTTGACTGTTTCTCCTTGTCTATTATAAACGTATATATCCATCTCTGCGATATAATTGTTATAATATTTTGCTCCCATTTTCATATCAGGCATATCGACAATTTTATCTGCCCAATCTTTAAACTGTTTAAGTAAATTACCTTTATCATCAACCGTATGTATAACTGTGATTTCTTGCGGATTAAAACGATAAGGTATATTATACATTTTGCCGTTACCATACGGAGAATAATTATCTACAGACATCCACGAAATACCTGGAGCAGTAACAGATTCTGCTCTTATTAGTATATCTTCATACGAAACTGGAGAATTATAGATCGCTACTGCGTACATACTCGCAGGTAGATTTTCTTTTACTTTTGATTTCCAGTTGTCTACATTAAAAGACATTTTATGCTCTCTGAATTATTTTCTTTGAATCTTTCCACACTTGCGCAGATTTACCTTTTCTAAATCTCTGTGTGGGCAGCATTAATGCAATATCCCATTCGTCATACGGAATCCAAAGAAAACGAGATCGCACCTGCGAATTAAGATAGCGTTTGACGGTGGGCTTAAAGTATTTATATCGAGCGGCAGAATTGAGAAAACTATAACTCAAACGAAGCTTTTTAGATTCTCTATTTGCATCATTCCTTTCTATCTGATATAGTTTATCCATCAGACGAGCTCTGAATACAGGAGGAAGATAATGTAAGTTCATACCAAGAAAACCATCTCTGTATCTATCGAGTACAAAGATAAGCGGAAACTGATCATAATATGGTAATGTGTCTTTACCTTTTGGATCATAGAAGAACATATACATACGACCTATATCTAGTTCGGTCATCTTATTATATGCACGAGCTCTGTTTCTTAGCTCTCTGCGAGTATTCACATTACGAATTGATTGAGCTTTGTCGCGATACCAATCTCGTGCTTCTTCACTGCCAGACTCCAGGCCTTCGGCTTTACCTTCATCAGCGATCTTCTGAAAGATGTATGTTGCCATTAAATTATGCTTCCTAATTCTTTTTCAGTGAGGATAGTAAATTCCCATCCTCTCTCTTCACAATATTTATTCGCGGCTTTCCATTTTGAAGAATTTATACCCCAAGTGCGAACTTCATATAAATACTTCTTAGTAAGTTTTCTTTGCGCGGTTGGTTCTACGGTTTCATGGTAAGGTTTGATTTCCACTACGACCGTATCTAATTTTCCCTCGCGATTAACTTTCTTGACCCAAAAATCTGGAAAATATCGATGTATACGACCATCGATCGGCGAACGATAAGGTATGATAAGCTCTTCACTCGCCCATTGTTTGACTTCATTATGATTATCAAGATACATCATGAAATTTAATTCCCAGCGACTCCTATAAATAATATTAGTTGAATCGCCGCGATATTTACCAGGTTTTCTAGGCTTAAAGACGCCTTTATAAGTCTTACTCATATGCTTATTTATAGGAAATAAAATGGCTGAAAATGATACATCACTCAATGCTTTAGGGCCGGTCACAGCTCAGCTAAAAACTAATCTTTCTGCATTAGAAAAAACACAAATCAATTCTATTAAGAATTTAGGAGGAGGATTAAGTGCAAATGCTGGTGTTATTAATGGAGATGTGAGTGGAGCATTATCAAGAATTAATGCTACTCAGCGCTCTATGATGGAATTAGGTGTAGACATATCTGCTAAAATGGAAAGAGCCGGAGCTACACAAAAAACGGCAGAACAAGCTTTACGTCCAGGTATTATTTCTACGGTGACCGAAAGAAATAGATTACATGAAAGATTTCCAACAACTCAAAAAGATTTAAGGCTAGCCGTAAATAGAAATCCAAGTAACCTTAAAAAGAATCCTAAAGAGATTATCAAAGAATCAAAAGATCAATTATTGGGTGAAGAAGATTTTAATTATATGGGCGAGGTTTATCCTCTTGATCTCAAAGAAAATGCTTCAGCATTTGTAGAATTACATTTTCAACAATACTCACGAACCGATGCCTTTACTGAAGGCAAAATTTCCGGAGATAAAAAGTTTTGGCTGCCTGTACCTGAAAATCTTTCTCTAGGATATAATATCAAATATGAAGAGCGAGATACTGGTATTTTAGGTGAAATGATTTCGAGTAAATCTGGTAGTGATGCCATTAACAATATGCAAAGTGGAAGTTTTCAAGCTATAGCAGATCAATTATCTGCAGCTAGCAGTGAAGATGTATCGAACGCTATGACGCAAGTTGCTAATAGGGCAGCGTTTGCGGCTTTGAACTCTGCAAGCGATACGGTCGGCGGCCTCGCTGGACAAATTAAAGGATCAATTCCAAATCCACATCCTACGGTTTTCTTTAAAGGTCTTGATCTAAGAGAATTTACATGGACATGGAAGTTTGTACCTAGGTCTGAAGCCGAATCGGCAAAACTGACACAAATATTAAAAATGATTAGAAAATTAATTTTGCCAGAATCAAAAGACGGATTTTTAAAATATCCATATCTTCTAAAACCAGCAGTACAGAGCAGTGATGATGCAAATCCTCTTGACATTTACGGTAAATTTAAAAACTCAGCTGTAAAACAATTCCTCATCAATTATACAGGCGAAGGAACATCAGCATTTTTCTATGATGGAAATCCTGTCGCCATCAATTGTCAGATGACTTTCCAAGAAGTAGAAATGTACACAGCGGCGGACGCATAATGACAGCTAGAAACAGTTATTTCCGAAAATTTCCTATTACTACATATCGTGGTGTACCCTCTCTAAATATTTTAAAGAGAGTTGATTTTAATACTAATGTAAAAAACTTTTACACTGCGTTTTATTCATTCGATATAGAAAGCGGAGAAAAAATAGAAACTATTGCGCATGATTATTATGATGATGTAGACTTAGATTGGTTAATATATCATGCCAATGATATCGTCGATCCGTATAACGATGTACCTCTTAATTATAATGACCTTGAAAGTAAAATTAAAACAAAATATGGCAGCATAGAAAGAGCCCAAAAAAGAACATACCTATACAGAACAAATTATGATGGCGATATGACCATTATTCCAGTAGAAGGTCAATTTGGATATCTCGCTCTTCCAGCTGCAAAGAAAAAGTATTGGGATCCAGTTTATAATAATGTGTCACTTGTAGGTTATCAACGAAGTCGTGAGGATATATACGCCACGACTAATATGATAATTTCTTTTAGTAACGCAACACAGGCTACAACTAATTTTACTGTTGATGAAATTGTCGAGTTCACATCAGGCAGTAAATCTGGTTCGGCAACTGTCTCTTTTGCTAATAGCTCGTATACTGTACTCAAACATATTGTTGGAGATTGGAGTACAATGACTAGCAATTTTGATGTAGTTGGTGATGATAGCAAAGCTACTGCGACGTTTAATTATTCAACTTATAAAAAAATACAAGATGTTATTCCTGCTGTCGAACAAGTTTATTTTACTAAGTATTCGTTCTATGATTTTGAGCAAAAACTCAACGATCAAAAACAACAAATATCTTTAGTAGATAGAAATTATGCTGACAGTCTAAACGAGCAATTAGATAAATTGATGAAGTAGGTACAAAATGTCCGGACCAATCGATGCTGGTGATGTTGAAATCGTAGGAAATAAGATTATGCTCTATTCTTTTAATAGAGCCGCTTATCTTAATATCTATCCTCAAGTAAAAAGTTTTGACATATACGAATCACTTGATAACTATACACTCACAGCAGATTTTTATATAGCTGAAGGTATTGATCTAGTCAATAAATTTCCCCTCGGTGGCGAAGAATTTATAGAAGTTAGTTTTAGAACACCATCCCGCGATACGATTTCATACACGTTTTTTGTTGAAAGTGTACAAGGTATGAAAACAAATGATCAAGCAAATATGAGATCATATATGTTGCGATGTTGCACAAAAGATTTTCTTTTAAATTCCACTACAGTTTTTTCTAAACGCTATAAAGACAAAAACTATGATACAGCGATATCTGAGTTGCTTGAAATAGATATGAAAGCCTCAACTAGGTTGATTACGAATGAATCAACTAAAGGAAAATTTGATTATGTTGTAAACAATATGAGGCCGTTTCAAGTAATTAATCTGATTAAAGAAAGGGCAGTATCTAAAGATTTTAAATCATCTTTGTTTGTATTTTACGAAGATAATAAAGGTTATCATTTTCAAACAATAGAACAACTCATAAAAGAAAGAAAAGGTGGCGCGCAAGGTAAAGCTTTTACGTATGATACTGCTAACAGAGCTGAAGAAACCGGTAAGAGTATCAATGTAAGAAATATATTAGCGTACGAAACTGTATCTCAAGGTTCTGCAATAAAGAAAGTTACCAACGGCGCAATACGAAACCAAGTCAGAGAATTTGATCTTCATCGAGGCACATATTACAAGAAACATGAATATGTAAATATTACGGATCACGGTCAATATGAAAAAACAGCTGATGAGGAAACATTTGATTTTAATAGTGCTGACTATAATACCTTTGCGAGCAAATTACCTGGAATAACTCGCATGTCTATAAAAGATGCCACTCGACCAGAAATGGAGCATAATAATAATATACACTTACAAAGACCATTTCGTGAAAGAATATTTCAATACGGTGTAAGAATTAGAGTATACGGTGATACTAGTATTCGAGTAGGCGACATCATCGAATTAAAATTTCCGGAAATTGCTGGTTTGACGGATGGTTTAGGTAAAAAAGGTGAAATATTTTCCGGAAATTATATTATCACTAATCTAAAACATCGTTGTGATCAGCGGATGAACAATAAATTTGAACATTTTATGGTGATGGACGTAGCTAAACCTAATCAGCACGGTAAATCGCTCGGATAATAATATGGCTTATTATAATATAGGAGATTCTTTTAAGTGGTTTATGGCTCGAGTTGTCGAGATAGATCCAAAAGACGATCCGCAAAATATGAGATATCTAGGTCGTGTAAAAATTAGAATTTTACATGATCAAACTGGTGAGTTGGGAAAAACTGTAAAAACTTTAGGTATAAAAGATAGTGACTTATTGTGGGCGTGGCCGATATCATCTATACAATCTGCTTCATT
>Ga0055584_100002561_pt1 | contig 17934 bp, 17 predicted proteins | sample OSDHelmetaG_FD_58716 | JGI IMG/M metagenome (GOLD analysis project Ga0055584, IMG submission 58716) | Pelagic marine sediment microbial communities from the LTER site Helgoland, North Sea, for post-phytoplankton bloom and carbon turnover... | ecosystem: Environmental > Aquatic > Marine >... | reverse complement strand
AACCGTCGTGGCCAACGAAATCAGAGACTGCATCGCACCGGACCGCAATCCGCGCAAACCCAACATCACCCTGCCGAAGGGGTCGATCGACACCCATGTGCATGTGTTTGATTCCCACTACACCCTGTCTCCCGACCGCGGTTACACCCCGCCAGATTCGCCGCTCTCCGAGCTGAAGAAGCTCCATGATACGCTTGGCATCGACCGGGTGGTGTTCACCCAGCCGTCGATCTATGGCGTCGACAATTCGGCCATTCTCGATGGCATGAATGCGCTGAACGCCGAGACGCCGAACCGGGCGCGCGGCGTCTGCGCCATGACCATGGATTTCACCGATGAGCAGCTTGCCGATCTGGATGCCCAGGGCATTCGCGGCGTTCGTCTGAACATCGACAACAAGGGAGGCATGCCGCTGGAACTTGATGCGATCCCCGAGCTGGAAGCACGCATCAAGCCGTTCAACTGGCACATCGAGTGGCTGTTTCCGGGCAAGGACATCGTCGCCCTGATGCCGGTCTTCGAAAAGATGATGACCCCGATGTCGATCGGCCATTTTGCCTATCAGCCGGCCACCGCGGGTGTGGAGGCCGAGGGCTTTCAGGCTCTGCTCAAGCTGATGCGTGATGGAAACACCTGGATCAAGATTTCCGGTGCTAATCGGGTCAGCGCCACCGACCTGCCGCCCTATGACGATTGTCAGCCCCTGGCCCGCGCGCTGATCGAGGCCAATGCCGACCACGTCATGTGGGGCACGGACTGGCCGCATCCCAACAAGTATGAGGTTAACCCGAACGACGCCGACCCGGTCGAGGCCTTCGGTCAGTGGGTGCCCGACGAGGCGATGCGCCAGCGCATCATGGTCGACAACCCGGCGAAGTTTTACGGGTTCTAGGCGCTTTTCTCTTCGGCTTCTCGCGGGCGCGCTTATCTCCTAGACTGTTTCTTGAACCACGGATCAAAACCGGGGACTGAGGCACATGACGAGGAGGCGCGCCCGTGAATGAGCTTTCCGGACGTTTTGGCAGCGATGACGATTCCCTGCGTAGCGAGGATGCGCCGCTTCTGACCGGGGCGGGCCGTTTTGTTGATGATATTCGCGTGCCCGGCCAGACCTATGGTGCATTTGTGCGCGCCATGGTCGGTCATGGCATGTTGCGCGGGGTCGAGACCGCGGCCGCGCTGGCCATGCCCGGTGTGCTGGCCGTTCTGACAGGCGCAGATCTGAAAGCGGCCGGGCTGGGAGATATCCCGCCCGCGATTACTTTCCCCGGCAAGGACGGCATGACGATGGCTTCGGCGCCCAAGCCGGTGTTGGCCTATGAAAAAATTCGCCATGCGGGTGAGGCCATCGCGCTGGTGGTGGCTGAAACCGCCGCTCAGGCGGTGGATGCGGCTGAGGCTGTTGTGCCGGATATCGAGGCGTTGCCGGCGGTACCGGATGTGGCGGATGCGCTAGAGAGTGCCGGTGCGCCTCGGATTGATCTGCCGATGACCCCGGAACGGGTCTGGGCTGCGCTGAACGGATAGAGGGAGATCCCGCATGGCTCGCACCGAGGATATTCAGGTCACACTCCGGGATGGTTCGAAGATGGGGGCCCATGTGGCCTTCCCGGATGCGAAACCCGTGGGTGCGATCATCGCGATCATGGAAATCTGGGGCGTCAACGACACCATGCGCGCCCATGCCCAGGAATTTGCCGAGGCCGGCTGGATCACCCTGGTGCCCGATCTGTTCTGGCGACTGGAGCCCGGGGTCGAATTGTCCGATGCCGACCCGGCACATTGGGACAAGGCAATCGATCTTTATTACGACTTCGATTACGACCTGGGCGTGCAGGACATGGAGGATGTGACGGCCTTTCTGCGCACCATCGAGGGTGGCAATGGCAAGGTCGGCACGGTGGGGTACTGTCTGGGCGGCAAGATGGGCTACCTGATGTGCTGCCGCAGCGATATCGACTGCGCGGTTGCCTATTATGGCACCTATATCGAGCATTCGATCCGGGAGGCCCCGAACCTCTCCAAACCCTTTCTCCTGCATCAGGCGCTGGATGACAAATGGGTGCCGCCGGTGGTCTGCGCGATGATCGAGCGGCGCCTGTCCCCCAATCCGCTGGTGGAGATCGAGAAATATCCCGGTGCGGATCATGCCTTTGCGCGCCATGGCGGGACGACCTACAGCGCGCCGGAAGCCGAACGGGCGCTGGCGCGGTCCATTGAATTCTTTCAGCAACATCTCGACTGAGGAGGTCCCATGGCGGATGCCGAATTGCAGGAAACCATTCAGCATCGCTTTCCGCGATTTCTTGCGGCGGGGGTCGATTACAATGACGCCCACACCATGCTGTCGAAGGTTACCCGGATGGACCAGTGGTTGCCGGTCTGGGAAGAGCTGGGGCAAACCCATGAAACCATGGGGGAGGCTGCACTGGCCGATGGCCGGCTGTTGACCGCGGGAGAGGCCTTTCAACGGGCCTCGCTGTATTTTCACATCGGGCAGTCCGTATCCTTCGGGGACCGGGCCGAGAAGGAACGGATGCAGGAACGCCAGCGCGCCGCCTATGCCAAGGCGGCTCCGCATCTGGCGATCCCGGCGTCGATCATCGACATTCCCTATAACGGGGACAGCTTCCCCGCCAATCTGCGGGTGCCGGCCAGTGACGGACCTGTCCCCTGTGTGATGCTGACCTGCGGTGCGGATTCCACCAAGGAAGAGTTCTACACACTGGAAAATGAGTTCCTCAAACGCGGGATCGCGACCTGCTCCTATGACGGACCGGGACAGAGCCTGACCCTGAAGAAGTGGCCCCTGCGACCGGACTGGGAGGTGCCTGTCGGAGCGGTTATGGATGCCCTGTCGGCGCGCCCGGAGATCGATGGCGACCGTATCGGCATTTGGGGGCGCAGCTATGGCGGTTATGCCGCGCCACGGGCGGCGATAGATCCGCGCATGAAGGCTTGCATCTCAATCGGCGGGTTCTACGCGATGGTCGATCTGTGGGACCGGTTGCCCTTCACGGTGCAGGATACGCTGCGCTTCGGTTTCGGGGATGCGACCGTTGACCAAGGCCGTGAAACAGCGAAAGGTTTCACCCTGGAAGGGGTGCTGGGGCGGATCACCTGTCCGCTGTTGATCGTTCATAGCGGGATGGACGAAATCTGTCCGGTGGAGGAATCCCAGCGCATGATCGATGAAGCCGGGGATGATGCCGAACTGGTTATCTTCCCTGAGGGAAATCATGTCTGTGACAATATTCCTTTCAAGGCGCGCCCGCTGATGGCCGACTGGATGGCCGCGAAACTCGCGCGCTAGAAGGAAAAGGAGTGGCGGCCGGGCTCAGCCCGGATTGTTGGCTGCCAGCATCGCGTTGAAGCCGGAGGTAAACCCCTGCAGCGACACAGGAAGCTTTAGGGGCGCATCGGGGGCCCGGATCGAGACAATCGTGATGGTCGCCAGGGTGCCAAGTTTCAGCGCACCGAGTTCATCAGCCGTGATTCCGATCCGCGCCACGCAGCCTGTATTGGAACACCAGGCGAAAGGGTAAGTCTTGCTCTCGATGCCGGAAATCTCGAGGTTGAGCTGCGAGGTGAGCAATGTCTCCAGAGGGACAATAATCACCGCTCCGGCGGCTGCACCCTGACCGGCCGGAAGTGGAAAGATATTGATCTCGCCAATCGGATTGCCCTGGCTTGCATTCAATTTCTGGTAGAGCTGGCACCGCTCGCCAGAGCCCTGACGCAGGCACTGAATCTGCCAGGCGCCATGTGTGTCCTTGAGATAGGGCGTGCCGGTGGCGCCGGTCGCATTCTGGGCCAGACCGGGATCTGCAGATATGAAGGATACGGTCAATGCGAATGCGGTGGCAATTATCAGGCTGCGTAATGTCACTTGGTGCTCCTTGGGCGAGTGGTCCCATCAAATCGTGAGGGAGGATATAGCATGTCGCGATGTGTTGGCAGGGATAGTCGCCATCAACCTCGTGTGATTCCGAGCCAATGTGATTCGCAATAACAGGGTGAATTTTGCTATAATGCTTGCAGACGTGCATGGAAATGCATGCAAGAGACAAATTTCGACACATTAGGGGGAGGCCTGACATGTCTGACGTTCAGAAGCCTGTTTACAACAATTCGCGTTTTCGCGTGGTCGACTACAACTTCGATACGTTTGTCGGTCCGGCTGCCGGTCAAAAATATATCGATGCCACATTCACCGATCTGCAGACCAATGAAGAGGTCAAGATCTCGGACTTCGATGGCAAGTGGCTGGTGATCGAGACCGGGTCCTCGACTTGTTCGATGTACACCAAGAATATTGGCATCTATCAGGATATCGTGGCCGAGTTCCCCGATGTGGAATTTGTCATGGTCTATGTCCGCGAAGCCCATCCGGGTGAGCGCATGGGGCCGCATCAGAGCATGGATGACAAGATCAAGGCCGCCAAGCTCGTCGCGCCGCGTTACAAGGAATTCCGCCGGGTGCTGGTAGATGATCTTGAAGGCACCTTCCACCGGGCCTATGGCGCGATGCCGAATGTGGTCTACATCATCCGCCCGGACGGCACGATCCACTATCGCTGCAACTGGGCCGCACCGCATCTGATTCAGGCTGCGCTTCAGGATCGTGAGGATTATCACAAGATCGAAAATGCGCCGACGGCCGAACTGCGTGCCACCCGGTCCATGCCGCATATGATGCGGACCATGTGGACCGGCGGCTTCATCGCTCTGTACGACTTCTTCAAGAATGCGCCGTTGACCGTGGCCAAGCATATCCAGATCGACCGCTACTATGAAAAGCATGGCCGGTTCCGCAATCAACCGCTGACCGAGGAAGAGATCGCAGCACGTCTGGCAGCCGGTGAGGCCGATTCCGACAAGGTGGGCGCACCGGACGAAGTGGGATCAAAGCAGGCCGCCGAATAAGGGCATCCTTGACCTGTCGGTCGTTTCATATTGACGGCGCCGGCCGTTCGCTTCGTGCGGGCGGCCGGCGTTTTTTATGGCGGATTATGTGAACGAAACACCCTTTCGTATTGCCGCGCGTTTTGCTGCGTTCTACGGCGCGCTGTTCCTGGTGCTTGGCGTGATGCTGCCCTTCTGGCCGGTCTGGCTGAAGAGCCGGGGGCTGGATGCAGGTCAGATCGGGCTGGTCCTGGCCATCGGACCGTGGCTGCGGGTGATTGCTGACCCGCTGATCACCCGGGGTGTCGACCGGTCCGGTCACGGGAAGCGCGCGCTGGTCCTGTTTGCCGCCATCAGTGTGGTGGCGTTTTCCGGGTTCTTCCTCGCCCAGTCCTTTTGGCTGATCGTTCTTGTGACGATCATCTTCGCCCCGATTTATCACGTGCTGATTCCGCTGGGGGATTCCCAGACCATGGTCGCCGTGGTGCGCGACAAGCTCGATTACGGCCGCATTCGTCTCTGGGGTTCAGCGACCTTCATTGCCGGCACCTTCGGGGCCGGCTGGCTGCTCACGGACCGCACCCCGGACGTGATCGTCCCGGTGGTGTTTACGGGCCTGCTGCTGGTCCTTGCGACCACGTTGCTGTTGCGCGAGCAGAACGCGCCGGCCCGGGGGCGGCCGACAGGCGGGTTCCTCGATCTCCTGCGTGATCGCGCCTTTCTCTATTTCGTGCTGGCTGCCAGCGCCGTGCAGGCCAGTCACGCGGTGTTGAACGGGTTCTCCGTGATCCACTGGCGCGAGGCCGGATTGTCGGGAACCCTGATCGCCTGTCTGTGGGGCGGCAGCGTGGTGGCCGAGATCATCCTGTTTTCCGTAAGTGGTGCGGTGGTGCGGCGGCTGGGGCCGTTCGGGCTGCTCGGTCTGGGGGCAGGCGCCGGGCTGGTGCGCTGGATCATTCTCGCCGAAACCACGGCGCTGCCCGGGCTGATCGTTGCCCAGCTGCTCCATGCCGCAACGTTCGGAGCCACCTATCTGGCCACCATGCATTTCATCGCCGCCCGCGCGCCCGACGGTCTTAAGGCGTCGGCCCAGGGCACCTATGCATCCGTGTCCGGTGTCGTGATGGGTATTGCCATGCTGTCAGCAGGAGCGATGTATGGCGCGCTGGGGGGCGATGCCTTCTACGCCATGTCACTCGTCTGTGTGCTTGCCCTTCTGCTCGGGCTGGCGGCCCGCCGTGCCGCGACCGGCGGCGCATAGAAAAGGGCGGCCACCAGGGCCGCCCTTTCATCTTGGTTTGTCGGTTAGCTAGATCGATTTCCGGTTCTTCGGAATGATCGGCAGCAACAGGTGGGACGGATGCTTCGGCCCGGTGTGGATCGTTGTCTTGCCGCCGAAGATTTCCTTCGGTCGGTCGGTCGGATGATCGTGCAGGAATGGTCCGGAACCGCGTGAGGGGACATAGGCCTCCACGGAAGGTCCGGGACGATCGAAATCCTGTCCCGCAATGTTCAGGGCAATCTGGAAGCCCTTGGGCAGGACGATGCACTGGGGCCAGATTTCCACATCGACCTCATAGATCTCACCCGGCATCAGCATCTGCTTGTCGTCATGGGTGTGATAGGGGCGCCAGGGTTCGGACTTCTCCGGATCGAGCTTGCGATGGGACACCCGCAGCCAGCCCTGGGCCAGAGGTGTTTTGGGATCGACGGTGCCTTGGAAGTGCACTTCGCGCCCCTTGTCCGAGAAGGCCTGCATGGTGACGAAGAGATCGCAATCCTCGGTCGTGGAGGAGACGAAGAGCTTGGCCGTCATCGGGCCGGTGATCTCGGTTTCCCGTTCCAGTGGCGGTGTACGCCAAGTGATTCCGCGGGTCAGGGCACGGAACTCCTTACCACGCTTGGCCTTGGGGGCTTTCCAGTCGAGCTTGCCCTTGCCACCTGAATCGAGGAACAGCTTGGTCCATTTGGTGCCCTTGAGGGGCCATTCGCTTTCCTTGCGAAGTTCCACCTCATCCGTGAATGGTCGGCGTAGGTTGATCCAGACGCGCGGCTCCTTGTTCCAGCCGTTCTTCTCACCCTTGAGGTAATAGTCGAAGAAGCGCTTCTGCAGCTCCATACCGTATTCCAGATAGAACCATTCCTCGTGGCGGCCCGGATGGCCTTCGAGCCATTTCTCCTTCGAGGCGGCCTGGGTATAGGCTTCGAAATTGCCACGGGGATGCAGGCCGAATCCGGCCCAGCTGGCAGGACTCAGGAACGGAACCTTGACCTTGTCCCAGTCCGGTGAACGGGACTGGTACCAGTCGTCATCCATCTCGCGCACGCGGAAGTTCTCAAGCGTGTCGGCGCGGTTTTCCTTGAGTTCAGCTGCGGAGAGCTTTGCCGGACCTGTCGCACGTTCACCCATCCAGTGATCCTTCGGACCCATGGCATAGCCGTGCTGGACGGCTTCCACCTGACGGGGGAACCAGATTTCCATGAACTTGTTGGACAGGATCCCGCCATGGCGTGCCCAGTCGCGGTAGTGATCGGCCGCGCCCTCCCATGGGATCATTGCGGCGAGATGCTTGGGCTGCAGGGCGGCCACCTGCCACTGGTTGATGGCGTAGTAGGAGACGCCGTTCAGGCCGACCTTGCCGTTGGACCATTTTTGCTGGCCCGCCCATTCGATGGCATTGGCATAGTCCTGTGTCTCGCGGGGCGAGAAGATATCCAGATAGCCGGGGGAACGACCGGCGCCGCGGGAATCGAGCCGCACGCAGGCATAGCCCCAGGGGACCCAGATTTCCGGATCGACGGTTTCCCAGGTAAGCCACTGATGCTTCGAACCGGGAAGAATATCGGGATGCATTTTGACCAGAGAGTCCCAGAGCGGTTTGTAGTGCTCCTGGTACTTCACACCTTTGCCATAAGGGCCGCCGGCCATGACGATCGGCACCTTCGCCTTGGTATCAGGTCGATAGACATCGGCGCGCAAGACAACGCCGTCATCCATTTTGATGGGTAAATCGCGTTCAATAATCATGATGTTTCCTCCCAGTCGTGGCGGCCGTTATGTGTTCGGCCGGTCTCCTTGGCGGGCACGGAACGTGAAATGGCGCACGCGCAGAATTCCACTATAGGAAAAGATTTTGGGCTGAGATAGCGAAGATATATGGTTTTCTGCGTTGTCCGGATAACAGAATACGCGGGGCCGGGCGCTGCGGTGGAGCAACTTTACTTTCGTAATGGGGCACCCTATCGCTACCATCGCGGGCATAAAAATATTCTTCAGGGGGAAGAGACATGGCCACGCCATCCGGTCACGAAGTTATTGCAATCGAGGAACATTACTGGGACCCGGCACTGGTCGCTCATTACGCGGGAACCGACGCGACCGGCGGCGCAGGCGCGATACGGTCGAAGCTCGAAGATCTCTACGATGAACGGATTGCGGAAATGGATTCGGCCGGGATCGATATTCAGGTGCTCTCTCACGGCGCGCCATCGACTCAGCGTCTTGATCCCTCCAGCGCAGCGGAGATCACCCGGACAGCCAATAACAGGTTGCAGGAAATTGTCTCGGAGCGGTCTGACCGGTTTGCCGCGTTCGGCAATCTGCCGACGCCGGACCCGGAGGCCTGCGCCGATGAGCTGGAACGCTGTGTCGACAAGCTCGGGTTCAAGGGGGCGATGGTGCACGGCCTGACCCATGGCGTGTTCTTTGACGATCCGAAATTCTGGCCGGTATTCGAGCGCGCTCAGGCGCTGGATGTACCGCTCTATATGCACCCGGCTGCACCGGATCCGACGGTCATTGAAAGATACTACCAGCCTTATGTGGACGATTTTCCTGCACTTCTGAACGCGGGCTGGGGCTTCACGGTGGAGACCGCCACCCAAGCCATCCGGCTGGTCCTGAGCGGCGTTCTGGTCAAGTACCCGGATGTGAAAATCATGCTCGGCCATCTCGGCGAAGGCCTGCCCTTCCTGCTCTGGCGGGTCGATCACGCCCTGTCCCGACCCGGCAACAAGCCGATGAATTTCCGGGAGGTGTTCAGCCGTAATTTCTACATCACCACGAGCGGGAATTTTTCCGATCCGGCCATGCTCTGCTCGCTGCAGGAAATGGGTGCGGATCGCATCCTGTTCTCGGTCGACTGGCCGTTTGTGCCGAACGCGCTGGGCACGGAGTGGATCGAGCGCCTGCACCTCAATGCCGAGGACAAGGCTAAAATCCTGAATGGCAACGCCCGGCGTTTGCTCAAACTCTAACGCGTTCCAAGCGAGTTTTCCGATGCCTCATATTCCTGCTGCTACCGTTCTTGATCACATCACGGTGCTCGACCTCACACGGGTCCGTTCGGGCCCGACCTGTGTCCGCCAGCTGGCGGACTGGGGTGCAAATGTGATCAAGGTCGAGATGCCGCCAGCCGTTGAGGGTGGCGCGTCGCTGGGCGGGGCCCGTCACGGCTCGGACTTCCAGAACCTGCATCGCAACAAGCGCTCACTGGCTCTCAATCTGAAGGAGGAGGCCGGCAAGGAAGTCTTCTACCGTCTGGTTGCGGAGGCCGATGTGGTGGTCGAGAATTATCGCCCGGATGTGAAAACCCGGCTGGGTATCGATTATGAGTCCCTTTCCGAGATCAACCCGCGGATCATCCTTGCCAGTATTTCAGGCTTCGGGCAGGACGGCCCTTACGCCAAACGACCGGGCTTCGATCAGGTTGCCCAGGGTATGGGTGGTCTGATGTCGATCACGGGTCTGCCGGGACAGGGACCGGTTCGGGTTGGCATCCCGATTGCGGATCTGACGGCGGGCCTGTTCGCGGCTCAGGGCGTGATGCTTGCACTGCTGGAACGGGAAAAATCTGGCAAGGGGCAGTGGCTCTATACCTCACTGCTGGAGGCTCAGACCTTCATGCTCGACTTTCAGTCCGCTCGGTGGCTGGTCGATGCGGAGGTTCCGCAACAGGCAGGAAACAATCACCCGACGAGCATTCCGACCGGGGTTTTTGCAACGGCGGATGGACATATGAATATCGCGGTGGCGGGACAGGAGATCTGGGGCCGGTTCTGCCGGGCGCTCGGTCAGGAGGACTGGATGAGCGATCCCGATTTCGTGGATGCGCCGGCGCGCTCGGAAAACCGGGATCGGTTGAACGGGCTGATCGGGGATGCCATCGCAGCGAAAACCACCGCCGCGTGGGTGGAGAGTTTCAATGAACTCGGCGTACCCTGTGGTCCGATCTACAACATCGGTGAGTTGTTTGGGGATCCGCAGGTGGAACATCTCGGGCTGGCACAGCCGTTGACTTCACCAGCACTGGGTGAAATGAAATTCGTTCGTCAGCCGGTTTCACTAAGCCGGACGCCAAGTTCCTTTGCGGTTGCCCCGCCGGAAGTCGGTGCCCAGACCCGCGAGATTCTCGAAGATCTGGGCTATAGCGCAGACGACATTGAAGCTCTGCATGAGAACGGCGTTGTCGCGTCAGACGACTAGGAGTTTTTCTATGAGTGAAGATATCAAGCCGACTCTGACCCATGCAGGGATATGGGTACGTGACATGGAAGGCATGGAAGAGTTCTACACCGGCGTGATGGGCTTCCATGTGTCTGATCGCGGTTTTGTGCCGCGCTACAACGGCCACATCACCTTCATGTCCAATGACCCGACCATCCATCATCAGGTGATCCTTGCCGAGGGTCGCCCGGCCGATGTGCCGAGCACCGTCAATCAGCTCTCATTTCTGGTGAAGTCGCTCGACGAGTTGCGCACCATGTATCGCCGGGTCGTCGCGCGGAATGTCGAGAACCTGCTGCCGCGCAATCATGGCAATGCCTGGTCGGTCTATTTCGACGATCCCGAGGGGAACAACCTTGAGGTCTATCTCGATTCCCCGTTCCATGTGCCCCAGCCCTTTGGTGAGTATCTCGACTTTGATCTGAGCAATGACGAGATTCTTGCGCTGACGGAAAGCATGTGTCGCGAGACAGAAGGCTTCCTGCCGCGCGCCGAGTGGTCTGCCAAGATGGCGACAGCTGGGAAACCCGGTTAGCCGGTTGGAGCCACATCGAGGCGTGCGACGATCCCCTTGAGGCGATCATCGGGCGCGGGATAACGATCCAGCACCAGCGGATCATGACCTGGCACGATGTGCTGCAGGGTGTCGGCCTGTGCTTTCAGGGCATCGAAGGCCAGTACCATGTCACCGAGATTGTAGATCACCGGAAACGGCATCCGTCGTTGCATGTTCTCGTAGAAATGCGTGGCGTCCGAGGCGACCACCACCCAGCCGCGTTTGGTCAGCACGCGCACGAATTGCAGCCCCATCGAATGGCCCCCCACGTGATGAACCGTGATGCCTGGGGCGATTTCACTCGTGCCGTCGCTGAAGGAAACGCGCCCGGCAAAGACATTGCGCACCATGTCCGCGATATGGTCCGGGGTGAAGGATGCATTGACCACATGGCTACACATGTGGGGGCCGGTGGCGAACTGCATCTCCTTTTCCTGAAGATGGAATTTCGCTGCAGGGAACTGGGAGTGCCCGCCGATGTGATCGTAGTGAAGATGGGTGACGATCACGTCACTCACCCGGGCAGCATCGACGCCGATGGTGGCCAGTCCTTCGGTCACGCTGCGGATCAGGCTGCGGCCGCGTTTGGTGGCCTCTGCGTCGTCAAACCCGGTGTCGATGACGATTGTCTGCTCCGGTGAAACGGCCACCCAGACATAATAGTCGATGGGCATCGGACCATCGTCATGGGGGTCGAGTTTGACAAAACTTTCCCGACGCATGCGTTCGATCAGTGTGCCGTATTTGACCGCATACAGTTTCCAGACCCTTGGTGACGTCATCATTTCCTCCCGGCTTTCATGCTCGGCTATACTCCCATCCGCAGACTGGCAGAGGCCAGCGATCAATGGGATGAGTACTATGGCAGCAAACACTTTCGGCTTCACCGGTCTTGGCAATATGGGGGGACCGATGTGCGCCAACCTGATTGGTGCGGGCTTGTCCGTTCACGTCTTCGATTCCGCGGATACGGCTGCGCTTGCGCCAGAGGGAAGCACCATTGTCGAGAGTGTCGAGGTGCTGGCAGCGCAGGCTGATACGATTTTTCTGAGCCTGCCGGATGGCAGGGTCGTGCATGCCGTCTGTGCGGAAATTGTCGCCGCGGATACACGGCGGGTGACCACGGTGGTGGATTTTTCGACTACCGGTCCCGAGGCCGCGGCTCAGGCGGCTGCGATTCTGGCCGAAGCCGGGATCGCCTTCGTGGATGCGCCGGTCAGCGGTGGCAAGGCGGGTGCTGTGGCAGGCACGCTGACTGTGATTGTCTCCGGGCCGGACGGCGCGGTGGCCGATCTGGCCGGTCCGTTTGAGGCCGTCGGCGGCAATATTTTCCATGTCGGTTCGAACCCCGGGCAGGCGCAGGCGGTGAAGCTGCTCAACAATTTTCTTTCGGCAACAGCCATGGCGGCGACATCGGAGGCGGTCCTGTTCGGGCAAAAGCACGGCGTGGACATGTCGACGATCCTCGACGTCGTGAATGTCTCGACGGGTCGGAACACGGCGACAATGGACAAGTTTCCCAATCGCGTTGTGCCCGAAAGCTTCGATGCCGGTTTTGCAATGGCGTTGATGACCAAGGATGTTGCTCTGTACCTGGAACAGGTAGGTGTGGCAGGAACGCCTGATGCCGTGGGATCGTCCATGTCCGCGCTCTGGAATGCGGCGCATGACGCAATGCCCGGCAGTGATTTTACAGAGATCTACCGCTACATCGCGGATCAGACATAGAACATGGGGAGTGTCCGAGAATGACAACGAATGAAGGACAGGTGGCTCTGGTCACCGGTGCATCCTACGGCCTTGGGGCCATGACGGCGGATTATCTGGCGCGTGACGGCTTCGATGTCGCGGTGACGGATTTGAATGTGGATGATCTGGCAGACACGATTGCCCTGATCGAGAAGCATGGCCGCAAGGCTTTTGCCACGTCACTTGATGTGCGCTCGGTGGACAGTATCGATGCCGCGATTGCCGCGACGATCGAGGGCATGGGGAAGATCGATGTTCTGATCAACAATGCCGGTGTCCCGCTGTCCAAGCCCGCTCTGGACGTCGAGCCGGATGAGTTCGACAACGTGCAGAACATCAATGTGCGCGGTTGCTATTTCATGTGCCAGCGCTTTGCGCGGCATCTTGTGGATACCGACCGTAAGGGCTCGATTGTGAATCTCGCCTCGACCTTTGCCGTGATTGGTGTACCGGGTGTTTCAGTCTACGGCATTTCGAAGGCTGCCGTGGCGGGGATTACCCGCCATCTGGCTGCGGATTGGGCGAAATACGGCATTCGGGTCAACGCTGTCGGGCCGGGTGCCACGGAGACCAAGATCCGCGCCGCCAATTTTGCCGCCAACCCGGAAGTGCGGGAATGGAATCTCAGCCGTATTCCGATGGGACGTTTTGGCGAACCCGAAGATACGGCCGAAGCGGTCGCGTTTCTGGCCGGGTCCAAATCCGAATACATCAACGGCCATCTGCTGGTTGTGGATGGCGCGCTGACCGTCACCTGACGGGGCTTACGCGGGCGGGGTCCAGTAGATCATCGCTTCGGGCATGGTGCCGCCCGCGTTGAATCCCCCCTCGACAATCTGTGCTGTGTTGATGTTCACCTTCGGGAGCATCCCGTCGGCCTGCACCACGAAGAGATGCGAGCTGTCGTCGGTGAACAGAACATGAAACGGTTCGCCGGGTAGTTGAAGGGATCGGCGTTCGTCCGGGCGGCTTGGATCGAGCAATTCGAGAAACCCCTGATCATCGGCCTCGTTATATGTCGTGACCGCGAGGGTTGCTCCATCGGGAGACAGGAAGGGCCAGCCCGGCACCCCGGCCAGGCTGTGGCTGCTGATAACCTGTCGCGCGGCGCAATCGATCACATGGAGTAGCGGGCGATAAAAATCGCCCACGAACAATTGCGCGCCGACATGGGAGACGCGGATCGCCTGCGCACCGACCGGTACGGGGATCCGGGCAATGATGGCCCGGGCGGCCATGTCGATTTCGGTGATGACCGGATATTCCTTGGCCGACACATAGAGGGTGTTGCCGTCGGGCGCTGCGGCAAAGAAATGCCCCGGCATTTCGAGCCACAGACTGTGTTCGATCTCCCAGCTGTCCGGATCGACTACCAAAACGCAGCGGCTGCCATCGACGGTCACCCAGATTTTGCCGTCGGTACCGGTGACCAGCGCATGGGGGCCCTTGTAGAGATTGAGATCAATATGGCCGGCCAGGGTCATCGTTGTCAGATCGACAACGGCGATCCGGTTGTCGGGAATGTTCGAGCCGTAGTCCGCGCTGCCATAAAGCGAGACAAAGGCCCGTCTGCCATCCTTCGACAGGGTGATCTCGTGCGGCTTCGCCGTCTGGCGCGTGCCGACCTCGACGCAGGCAACGATATCACCCGTTTCGGCATTGAGGGCGGTCAGGCTGACATTCTCTTTCACCGTGAGCAGGATTAGACGGTTGGACATATGGGACGTGTCGTTCATGGCGTGCTCCTTGCTATCCAGTCTAGCTGATCCGTCGCGCGCGGGCGGGTATTGGTTCACCCAGACCAAGTTGCTAGAGTCCCCTGTCGATCAGGGAACGCGCGGCGGGGAACGGGTTTTGGACTTTCAGCTTTCGGAAGAACAGATTGCCATTCAGGACATGGCACACAGCTTTGCGGCCGAGGAAATGCTGCCGCATGCCGAGGACTGGGACGAGAACAACGTCTTTCCGGTCGAGACATTGCGCGCGGCAGCAGCCCTTGGGCTTGCGGGAATATATTGCGGGGAAGAGCATGGCGGCTCGGGGCTGGGGCGTCTGGATTCCGCGATCATTTTTGAAGAACTCTCCACCGCCTGTCCGTCCACAGCGGCCTATATCTCGATCCACAATATGTGCGCCTGGATGATTGATGCCTTCGGCGATGACGCGTTGCGCGCGCGTTTCCTGCCCAAGCTCATGACTATGGAGCATTTCTCGAGTTACTGCCTGACCGAACCGGGTGCGGGGTCCGATGCGGCCTCCCTGCGCACGCGGGCGGAACGGGACGGCGACCACTACGTGATCAATGGCGCAAAGGCCTTCATCTCCGGCGGTTCGGTTTCGGATGTCTATGTCTGCATGGTGCGCACCGGGGGGGACGGTCCCAAGGGAATCAGCTGCATTGTTGTGGAGAAAGGCACGCCCGGACTGTCTTTCGGGAAGCTGGAGAAGAAGCTTGGCTGGAACAGCCAGCCGACCGCAGCCGTGATCTTCGAGAATTGTCGGGTGCCGGTCGAGAATATTGTCGGCGCCGAGGGTGATGGCTTCACCATTGCCATGAGGGGCCTGGATGGAGGCCGACTGAATATCGGGGCCTGCTCGATTGGTGGCGCGCGCGCCTGTCTGGATGCCAGTCGGGACTATCTGAAGGAGCGTCAGCAGTTTGGGCAGCCACTTGCTGATTTTCAGGCCTTGCAGTTCCGTCTTGCCGATATGGCCACTGAACTCGAATCCGCGCGGCTGATGATCCATCGCGGCGCCTGGATGCTGGATAACAGCGCCCATGGAACAACGGTCGCGGCCGCCATGGCCAAACGGATCGCCACCGATACCGGCTTCGATGTGGTCAACCAGGCGCTCCAGCTGCATGGTGGCTACGGCTATCTGAAGGAATTTCCGATCCAGCGATATCTGCGGGACCTGCGGGTACATCAGATTCTGGAAGGCACAAACGAAATTATGCGCGTTCTGATCTCGCGTGACATTCTCAGACAGTAGGACTCTCATGAACGACGAACCCGAGCTTCTGCTCGAAACCCGCGGGCGGGTGGGGCTGATTACACTCAACAAGCCAAAGGCGCTGAACGCTTTGTCCATGTCCATGGTTGAGGGTCTGCATCCGCAGATCATCGCCTGGGCCGGTGATGCGAATGTCGACGCCGTGGTCATTCAGGGTGCTGGTGAGAAAGCCTTCTGTGCCGGCGGCGATATTCGTGACATGTATCTCAACCGCGGAACGGATTTCGGCGCGGTCTATTATGCGGCGGAGTATCTGCTGAATGTCGGCATCCACACATTTCCCAAACCGTTCATCGCGCTGATGGATGGTGTGACCATGGGGGGCGGTGCCGGCGTGTCGATCCACGGGTCTCACCGTGTGGTCACCGATCGCACATTGTTTGCCATGCCGGAAACCGGGATCGGCCTGTTTCCCGATATCGGTGCCAGCTGGTTTCTCTCATGCTGTCCCGGCCAGATTGGGATGTATCTGGGCCTCACTGGTCATCGTATGCGGGCTGCCGATTGCCTCTATGCCGGGATTGGGGATTTATACATGGATGCGAACCGCCAGGAAGCGTTTCTCGAAGCTCTGTCGGGCGCAGATGCGCTCGATGAACGTGCCGTCAATGACCTGCTGAAGTCGTTCATGGGTGATCCCGGGACCGCGCCGCTCGCCGCCCATCGTGAGTCGATCGATCGCTGTTTCGCCGGGGACAGTGTCGAGTCAATCTTGGAAAATCTGGAGCGTGAGGATGCGGACTGGGCGCGCGAGCAGATCGCGATGCTGGCTCACAAGTCACCCACCGCGCTGAAGCTGACCTTCCGACAGTTACGTCTGGGTCCGAAGATCGAATCCATTGCGGATATCATGCGCATGGAATATCGCATGGCGTTCCGAACATATCGTGGAGATGATCTGTTCGAGGGTATACGTGCGGTCGTCATCGACAAGGATGGGGCCCCCAGATGGCAGCCCGACAATCTTGATGCGGTGCGCGATGCGGATCTGGATGAGTATTTTGTGGCCGCACCGGACGAACCGGATTTCAGCCAGGCCGAATTGTCATAGCGGGAAAACAGGAGGACACGATGCCGAAGATCGGATTTATCGGACTGGGCAATATGGGCGGGCCGATGGTAGCCAACCTGATTGCCGCCGGACATGAAGTGCGTGCCTTTGACATATCTGCCGATGCTGTTGCACGGGCCACGGAGGCCGGGGCGGTTGCAGCGACGAGCGGTGCCGACGCTGCAAAGGGCGTGGGGGTGGTGATCACCATGTTGCCGGCGGGCAAGCATGTGCGCTCGGTCTTTCTGGAGGATGACAAGGTCATGGATATCGTCGCGCCGGGCTCCCTGCTGATCGATTGCTCGACCATCGATGTGGTGACGGCGCGCGCGGCGATCGCCGAAGCCGAACAGCGCGGGCTCGAGATGCTGGATGCACCGGTTTCCGGCGGCATTGGAGGCGCACAGGCCGGAACGCTGACCTTCATGTGTGGTGGCACGGAAAGCGCGTTCGCCCGCGCTAAGCCGATCCTCGAGACCATGGGAAAAAATATTTTTCACGCCGGCGATGCGGGCGCGGGACAGGCGGCAAAGGTCTGCAACAATCTGATGCTGGCCATTCAGATGATCGCCGTATCCGAAGGTTTCGCGCTGGGTGACAAGCTGGGTATCGACCGTCAGAAGCTGTTCGATATTGCGTCAACGGCGACCAGTCAGTGCTGGGCCATGACCAGCTATTGTCCGGTGCCCGGACCGGTTCCCACCTCACCGGCGAACCGTGACTACGAGGCCGGGTTCACCGTGGCGATGATGCTCAAGGATTTGTTGCTGGCGCGCGAGGCTTCGGGTGAGGTCGACGCGAACACACCGCTGGGCGCGCAGGCGACGGATATGTTCGCCAGCTTCGCCGGTGAAGGCAATGAAGGTCTGGATTTTTCGGCAATCTTCAAGCACATCGCCGGTAGCTGACCGGAGATAGCGTGTCGGCGACAGAAATAGGCTGAAGCCCGCGTCTCTAGCGGAAGCCGTCGTTTCCGGAGCTGCTGCTGCTGTTGTTGTTACTATTATTGTTGTTGTTTACGGGCGCAGGCGGTGTTGGCAGTTTGATGCGTGCGTCCTCGGATTTTGCGTCCAAAGCTGCAGCTTCATGGTCTTGTCCTTCCCCCCTAAAACTGGGCCACTATTTTCAGAGACTGAAGGGTGATGTGATGGC
>Ga0055584_100002560_pt1 | contig 17935 bp, 10 predicted proteins | sample OSDHelmetaG_FD_58716 | JGI IMG/M metagenome (GOLD analysis project Ga0055584, IMG submission 58716) | Pelagic marine sediment microbial communities from the LTER site Helgoland, North Sea, for post-phytoplankton bloom and carbon turnover... | ecosystem: Environmental > Aquatic > Marine >... | reverse complement strand
GGCCAATACTTCGTGATGCACTCGGAGACAGACGCCGACCCTATCCTAAGCTTGGCCCTTCCTTCTGCTCGCTGGGACCGCTACGTGTACTGGCAACGCGATGACCGCAGCGTACAGGTCTCCCGCCTCCAAGGTGCCGGTCAGCCAACCTCCAGCCGACTGGTCCAGCTTCCCTACCCAAAGGTAGAGTTGCTGGGACGCGGCGCTACGGACAAGCAGGGTGACTTGCACCTGCCCATCTGGATCCCAGCACCCAAGGGCTCTGGCGGCGAACTCATCGTGCTGTCCCTTCGTGATCGTGGCCAGCGCTCCTACCGCAGTTTAGCCAAGTACGACAGCCAGCCCACGTGGATCGAGACCGGCATTGACTCCGGCGGCAACCTACGTTTGGTCTTTCCCAACCAAGGCCACCTGGACCAGTACACAATCGTGTCCTCGACCCAGCTCCCTGGCGCCGGCAAGCGTCTGCTCCAGGCAGAGGATGGAAAGCAAGCCCTGGCGGCTCGCTACACGGTCTTAGAGCCCAGCGAGGGACGACCGGGTGGCTTGGCTCTGTTCGTGCTTCTGGAAGAGCCAGAGGGCCAGGTGAGCGGTCAATGGTTCGCGTTAGACGGCTCCCCCCTGGGAAGCATCGCAGCGCTCACCCTTGGCGAGGGCCGCATAAGCGATGTCTTGCCCCTGGGTTACGACGACTACGCAGTGCTGGTCACGCGACCCGATGGGCAGCTCTCGGTGTTGCAGCCTGCACAAGCGGAGCTCCAGGCCAAGCCCCAAGCCAACTCCACTCTCGTGGGAGATGCCGACACCCTCTGGCTGCGCTCCGTGGTGAGCTCGAAGGGGCCAACCCTGAGTACAAAACTGCGCTGAGTCAGCCCTGAGACGGCGCTGAGACGACCCTGAACGAACGAAAACAAGAAAACCGGCCATCCGAATAGATGGCCGGTTTTCTTGTTTTCAGCAATGCGTCTTTCAGTCAGCCCCCATGGAGGCTCCCGACAGACTCCTCAGTCTGCAGCGCAGAGGTTCGCGTTCAAGTCAGCCACGAATCCCTCGCTCGCACACAGCGGGCTAACGGTCAGCTCGTCGCCAACGAGTGCAAAGCCGATGCTTCCCGTTGTGCAGGTGTTGCACGAGGGGTTGTCCTCGCTGGGGTTCAGAGCGCAATCACAAAAGACGTTCTGCACAAGGTTGCAATACGCGTACTCCATCGCCGCAAAGCTCCCCTCTCTGGCGTTGCAGTCGGCGTCGTCGGGTGGGCAGGACTCGCCTGGAATCACACACTCCCAATCCGTCACCCGCGCAGCGTCTTGAACGCCATCGCAGCTTCCCTCGATGACCGCTAGCCCAAAGGAGAGCAGGTCGTCGTCCAAAGGCAGCGACCAGGTATCCATAGCGATCGTGTACTCGCGACCCGGATGCAGGGTGGTGTCGATCTCGCAGAACTCAGGCGTTGCACGACCGGAGTGAGCACCAGTTTGACCACGCGAGCCCACCAGCGCGCACTCGTTGGTGTTCACGGTCACCTGGGCACCCAGAGAGTCCTCGTAGGCCTGCTCGAAGTTGCCCATCTGGTACCCGGGAGTTCCCGTGTAATTGGCACTCAAGCCGACAGAAAGGTCCAGGTCCCCGTCGTCGCTGGTGTTGTCCTTCTTGATGTAGATCTCAGAAGGCGTCTCAAAGTCCACCGACTGATTCCAAGTCACAGCCTCGGGATCGACCAGCACACAGTAGGTTCCACCGTCCGCAACAAAGGTGGCCGTGGCCCCTCCAAAGAGCTGCTCACGAGGCAGGGTCAGTGTGCTGTACGAAATCAGGTCACGACGGTCATCGTACAAGGCGAGATCATCACGGGCAATCGCCGTGACTTCACCCAGTACAGCAACGCCTTCGTAGCCGTCTACCGACTTGGGTACGTACTCTTCACCGGAACGGTCACAACCAAAAATTGATAGCAGGAACAGCATGTTCTACTCCACCTTCGAAGCGATTCGGACAGTGATCTCTTGCGGGTTGGCTCGGTAGTCTTCGGCTGTGTCAGCGTCCACGCTGACCACATCATCCAGACCCACGACCCAGTCGCCGCCACCAATGTAACGACCCGGGAAGTTCAGCAGATCGATCTGCGTGACTCCGTAGACAAAGTCGTTGTTGTACTCGTTGTTCTGCTGACCATTCTGCTCATTGCAGGTAGCGAACTTGTAGCGCTGGTTGGCCACACCAAAGTCGAGGTCGGTTGGTGCATCCATCCATCCCCAGAGCTTCATGCCGGGCGCGTAGTTGACTCGCCAAAGGTCGAAAGGCGCCTCAAAGTCGCCATCCGCATTCTCGACAAAGTCCAAGCGGTCGAGCTTCTGACCCTCGTAGTCAGAGACATCGGAGATCCACTCCATCTCGTAGTCCGCTGTGATCTCGAAGAGGTCGTAGCAGACGGCCTGGAAGTATCCAGCGGAGACAACTTGGTTTCCGAAGGCGTCTTGGACGGGGTCACCCACGACATTGTTAAAGAAGCCGAGCAGGTCCTCGTAGTCGCTAAAACGACCGGTCGGAGTCCTGCAGGCCAAGTACTCAAAGCACGCAAAGTCAAAGCGACCCACCGAGCCACCCCCGTAGGGGTAGGTGTTGCCCTCGATATCCGCCTGAATGACAGGGCCCATCTCCGGGTGGGCGTAGCCGTAGTCCAGCTCCGTGATGCTCGGAAAAGCACCCAGGTAGACGGGACCAATAAAGCGCGAGTCTGTGACCTCGCTGGCCTCGCCCGTGATGGGATCCAGCACAGTGCGGGTAGCGGCCTCCCTGGGGATTACCAGCGTGCCGCTAATGTTGGCCTGGGGAAGCTGCTCATCGTAGCTACAGCCAACGCTCATCAAGAAAAATAATGAAAGCATGTTGAACCCTTAGAAGCGGTACTCGCCGCCGAACTGAATCTCGACTGGCGACTGGCGGCTGGTGATGACCCAGCGGTTCTGCTGGTAGAGGAAGGACCCGTTGACGCCCACAGGGCTTCGAGCGTTGACAGCGTTCTCGAAGATGCCGTAAACGCGGAACTGACCCTTGCGGACATCGATGTCCTGGGAGACCTGCAGGCTGGCGTAGTACACCGGGCGCAAGCGGGTGTAGGTACCAATGTCGGACTTGAGGATGTTCGATCCACCGTAGCCAGCACCGTAGTAGTAGCGGCTCAGAGGCTGGCCGCTGTAGTACTGCAGGCTCACGCCGATGTTGGTGGTCCAAGGGTCATTCGGAAGCTCGTAGGCACCAAAAGCCTTGACCTGGTGACGAATATCCGTGGGCAAGTTGCCGTAGGAGTAGTCAGCCTGGGAAGGAACCGCGAGCGCACTGCCACCGCCGCCCAACACTGTGCCCTTGGACACAACGTAGGAGTAGGTGACCGACGCCAACCAGCGGTTGGAAAAGTTTTTCCGAGCCTGCACATCGGTCTGGTAGTAGTCGCGGCGGGACACGCTGGGAGTACGCAGACGGAAGAGACTCTCAACCTCGCCATTGGTGGTGCCCAGGAAGCCAAAGCCGTCCTCGTCCCAAATGACGTTGGTCTCGTCGTAAACGTACTGGTTCCGCGTGAACTTGGCTGTAAAGTTGGTGGCGACGACAATGTCGTCAACCACTTGGCGCTCGGCACCCACGACGAACTCGTCGGAGTGAGGGGCGGTCAAGCGGTCGTTCACCGTGTTCAGGTTCTCGTTGGGCGAGAGGCTGTAGTTCTGGGAAGAACCATTGGCGTACTCGCCGAAGAACTCACCCAGGTACAGCTTGGTACCGAATCCAGCGGAGTTCAGGTCATTGGCCACACCGAGGTTGCCGATGGCGTTGAAGCGGCCGTAGCCACCGCTGATCTTGGTCTTGTCGTCTCCAAAGGGGTCCCACGCGGTGTAGAGGCGGGGGCCCCACACACCAAAGTTGACCACCGCGTCGTTGGTATCGGCACGCTGCACGGAGCGGTCGTAGCGAACACCGACGCGAAGGGTCAGGTTGTCTACAGGCTTGTAGACGTCCTGGACAAAGGCACCATAGGACTCACCGGACTGCTTGTAGGTCAGCGCACCAGTGGTCTCGATCCAGTAGTAGTTGGAGTAGGTTCCTGGGTCATAAATGACCTCGTTCAGGTCGACGTAGTAGATGTTGCCGGCGTAGCCGTAGGTCCGCTCGGTCGACAACCGGTTGACCTCGAGGCCACCCTTAAAGTCGTGGGTACCTGGCAGGAAGGGGACCGTCCGCTGCAGAAAGCTCACCTTGGAGCTGACGCTCGTGCGGTAGCGATCGTCAAACTGGAAGAACGGGTAGTTCTCCGAGTCGTACGCGTTGAAGGAGCCCAAGCGACCTGGGGTCAGAATATCAAGGCTGTTGTCGACCTCGTTCGGCTCGCATGGGTGGTAGCCCAGCTTGACGTCGTGCGTACAAGGGACCCCGCTGGTCTCGATGTAGCTCTTCTGGATCGTTCCCTTGGTCTCAACAAAGACCTCGGGGCTGATGAACCAGTCCCACTGAACCGAAGTGACAATACCGCCTTGAATCTGACGACCCTGAGCTTCAGGGCGCACGAAACGGTCGCTCTGGTTGGTGTTGTCGATCGTGGTGGGGTTCGTCTGAGCCAAGACGGTGAAGCGGTGCGCTGCGGTGGGCTGCGCGGTCAGCTTCGTCATCAGGTAGTGACCCTCGTAGTCACGAGGCAGGTCAATTCCGACATTGGCGATCAGGCTACGGCTGCTCTGGTAGCTGATCAGGAACCAAGCCTTATCCCGAACGATGGGACCGCTGACCTGGCCGCTGACCTGGTAGGTCGAGAACTGGCTGTCAAAGTCCGTTGGGGACAGCTGCACACCATCGGCGGTGAAGCGGGCGTCCGTCTTGGGAGCCCAGTTGCCGTTGGAGTAAAAGATGTTGGACTGGAACTCCAGCGTGTTTCCACCGGTCTGGGTCACGATGTTGACGATGCCGCCCAAGTTGTTCGGGTGCTCCGCGTCAAATGCGCCCGTAACGACCTCGAGCTGCTCAATGGCGTCGAAGTTGAAGTTCAGGGAGAAGGTACCGGTGACCGGGTCGGTGATGTTGACACCGTCGATCATGTAGGTGTTCTCGTTGCCTGCACCACCCGCCATGCTGGCGTTGCCTCCTCCAATCACACCTGGAGCAGCACTGACAGCCTGAAGGTAGTCACGCCCAGTTGGGACGCGATCCAAGAACTCCTTGGTCATGACCGTGCTTCGCTGGGTCTGCTCGGTGTCGATCGCCGGCGGCGTGTCCTTGACCACCATGACTCCACCAGCTTCCTGGAAGGTCATCTCGACGGTAAGGGGTACGGTCTTACCGATCAGGACCTGAATGGCCTGATACTCGACCGTACCGAACCCAGCCATTTCAGACCGAACGCTGTAGATTCCCGGCGGGAGCTTGATGAACATAAAGCGGCCCTGACCATCAGAGCTCTGCTGCTGAGCACCACCGATCAGTGCCGGCGACGACACGGTGACCAAGACACCGGGAATTGCGAGTCCGCCATCATCAAGGGTGACCCCTTTGATGGTTCCGGAGGTCTGCGCCATCGCATCGCTACTCGTAAAGAGCAGGGCGAGGGGCAGAAGCAGTACGAGAAGCAGCTTGAAAAACGAGGAACCGCGCATGCGGCCTCCAGGAGAGCAGGGAACCAGTGTACAGCCCCGGGCAGGGGCACCCTCACGGCATGAGAGGGTTGCGTAGCGCTGCACAATTACGTGATGCGGTTGACAGCGTCAAGGGGCAGAGCGGACAAGCCTATGTCCATGGGCCGGATCTACGGCACAAAAGGGCCATCTTGGGCCCCAGCAAGGAAAGCTTCGACCGCGCGTCAAAGGTCCGCTTCAAAGATCGCCGCTTGCGCGAGCGACAAGGGCCGCTCCCGGATCCACGAACACGGCGGGCTTGACCTTCCCCCCCTTTTCCGGGTATTAGATGCCGCTGAACCCTTGTGGAGGTCTGCGTACATGCGGAAGCTCACCCTCGCTCTCTTAGCGGCGCTACCCGTCGCCGCCCTGGTGACCATTGCGGCACAAAGCCCTGCGGCCCAAGCCCGCTCGGTGGCCAACCTGAGTCCCGACCAGATCGTCGACGCCTCCGAGCTCATCGCTCGCGGCACCGTCTCCGAGGTCTGGACCGAGAAAGATGCAGCTGGGGCCGTATGGACCCTGGCATCCGTCGAGCTCACCCGCGTCTACAAGGGCGACCTCGACACCCGGAGCGTGATCGTTCACCAACGCGGTGGGTCGGAGAACGGCACGGGCGTCACGATGAGCGTTTACACACGCTTTTCCCCCGGCGAGCAGGCTCTCTTGTATCTGGACATGAGCCAGAGCGGACAGTGGCGTGTTGTTGGTGGAGACATCGGCAAACTCACCGTGCGCATCGACCCAGACGACGGCCGGGAGATTCTCGTCCGAGCCACCGTGGGTCAGGAGTGGCACTACGACCACCGCTTCATTCCCCATCCTCCCCAAGACCAACGGGTCTACATGGGCGACGTCGAACTCCAAATCGAAACTCGGGTAAACCAAGGTTGGGACGGCCGCCCCATCCCGGGCGCTTCGATGGAGCGGCTTGAGCGCATCAACAACGTATCTGCCGTGGGTCAACCATGATTATCAGCCTGATGCTGCTCAGCAGCCCAGCTTCTGCCTTTAAGTTCGTAGAGCCCGCACGCAAGTGGAACAGCGATGATCTGCCCCTCACGGTTCAGACCTCCACCTACTTGGAAGACTCCCTCCCGCAGCTTCCCAACTCGGAAACGGGTCGGTACCCGCAGGAGGACATCGTCATCAAGTCCTTCTGCAACTGGAACTGGACGGACTACTGCGATGAGCAGCTTGGTCCAGAGTGGCAACGCTACGACACCGCACAGTGCGCCGATATTCCCTTCGAGTACGGTGGCACCACGAGTGCGCACGTCGGCTTTACCGATGACGACACGTACGGAATCTACTGGGACGACCCAGCAGACGAGCTCGCAGTAGGCATTCTCGGCGCTACCCTGTGCCCCTACAACAGCACAATCCTGGACAACATCGCCGGCGAGCAGATTCGCGAGATCCGAAACTGCGACATCGTGATGAACGACGCAATCAACTGGGGCGTTGTCAACGCCCTGGAAGAAGAGTGTCCAGCCGGCACCTATGCCGCCGAAGCTGTGATGACCCATGAGGTCGGCCACAGCTTGGGAATGGGTCACTCCTGCGACGACGGTGAGCTCTGCGTAGACTCAAAGCTTCTAAACGCCACGATGTACTGGAGCGCTGGTCCCTGCGACACAGCAAGTGCATCCATCGATGACGACGACATCGAGGGTATCACTGCCCTATATGGTCCCTACATCACTTGGAATGTCAGCGAAGAGTCCGTGCGCTTCGGCCCAGCCCCTCTCGAGGTCTGCTTCGAGTTGGAGGTAGACGAGGAGTACGTCGACGAAATCCAAGAGGTCGTCTGGAACTTCGGCGATGGAACCACCTCCACCGAGGCCGAGCCCTGCCACTCCTTCGAGGACCAGGGGCAGTTCACCGTGACCGCAGACGTGGTCGGACTCTCCGACACCTGTGGTGAGTGGTCGGTCAGCCAGACCCAGCGCGCACACGTGCTGGTCTGCGAGGAGCCCGACCCGGACTTTGACGTTCTCCATGAGAACGGCCTAGTCTACCAGTTGGTCAACACCACGGATGTGTCCACCTACGGCTGCATTGACGGGCTGGAGTGGGAAGTCTTCGCGGGCGAAAGCGCCAGCGGCGACCCAGTCATCGCGTACAGCGCATGGTCCCCAAAGTTGGACTTTAGCGAGCTGGGCGAGGGTGAGTACACCGTGCGCCTGACCGCTATGGGTCCCGCCGGAGAGCAGAGCATCGAGAAGACCACCACCATCGAAGAAAAGCGCGGAGACGGCTTTGGCTGTAGCAGCGTCGGTAGTGGAACGGGTGGCGCTGGCTTTGCATTCGCAGGCTTGGCCCTGGCCTTTGTGCTGGGACGTCGCCGTCGCAGCTGAGTAGATGCACTGGATTTCTGCACTCAGCCTCTTCGCCCTAAGCGGCTGTCTGAGCGACACAGCGCCCCCGGATGCTGTCCCAAGGGACACTCCGGGGGCTGCTGCGTGGGCCATCGGGCGAGAAGCGCCAAAGTCATTGAGCTTGCCCCTCAACCGCTCCGCCGACCGTGCCACCGCCCCGGAGTTAATGCCGATCTTGGGCCCCTTTACGCTGATTCGAACAGTGGATGGTGTCAGCACTTACGAAGCCAAGCTTCCCGCACGTCCGCGCAGCCTCTTCTTCTCCAGACCGCCCTCGGGCATGGCCCTGCTGACAGCAGAAGGTAAGAGACTCAAGCACAGCTCAAAGAAGAATGCGGAAGCTGGAACCTGGGGCTTCACCGCTCAGACGGTGATGATCCGAGTCCAGGGTGATGTGCCCAACGACGGCGATTTTCAGCTTGAGTGGCCGAGCGCCCAAGAGCGTGAAGATGCCTTGAATCTCGGAACGTTCAGCAGTGAACCCGAGAGTGTTCTGGAGCAGGAGCGTTTCATACAGCGGTCCCTGCAGGTGGGAGAGTCCACACGAACTGGGCTGCTACTGCCGGCTCCCAGCGAGGTGGTCTACGGCGGCCGAGCCTTGGCTTTAAACGCCACCCTTAGCTTCGAGGCCATGGTGATTCCACCAGAGGCCATGGTGCGCAAGCGCAGCGATGGGTCGGAAATTATTGTGGAGGTTCGCGCCCCGAACGTGGAGGCGGAACAAGTTTTTCGGGGCCGGGTTGGGACCGACGATTGGAGCGCGATCCGGGTCGATCTCTCCCGGTGGTCCGGCCAGGTGGTCGACGTGGTGATTCGTACCCAAGACTCCAGCGACACCACGCTGGACTACGTCTTTTTGGCCGATCCGGTCATCTACACGCCCCTGAGCGATCCTCAACGCATGGTCTTGGTGTTTTTAGACACCACACGCCCCGATCACATGAGCATTTACGGCTACGAGCGGGACACCACGCCCAAGCTAAACGCATGGGCTCAAGACGCCGCGGTCTTTGAACAAGCCCGTTCCGTCGCACCCTGGACCTTGCCAAGCGCCCGAAGTGCTTTGACCGGGCGGCAGCCTGAACACTGGGAGAGTGGCCCCCACCTGGCTCAGGTCCTGGCCGAGCAAGGCTATGCCACCGGCGCGTTTATCGGAAACGTCTACTTGAGCGCCAACTTTGACATGGCCCAGGGATGGTCCGAGTACAGCGTTGAAAACTGGCCAACCATCGATCAGCAGGTCGATAAACTCCAGAATTTTATGGTCCGAAACAAAGACCGAGACACCCTGGTGTTGCTCCACACCATGGACATGCACCTGCCTTACACCGAGCCTTTACGGTATCGGCGCAAGTGGGCAAGCAAGCCACCGGCCGGGCTGACCTGGGGCAGCACAAGAAGCCCAATCCTAAAGGCGGTTCACAAAGACAAGGCCGCTGTCCAGCAGTGGGTGATTGACCGCTACGACCAAAACCTGGCCTTTACAGACGATGTCCTTTCACCGCTGCTGGATGCCTTAGGACCAGACGCCAACGTGCTGCTCTTCTCAGACCACGGCGAAGAGTTCTGGGATCACGATGACTTTGAGCATGGTCACAGCCTCTACGACGAGCTGCTGCATGTGCCCTTTGTTCTCAAAGGACCTGATGTTCCAGCAGCCCGGATAACCGCCCCGGTGTCGCTGCTGGATCTCACTCCAACCGTTCTGGACTTGCTCGGGGTTCAAGCACCATCTTCTATGGACATGCTCGGCCTAAGCCTGCTCGATGCGATCGCCGGAGACAACTCTGCGCTCCAAGCTCTGGAGACCCGTCCCCAGGGCTTTGGCCGACCCCTTTACGGGCAGGAGCGCTGGGGAGTCCTGGTCGATGGCCAGAAATGGAGCACCCACCAAGGCAAACAAGTGCTGGTGGATTTGGAGAGCGACCCACAAGAACAAAACAACCTGGCTCTTGACCAGGACCTACGTTCCTATCCGCAGGCCATGGCTCAGGCCTTGGTGACCCAGGCTCCCTTGAGTTGGCGAATCAACCTTGGAAAGTCGTCTTCTCGCGGCGAGGGCGAGAGGGTGCTGCGCATCTCCCATCCAAGCGGCATCCAGACCGCTTGGCTGGGCCAAGATCCTCTGAAAGGCAGCCTGATGGCCATGACCGGCCCCGATCAAGAGGGCGCATACGAGGTGGTGATCCTGCCTGGGAAGAGAGGCGGACGAGAGATCTATGTGGTTCCTGCGGGTGACCCCATGTCACTCGAAGGCCTAAGCCTGACATGGGCCGTTCCCGCCGGTGAACCACTAGAATCTCAGGTGTTAGAGGGATCGACCGAGCCGCCGGATAGCTTGGGGCGCCCTCTCAGCGCAGGCAGCTTAGGCGCCCGCTCCTACAGCATCACCTGGGGCTTTGCACCCGTGCCCACCGGAAAGCAGATCGATGGCACCAACGATGAGCTGACCGAGGCCCTGCACGCCATGGGCTACGTCGAGCGCGACTAAAGTAAACACACACGCCACCAAAACCTTGACAGGTCAAGCTTATCGGGCGACGGTCAAGGGGTGAACGGCATATTCCTCGGCATCGTCCTCATCGCCAGCGCTCTGGCGCTGCTCACCGGTACTCTGGAGGAGGCCTCGCTTGCCGCCCTTGGAGGCGCAAAATCCAGTGTGGACCTGGCCCTTGGGCTGATAGGCTACATGGCACTGTTCATGGGCCTAATGAAGGTCGCTGAAGAGGGCGGACTGCTGCGTCTGCTGGCACGGGCCATTCGCCCCATCATGACGCGCCTCTTCCCAGAGGTGCCGGCCGAGCACCCCGCCATGGCCGCAATGATCATGAACATCTCCGCAAACATGCTGGGACTTGGAAATGCCGCCACTCCCCTGGGCATCAAGGCGATGCAGGAGCTCAACAAGCTCTCCAAATACAAGGGCGTGGCCACCAACGCGATGTGCCTGTTCTTGGCGATCAACACCTCCGGTCTGGCCTTGCTACCCAGCGGCGTGGTCAGCATTCGTGCAGCCGAGGGGAGCCTGAACCCTTGGGGGATCATGGCGACCACACTCTTTGCCACTCTGCTGTCCACCATCGTGGGAGTCACGGCCGCCAAGCTTCTTTCTCGCCTGGGAATCTTCAAAATCACAGCGCCCGAAGAAGAGGAGACGGTCACCGACGAGCAGGGCGAAGACTCCGAAGAAGTCAAAGAGCTTATGGACTACGCCACCCCTACCCCCGATGACTGGCGCGTCTGGACCCTCCGGGGGATCCTTGTAGGCGTAGTTCTCGCGCTCGCGGGGCCTGCTTTAGGTGCAGCTTTTCTGGACGACGCCCAGCCAGAACCGTCCGCGGTGGGCATTGACATGGCCTCACCCCGATGGGCCACCGTTCAGCTTCCCAAGGGTGGAGAGTGGTTCTTAACCGCAGCGCAAGTCGACGAGGGGGGCCCCTCAGCGATCTCAACAAAGATCCAGCGGATGGTGCATCCCATGGCTGAACCTGGGATTCCAGGAACCGCAGCCAAGGTCACCGATGGCCGATTCGCTCCCGACGGGCTGGGTACCTACACCCTGCTCTGCAATGGCGAGGACTGCGAGAAGGTCAGCTACACCATCTCCACCTTCCAGAACCCACCCGATGAGCTGCGCCACGTCAGCGACCAGATCGGCGACGGAGTCATCCCCGCCCTAGTCGTGCTCCTTTTGGGCTTTGGGGCCCTGCGAAAGGTCAAAGTCTACGAAGTCTTTGTCTCAGGGGCACGCGATGGGTTCAGTACTGCCGTGAAGATCATTCCCTACCTGGTGGCCATTCTCTTCGCAGTCGGCATGCTGCGCGCAGCAGGCGGCATGAGCTTGCTGGGATCCGTCATGGGTCCGATTCTGCATCCACTGGGCGTGCCTGCCGAGATCCTACCCATGGCTCTGCTGCGTCCCCTCTCGGGAAGCGGCGCCTACGGTCTGATGATCGAGCTCATCCAGACCCACGGTCCAGACAGCCAAATCGGGTACTTAGCCAGCACCCTACAGGGCTCCACCGAGACCACTTTCTACGTGCTGGCGGTTTATTTCGGCGCTGTGAACGTGACCAAGACCCGCCATGCAGCAATGGCCGGTTTGAGCGCGGACTTTGCCGGTTTCATTGGCGCCATATTGGCCTGCCGTCTGCTCCTGGGTTGAGCTAGCAATCGGTGTCGCAGACCTGCCGTGACAGGTCCAAAACCAACGAGCGGAGCACATTCGGCGCTTGACGGGTGTCCTGGAATGGCGACCACGCCTGACCCACGCCAGGAATAGAAGCCGCACGTGCGCATGCTACACAGGGCGGCATGTCCTGGCTGCACCCACTTCGTTCGCACGTCTCCCTATCGGTTTGGGAGAAGCTACAAGCTTTCCCAGGTCCCGCGATTCGACACACGATTCCGGATCCCTTGCCGGATCTACAGGTCCAAACCGTCCTGGCTGACGAAGTCAACGAGGACCAAGCTGCACTCTTTCAGCGCAGGCTCCTGGCAACGGACAGGATCTTGCGAGACCAAGTCCACCCCAGCGCCGCAGTCTTTCGAATCGCCCTGGCCTGCCGCTGTGAGGAGATCCTCTCCGCTCCAGGCCCCCGCGCCGCACGCATCCGGGCACTGGCCGACTACTACGCCTCCTTGGGCGCCCAGCTGCCCTACCAAGACAGCGATCTACCTAGCCCCTGGGCCCTGCCGGTGCAGTGGCAGGACCTGAAACCTGGTGCCCGCCTGGGGCGAATCGTCGGCGACAGCGCGCTGGGCCCGACCCGCATCCACCTGCTAGAATTGGAGAAACCGGGCTTCTCGGCTCACCGCTGCAACGGCCGCTCTCTGGCTGACTTGGCGACCGAACACGGCGCCTTGGCCGCGAGCTCCGGGGGATTTTTCCTGTATTCCGAGTCCGATATTGCCCCCCCATCCCAACGCGGGGACCCCGTAGGCATGCTGGTCTGCCAGGGCCAAGTCCACAGCCTGCCGTTGTTGGCACGCGCCGCGCTCTGGGCACCTAAGAACGGAGCACCACGCATTGAACGCATGACCCTGAGCGGCCTTGGTCTTTACCAAGGCGACTGGACCTGTAGGGTGGCTGGACACAATGATCCCAGCAGTCTGGATCGACAGCCCACCCTGTTCAATCGGGCCTGGGGTCCAGTGAGCCTGGACGGGTGGGGCCCTTCCTTTGCCATTGTCGATCGGACCGTGGTGGCCGTGGCGAGCGGCGCCCAGCGCATCCCTCTAAACGGCGCAGTCATCGCCCTGCCCAAGGGTCACCCACTTCCAGAGCTTGGATTGCTGCAGATCAAAGCGCCCTGGCACAACGCCATGGCCGGTGGTCCCAACCTGCTTGTCGACGGGAAACTTGAAATCGAGCGCGCGCCCCAGGACTTTGCAGGGACCGCGCCGCCCATCACCTTCTCGGCTGATGAGACGTTTGACCAGAACCTGCTGCCCAGACTGGGAGTGGGCCTTCGGCCAGACGGCAGCTCAGTCTTGGCTTGTGTGGATGGGCGAAACCTTCAGGACGCATTGGGCCTGACCCTGCAAGGTTTGGCCAGAGTCCTATTGGCCCAAGGCTGCACACAGGCCATGAACCTGGATGGTGGGAGCTCAAAGCGCCTATGGGTCAAGGGCCTGGGCGGCGTGGACTTGCCCGACACCGAGATGGTTCGATCCGGTGCATCCGGGAGAGTCCGGCCGGTAAGGACCGCAATGCTCTGGTACCAGAAGGACAGTGCTTGACCGGTAAATCCACGCTCTTTGCCCAAAGCGAACTCCAAGATCCAAGACGGTGAAGAGCAAACTGAGTGGGTGCTCTATGGCCTGAGCGGTGAAATCTTGGACTGCTCTTAGGGGAGCACTGCACACGGACGGAGTAAACTCTGCCTATGTTCTCCCTGACCCTGAACGGCACCCGCCGCCACATCCGCGATACCTCCCCCAACACCACCCTTCTGGACTGGTTGCGAGAGCGCGGCCACGTCGGAACCAAGGAGGGGTGCGCAGAGGGGGACTGCGGCGCTTGCACCGTCGCCATTCGGGAGGACGGCCAATGGAAAGCCATCAACAGCTGCTTGGTCCCCTTGCCCGCGATGGCCGACAGAGAGGTGCTCAGCGTCGAGGGTCTGAGCGAGCCAGGCAAGCCCTTGCATCCCGCGCAGCAGGCCATGGTCGAGACCCTTGGCAGCCAGTGCGGCTACTGCACACCCGGCTTTGTGATGTCCATCTTCGAGGCGGGTCACCGGAGTGATCTGAAGGGCCCAGAGAACGCCTGGAAGCTGGACGACCAGCTCTGCGGCAACCTGTGCCGCTGCACCGGCTACCGTCCCATTCGCAAAGCCTTGGAGCAAGTCGCAGGCACACACCCCGACGACGGATTTCAGGGCGAGAGCCTGCCCATCAAGGCCTTGAGCTATCAAGCCGGCGACGAGCGCTTCTTCCGCCCCAGCACGCTGGAGGCGCTCTGGCCCATCCTGGATCAGCACCCCAACGCCACCTTGGTCTGCGGCGCCACCGATCTGGGCTTGGACATCACCCAGAAGGGCGTGCGCTATCCAACCCTGGTCAGCCTAGAGGCCCTGCCCATCGGCGGTCTGGAGCGCACCGACACCGGCTGGCGAATCGGCGCCACCCTCTCCCTGGCCGACCTGGAGAGCGCAGCTCCCCTACCCATCTTGACCCGCATGCTGCGCTACTTTGCCAGCCGGCAGATCAAGCACCGGGCCACCCTGGGCGGCAACCTGTGCACCGCGAGCCCCATCGGGGACAGCGCTCCCGTGCTCATGGCCCTGGGCGCCAGCGTCGTACTGGCATCGAAGGCGGGGGAGCGCAGCGTGCTGTTGGACGACTTTTTCCTGGACTACCGCAAGATCGATCTGCAGCCAGGAGAGATCCTGGCCTTCATCGACGTCCCCCACCCCAAACCCAACACACTGCGTGCCGCCTACAAGGTCTCCAAGCGCAGGGAGATGGACATCAGCGCCGTCAGCGCCGCCTTTGTTGTGGAGCTCTCTGCTGGAATCGTCAGCGCCGCGCGCTTGGCCTACGGGGGCATGGCCGCCACAACAAAACGCGCCTGCGAGACCGAGGCCATGTTGATCGGAAAGCCTTGGAACGACGAGAACCTGGAGCTGGCCATCGCCAAGCTGGACTTCACCCCCATGAGCGACCACCGCGGCAGTGCTTGGTACCGAACCCAAGTCGCCGGCAACTTGCTGCGCGGCTTTTACGCGGAGACACGCGACACCCCCGTACCAGAGCTGGAAGAGGGCCACATCGGCACCGTCCAGGTCTCTGGGACAGTGGAGGCCCAGCCATGAAGCCCACCCCACACGAGTCCGCGCACCTGCATGTCACCGGCCGGGCTGTCTATGTGGACGACGCCCCCAGTCCCCACGGCTGCCTGTGGGTTCACCCCGTCACAAGCCCGGTTGCCAAGGGCACCCTGCGCAACGCCGATGCCAGCGCGGCCCGCGCACTCCCGGGCGTGCACGCCGTGCTCTTTGACCAAGACATCCCCGGCGATGGTCTGATCGGCCCCATTGTGCACGACGAACCGCTTCTCTCTCGGGGACCCTTGCTCTTCGTCGGCCAGCCCATCGCCATCGTTGTGGCCGAAACGCGGGAGCTGGCCGAGAAAGCCGCCGCTCTGGTCTCCTTGGAGATCGATGAGGAGCCTCCCACACTCACCATCGACGCGGCCATCGACGCCCAAGACTTTCTGGGTACCCCACACACCATCGCCCGCGGAGACATTGAGAAGGGGCTCAGAGACGCCGAGCATGTCGTGCACGGCGAGATGCGCTGCGGAGGCCAGGATCACTTCTACCTGGAGACCCAGGCTGCATTGGTCATCCCACAAGAGGACAACAGCTTCCACATCCTCAGCTCCACCCAGCACCCCAACGAGATCCAGAAAATGGCGGCCCTGGTCCTGGGCTTGCCCGCCAATCAGGTGGTCTGCGAGGTCCCCCGAATGGGTGGCGGCTTTGGCGGCAAGGAGTCCCAAGCCACTCAGCCAGCATGCTGGGCCGCACTGGGTGCCTGGGCCACCGGACGCCCCTGCCGCGTTCGTTTCTCCCGCCACCAAGACATGGCCTGGACCGGAAAGCGTCACCCCTTCTTGGGCCGCTACAGCGCAGGATTTACCAACGGCAAGCTGGTCGCTCTCAAGACCGACATCTACTGCAACGGCGGCTGGAGCGAGGATCTGAGCATCCCCATCCTGGACCGGGCGATGTTCCACACCGACAACGCCTACTTCATCCAGGACCTGCACTTCCAGGGCCGCGCCTGCCGAACCAACCTACCCAGCAACACAGCATTTCGCGGCTTTGGCGGCCCCCAGGGCGTGCTGGTGGTCGAAGACGCGATCAATCGATTCGCCGAGTCTCAGGGCTTAGACGCCGCCCAGGTCCGCGCCGACTCCTTCTACCGGGAGCACCAACCCACCCCCTATGGCCAGGTCTTGGAGGGGGTTCGCTTGCAGCGGATCTGGAAGGAACTCAGCGCCTCGTCGGGCTACCCAGAGCGCAGATCGGCCGCACAAGGACAGGGGTGGGTACGTTCCGGAATCGGATTTCAACCCGTCAAGTTCGGCATCTCTTTCACAGCGTCCCTTCTCAACCAGGCCGGAGCTCTGGTGCTGGTCTACGCCGACGGCAGCGTGCAACTCAACCATGGCGGCACCGAGATGGGCCAGGGTCTGCACTCCAAGATGCTCAAGATCTGCGCCATCGAGCTGGGCGTGCCCCAGTCCAAGATCCGGGTCATGCGCACGGCCACCGACAAGGTGCCCAACACCAGCGCCACCGCGGCCAGCTCCGGCACCGATCTGAACGGCGCTGCCGTAAGGAACGCCTGCCACCAGCTCCGAGACCGCATGGCCACGGTTCGAGCCACCATGCCCGGAAAGCCCACCTTCGCTCAGGTCGCCCTACAGTGCTGGGTCAACCAAGTCTCTCTGGCTGCGAGCGGATTCTATGCCACGCCGGGCATCGGCTACGACCGCCAAGCTGGCCGGGGAACGCCCTTCTTCTATTACGCCTACGGCGCCGCCGTCTGCGAGGTCAAGCTCAACGCCCTGACCGGCGAATACCGACTGGTGCGCGCCGATATTCTGCATGACGTAGGGGACTCAATCCTGCCCGGCGTAGACAAGGGCCAGGTCGAAGGAGGCTTCGTGCAAGGCCTGGGTTGGCTGACCCAGGAGGAGCTGATCAACCGACCGGACGGCAGCGCGGTCACCCTGGGGCCCAGCACGTACAAGATTCCCAGCATCGGTGACATTCCCAGGGACTTCCACGTCAACCTACTGGACAAGGCCCCCCAGCATGGGGTCATCCATGGCTCCAAAGCGGTGGGCGAGCCCCCCTTTATGCTGGCCATCGCAGCACTGACCGCCCTGCGCCACGCCATCTCCAGCTTTGGCCCAGGGCCCGTGCAGCTCGCTGTGCCGGCGACCCCCGAGGCAGTGCTTCGGGCCATCGCGATTCAAAAGGGGGTACTGCCCCGGACACAGTGACCTTCGAACATCCAAACCGCGCCGGACCAATCGAGCGTTGAGTCTGGGACCGGGGGAGAGACGCCCTTTGGCCAAGGCGGAAGCGGAGTCAAGCTCGGTACGCTGTTCGTCCCAACCCAAAGGACTCCTGGGCCGGAGTTGGATTCGGCCCGCAGCCGCTACGGGCTGTAGCCATTGGGAGATGGCCTTCAGGAAGAGAGCCATCCCTTCACTGACTCTTACAGTCTCCCAAAAATAGAAGCAGACTAAGAACATGGTACGGTCGACAAATGCATGCGGTGCTACCCCTCGCATTCCTTGCTGGCTCTTTGAGCCTGACGGCTTGCAACCCCTCCCCAAGAACACCCGTTGAGTCCCCGGGTGACACTGCTGAACAT
>Ga0055584_100002559_pt1 | contig 17942 bp, 9 predicted proteins | sample OSDHelmetaG_FD_58716 | JGI IMG/M metagenome (GOLD analysis project Ga0055584, IMG submission 58716) | Pelagic marine sediment microbial communities from the LTER site Helgoland, North Sea, for post-phytoplankton bloom and carbon turnover... | ecosystem: Environmental > Aquatic > Marine >... | reverse complement strand
AGTAATCCACAACTTCTATGACACCACGGGCTTTCAGGTCCGAAATCAACATTTCCGCAGCCTGTTCGGGACTCAGGTCCCCGGTGGGCAACGTGATTTCTGCATTCTCCGGCGTCTCATAGGTGTCACTGACACCCGTGAACTGACGGATTTCCCCGGCCCGCGCTTTCTTGTACAGACCTTTAGGATCCCGCGCTTCGCAGATTTCCAGCGGTGTGTCCACGAACACCTCGATGAATCCTTCATCGCCAATAACCTCACGCGCGGACTGCCGATCCAGGCGGTACGGCGATATAAAGGCGGTGACCACGATCACGCCGGCTTCGTTCATCAGGGCGGCAACCTCGGCAATACGACGGATGTTTTCTTTGCGGTCGTCCATCGAGAAACCGAGATCGCGGTTCAGGCCATGGCGAACATTGTCACCGTCCAGGATGTAACAGAGCCGGCCCTGCTCAATCAGCTGCTTCTCCAGCTGCCTGGCAATGGTCGACTTGCCCGAAGCACTGAGCCCGGTGAGCCAGACGGTGGCGCCTCGCTGGCCCAGGATACCGGCCCGCTGTTCGGCGCTGACCAGGCTATGCGACCGGACGATATTGCGGCTGACCGGTTCGCGGGCATGCCGCGGTTTGGACACGATACGGTCAACAATCATTCCGGCGCCAACCGTCACATTGGTCAGGCGATCGACAATGATGAACGAGCCGGTGGCCCGGTTACGGTCATAGGGATCGAATGCCACTGCACGGTGGAGCGTGATGTGGCAACGGCCGATTTCGTTGAGCTCCAGTGCGTCGATAGAGGATTTCTCTTTACCCGTGCTCTTTTGGCTCTTCATCGTGTTGATATCCACTTTGTAGCGGATATCCGACAGCACTCCCGGCACCATGCTGCAACTGTGCTTGACCAGGTAACTGTGGCCCTGCCCGGCCGGATTCTCATGCATCCAGACCACCATGGCTTCGAACTCGTTACCCACATGCGGCAGGTTGTTGACTGGCACCAGCATGTTGCCGCGCGAGACATCGATTTCGTCTTCCAGCGTTACCGTAATGGCCATTGGGGAAACCGCTTCCGCGACCGTTCCGTCCGGTCCGTAGATTTCCCTGATTTTCGATATTCGGCGAGAAGGCAGACTGGCCACTGCATCACCGACCCGCAGGATACCGGAAGCCAGGGTTCCGCTGAATCCCCGGAAATCCAGGTTCGGCCGCAACACGTACTGCACCGGCAGGCGCATATCGATCAGGTTGCGGTCGGTCGAAATATTCAGGCTTTCCAGGTGGTGTAAAAAGGTTGGGCCGTCATACCAGGCGAGGTTGTCACTGTGCTCAACCACGTTGTCCCCCCGCAGCGCGGACATCGGGATGAAGTGGATGTCAGAAAAATTGAGCCTGGCGACAAAGGCATTATAGTCGCGCATGATCTGCTCATAGGTATCCTGCGACCAGTCCACCAGATCCATCTTGTTGACTGCAACGACCACGTGCTTGATACCCAGCAACGAACAGATGAAGCTGTGGCGCCGGGTTTGTGCGATCACACCGTAACGTGCATCGATCAGGATCACGGCCAGGTTGCAGTTGGACGCACCGGTTGCCATGTTGCGCGTGTACTGCTCGTGCCCGGGGCAATCAGCGATGATGAACTTGCGCTTGTCGGTCGAAAAATACCGGTAGGCGACGTCGATGGTGATGCCCTGTTCACGTTCCGCCTTGAGGCCATCGGTCAGCAGCGCCGGGTCGAAATCGTCACCGGTGGTGCCAAACACTTTCGAGTCCCTGGCCACCGTTTCGAGCTGGTCCTCGTAAATCATGTGTGCGTCATACAACAGGCGGCCAATCAGGGTCGATTTACCGTCATCGACCGAACCACAGGTCAGCAGGCGCAACAGGTCTTTTTCTTCATGCCGCTTCAGGTATTCGGAAATGTCCGTGCGGATCAGGTCTTCCTCGCGTACCTCGTAGTTGCTGCTCTCCATCAGAAATATCCGTCCTTCTTTTTTTCCTCCATCGAGGAATTATCCGCGTCGATGACACGCCCCTGGCGTTCCGATGTGGTCGTCAGCAACATTTCCTGGACGATCTCCTCCAGGGTTCCTGCATGGGACTCGACAGCGCCGGTCAACGGATAACAGCCGAGCGTGCGGAAACGAACCCTTTTCATTTCAGGCGTCTCGCCGTCTTTCAATGGCATGCGCTCGTCATCCACCATGACGAGTACACCGTCGCGTTTTACCACCGGCCGTTCAGCGGCAAAATATAGCGGAACGATGGGAATCTGCTCGCGCAACAGGTACAGCCAGATATCGAGTTCTGTCCAGTTGCTCAGCGGAAATACACGGATCGATTCACCCTTGTTGATCTTGGCGTTGTACAGGTTCCAGAGTTCCGGCCGCTGGTTCTTTGGATCCCACTGGTGAAATTCATTGCGAAAGCTGTAAACTCGTTCCTTGGCGCGGCTTTTTTCTTCGTCCCGACGGGCTCCGCCAAACGCCGCATCGAAGCCGTAATGATCGAGCGCCTGCTTCAGACCCTCGGTTTTCATGATCTGCGTGTGTTTTTCAGAGCCATGAGAAAAAGGGCTGACCTGATCCTTGCCTTCTGGATTGATCCAGACCTTGATGTCGACATCATATTTTTTCGCCATCAGGCTGCGGAACCTGTACATCTCACGGAATTTCCACTGGGTATCGACGTGCATCAATGGAAAAGGAATTTTGCCAGGCGTAAACGCCTTGTGCGCCAGGTGCAGCATGACCGACGAATCCTTGCCGACCGAATACAGCATTACCGGGTTGTCGAACTCAGCCGCAACCTCCCTGATAATGTGGATGCTTTCCGCCTCCAGCTGTTTCAGGTGAGACAGGTTATAGCCAGTCATTGCATTAATACTCGATTAAAAGACACAGCCGGTCATTCTACTATGGCCGTCAATAACACGGAAAGCGAAATCAGGCTGACAAAACCAATCGCCATCGGCATCAACGTCCCGTCATAAGCCTGGCCCACCAGGTAACCCAGGGCAACAGCGAGCAAGGTGGTGGACGACCCGATGGCGGCAGCTGCGGTTCCGGCCACGTGCCCCAGCGGTTCCATCGCAATGGAATTCAGGTTTCCGAACAGTACCCCGATACAGAAAAACAGCGCCAGGCAAAGCGCCATGAACAGCCACAGGGCCGGATGGCCGTCGTTCAGCCAGACGATCAGCAGAAACAACCAGGACAGAACCATCATCAACCGCAAAGCACCATTGGCCAATTGGTGCATGCCAAAGCGCATGACCATGGCGCTGTTGAGCAGCGAAGCGCAACCGACAGCGATGGCGAGCAGGCCGAAGAAGACCGGAAACAGTTTACCCAGACCATACTGTTCCTGAAATATCTGCTGGCTTGTATTCAGGTAGCTGAGGAATGCACCGGAAATACAACCTGCCACCAGCGAATATGTTACAGCCACGCGGCTCTTGAGCACTTCGCCGAACGCCGAGAAAATATTGCGGAGTGTGAAGGGTTTTCGTTTCTCCGGCGGCAGGGTTTCGGGCTGCCGCAGGCTCAGCCAACCCAACAGAAGCAATGCGAGAATAATGAAGACGCCGAAAATAGTCCTCCAACCGGCGACCAGCAGAATACCCTGCCCCAGCGCGGGTGCGAAAATTGGCACCAGGATGAACACGGTCATGATGAAAGACATGACTCTGGCCATTTCTGAACCATGAAACCGGTCCCGGATCAGGGCCACCGAAACGGTGCGTGGGCCGGCGGCGCCAATGCCCTGCAGCAATCTGCCCGCCAGCATGGTGAAAAAATCGGTTGCCACCATGGAAAGCAGGGAACCCAGGATAAAAATCACGAAGCCCGTATAAATAGCGGGTTTGCGCCCGATCGAATCGGACAAAGGCCCGTAAAACAGTTGCCCAACAGCCAGGCCGATGAACAGCATCGAAACCACCAATTGAATGTCATTGCCGCTGCTGACGGCCAGGTCGCCGGCCATATCCGGAAACGCCGGCAACATCGCGTCAATACTGAGTGCGACCAGCGACATGGTGAACGCCATCAGCGCCACGAATTCGGCCAGGCTGCTGGATTCATGCTCGGCCGGAGTGTTGCTATTCAGGGTCATTTACCAGGCCAGATCTTCAACGATGACCTCAAGGAATGCACTGCCGTAGCGCTCCAGCTTGACCTGCCCGACACCGTTTATTCCGAGGAATTCGATCTCGTTTTGCGGCCGTACCTGGCTCATCTCCACCAGCGCGGCATCTCCGAAAATGACGTAAGGCGGAACTCCGGTATCTTCGGCCAGCCGTTTTCGCAGCGAACGCAGGCTTTCGAACAAACGTAGATCATCTGCATCCAGCGACTGCGCCACCGTGGGCTTTTTTGAAACTTTTTCGCGAATTCGCGGCCGTGCCAGTTCAACCGGCTCTTCGTTTCTCAAGACCGCCAGAGCATCCGGGGTCAATTTAAGCACCGAAAAAGCGGCTATGTCCTGAATCAGCAGGCCCCGGTGAATCAGCTGTCGAGCCATCGACATCCATTCGGCATGCGAGTATTCCATGCCGATACCATAGGTTGAAAGGGTTTCATGGCCAAACTTCCGGATCCGCTCATTATCTGCGCCCCGCAGGACGTCAACCACGTGTTTGATGCCAAAAGACTGTCGCACTCGATAGACGCAGGAAAGTACCTTGCGCGCAGCTTCAGTTGCGTCAAACCGTTCCGGTGGGTTGATACAGATATCACAGTTGCCACAGTCTTCTTTCAGCGATTCGCCCAGGTATCCGAGCAAAACGCGGCGGCGGCAGGTCAGGCTTTCTGCAAACCCGACCATTGAATTGAGTTTGTGCGACTCGATTCTCTTTTGATTCTCATTAGAACCTTTTTCCAGGTGATACCTGGCCGTAGCGACATCCTGGCTGCCATACAAAAGCAATGCTTCCGATGGCAGGCCGTCGCGCCCCGCGCGGCCGGTTTCCTGGTAATAGCCTTCCAGGTGACGTGGCAAATCGTAGTGCACGACAAAGCGGACGTTGGGCTTATCGATGCCCATTCCAAACGCGACTGTGGCCACCACGATGGACAGGTCGTCGCGAATAAACCGTTCCTGCACGTCTTTACGTGCCCCAGCGGACAGACCTGCATGATAAGCCGCCGCCTCAAAACCGCGATCCTGCAGGTGTTCTGCAATTTCTTCAACCCGCTTGCGGGACAAGGCATAGACAATACCCGATTCGTCACCTCTCGAATCGAGGAAGCGCAATAGCTGGCTGTGTGGCTGGTGTTTCTCCAGCACGGTGTAACGAATATTTGGACGATCGAAGCTGGTGATGAATCGATCAGCGTCCTGCAGTCCGAGCACCGAGACAATATCTTCGCGGGTCTGCGGATCGGCCGTCGCGGTCAGAGCGATGAACGGCGTCCGCGGAAAATGGGCGCGTAACTGCCCAAGGGCAGCATATTCCGGCCGGAAATCATGCCCCCATTGCGAAACACAATGCGCCTCGTCGATGGCGATCAATGCAACAGGCATCTGCTCCAGGCTGCTGATAAACCCGGGTCGCATCATTCGCTCGGGCGCCACATACAGCAAGTCGAGTTCGCCCTCATGCAAGCGAGACAGCACCGAACGGGCTTCCACCGGCGCAAGGTTGGAGTTATACATGGCCGCCCGCACGCCGTTGGCCAGCAGCGCGTCCACCTGGTCCTTCATCAGGGAAATCAGGGGCGATATTACGATGGCTACCCCGTCGCGATGCAGTGCCGGTAACTGGTAACACAGTGACTTACCGCCGCCGGTCGGCATCAGCACGAAACCGTCTCCACCGGATACAAGCTGTTCGATGATCTGCCGCTGATGGGGCCGGAAATCATGCAGGCCGAACACCTGTTGTAGCGTTTGCTGTATATCGGTCATGAACGGTCGGAACATGGTCAGGAGCAGCGAAGTATAATTCACTGGGAGGTTTTTAAATCAGTTATTATCTATTGCTTATGTAAGTTTTTCCTGCCCGGAGAGTAATAATGCGCCCTTCGCTTCTCTTTTGCGTTGCTGCCGCCCTGCTTTCACAGTCTGTAACAGCATCGGTCAGCGGCCCAAATCTGGATGTTACCCCTTACCGGGCTTCGATCGAGAAAATGAAAACCCTCGACCGCGGCCCGTTTTCGCGCCTGCGCTGGTTCTGCAATGACGGTTCCGTTCACCCGCCAAGGCCCTACGCTTGCGGGGAGCGCGGCGGTGGTTTTCAGCATGGTGAGTGGAGCAGCGACACCCTGGCCTTGAGGAAGCAGGGATTCCTCGTCGCCAACATCCTGGCCGGTATGGACATCGAAGCCACGCTGGACGATCCGGGATTTGCAGATTTGTACGCCCAGATCCTGATCGAGCGTTTCCTGGTCAGCGTCGATGATGGCTGGATCTTGCGCAAAGCGCTGTATTATCGCGGCGCCATCCAGGAAGAGGACGAGCGCAGCGCCGCCAGGGATCTGCTGATCGAAATGGCCTCCAGGCCTTACTGGATCGGCCCGGGTTTCCCGGCGCTCATCGCCGGCGTTCGCATGCTGCCGCACGGTACCAATACCGCCTCAATCCAGCAAGTACGCCAGGTATCGGCCTCTTTATCGGACAAGGATCCAGCCTTTAAGCCACTGCGGGCGAAAATCCATGGCTCACCCGGCGCTGAAGATGCCGATGCGGTTCGCCAGTATGCGGAAACTGTCGGCTCCGAACAGGCGCGGCAACCCTACCTGGACCTGGCCGATGAAATTGACAGTATTTATCGTTCGGCTCCGTTGCACACCGAACTGGATTCAATGGCGGAGCGATATACAGCGGCGCCCTGGCTGCAGGACATACTGAGGCAAAGTGCCCGCGCCCTTCGGTTAGGCCAGTCAGCGTCTGAACGCTTTAAAATCACGGCCCGGTTACTGGCTGATTTGCGTACCAATCTCTCGCGGGTCAAATCCTCGCAGGTGCGGTTGGATCTGCTGGATTTGAGCCTGCGGACCGAAGGTGAAAATTTCCGTGCCGCCTCGGAACTGCGCCCTGATCTGCCTGCTGCCACGCGTAAACTGCGCGCACAGTTCCTGGCTGAAGCCGGGCGGGCTGCGTACGGCACGGGAGTCATCAATGCCCGGCTGCTGCAAGCCATGCTGACCACGCTCGAGTCCATGCAAGGTGATTCTCTGCCGTTGGATGTGTATCTGAAAGACCTGAACTACCTGGGCCGGGCTCCGGGATGGGGAACGCAAACGCTGCGGATGCACTTCTTCGACTCCATGGCCAGGCTTGCCCTGATCGAACCCCTGGCGATGCTTTTCATTCAGGATCAACTGCGCGGCAGTCCTCTGTTGTTGTACTCCAAGGTGCTCGATGGTCTGACGCGGGATGCAAACCGCCTTGCTGGTGTCAAACACAGGCTTTTCGACCGCGATGTGGGCGTTGGGTTTACCGCATTGAACCCGGGTCTTGCGCAGGGCACGCTGCACGTGCAGCCCAACCTCCAGGAGCTGGAGAATTTCAGGGCTGATGGTATCTACATGCTGCCTGAAACAGTATCGGACCTGCCGCCAGTCGCAGGCATCCTGACGGCCGGGGAAGGCAACCCGCTGTCCCATGTACAGCTGCTGGCGCGCAACCTGGGCATACCCAACGTAACGGTCAATGAAGACCTGGTTCCGGAGCTGGCCAGTCATGATGGTCAGCGCGTGGTCATGGCGGTCAGCAAATCAGGACTGGTCGAGATGTCGCTGTGGTCGGACCGCTGGAAATCGATTTTCAAAGAAGCCGACGCCCAGGCTAATGTCGTTATTCGTCCGGATCTCGAAAAACTGGACCTGAGCGTTCGCGAGCTGGTCCAGCTGGATGATCTCCGGGCTAGTGATTCCGGCAGGATCGTCGGACCGAAGGCGGCGAAACTGGGCGAACTACGAACACATTACCCGGGCCATGTCTCCCGCGGCGTGGCGATTCCATTCGGTGTTTTCCGGCAGGAAACCCTGGACCAGCCCTACCCCCGCGGCGAGGGCACGGTATTCGAATGGATGGTCAGGAACTACGATCGCCTGGCTGCCATGCCCAAAGGCGATGACCAGACTGCGGCCGAGACCGAGGCTTTCCGGGCCGAGCTGTACGACATCATCATAAATACCCGCCCCAGTGACAAATTTCAGGGCCGGTTGAGAGCTGCTCTGAAGGAAACTTTCGGATCTGAAAGTCCGCCGGGCGTATTCGTGCGTTCCGACACCAATGTAGAGGACCTGGCCGGATTTACCGGCGCAGGTCTCAACCTGACACTGCCAAACGTGGTCGGCTCCGAAAACCTGATGCGCAGTATCAGTGAAGTCTGGGCCTCACCCTTCACCGCACGGGCTTTCGCCTGGCGCCAATCCCATATGACCGACCCGGAACATGTGTATACGTCCATTTTGCTACTGGAGTCCGTTGCATCCGACAAGTCGGGAGTGCTGGTCACCCAGGATATCGATACCGGAAACCGCGAGATAATCTCGGTCGCCGTCAACGAGGGACTCGGCGGGGCGGTCGACGGCCAGGCTGCCGAATCCCTGCGCATACCGCTCAACGGCCGGCCGGTTCAGGTGCTGGCGACAGCCACAGCGCCCTGGAGAAGGGTGCCCGATCCAAAAGGCGGACTGCTGTTACTGCCCAGCAGCGGCAGCGACTATGTATTGCAGGACGATGAAATAAGGCAACTGATCGATTTCGCCGTTCATCTGCCTGATACCTTTCCGCCGATCGTGGATGACCAGGGCCAACCGGCGCCGGCGGACGTTGAGTTTGGCTTCCTTGACGGAGATCTCAGGTTGTTCCAACTGAGGCCGTTTCTCGACAGCAAGGCCGCCCAGGGAATAGGCTATCTTCACGAAATGGAAGCCCGGCATCAAGGCACCGGCGCTGTCACCGTGGACATGAATGGAGTACCGCAGCAATGATGAGAGCTAAACAATGATGAGAGCTAAACAATGGACAACTACCATCACCCTGATTGCCACACTGATGGGAGTCAACGGCGTCTTCGCATATCCGCTGGACGGTTACGAGGATACTGGCATTCGCCGGGTTGAAGGCGCACGCCTCGCCGATGAAGGAAAAGCGAAAGGCGGTTTTCAGCCTCCGGGGGCGAAGTTGTCTACCGAACAGGTGGATTTGCGCCTGCTTGATCACCAGGACATGACCCTGCCTGCGGCGAATCCGGAATTCACGGCACAGATCAATGCGATACTGGGCGAAAATGCTGACCGTTACAGCATGGCCGTGCTGGACCTGACGAATCCGGATCAACCGCAATATGCCGAGATTCGTGGAGATCACACGCAGAACGTAGGCAGCGTGGGCAAGTTGCTGGTTGCGCTGGGGTATTTCCAGGCGCTTGCCGACACCTGGCCGGACGATACGGAAAAGCGCACAGCCCTTCTGCGCAACACCATCATGACCGCCGACGAGTTTTCCCAGAGCGACCACCATACGATCCGGCTTTTCAATGTCGAAACGCGGGAACTGGTGCGCCGGCCGATGCAAATCGGCGACCAGGGTTCCGTTTGGGAATACCTGGACTGGATGCTGTCCGTCAGCTCCAATTCGGCGGCCGCGATGATGATGCGTGACGCCATGTTGCTCAAGCATTTTGGCCGGGATTACCCGGTATCCGAACAGCAAATCAAATCGTTTTTCGCTGACACGCCGGGGGCTGAGCTGACCCGGCTGTTCCAGCAGACGTTCTGGGAACCGGTCACCCGCAATGGACTGTCGCTCGACCAGATCAGGCAAGGCAGCTTTTTCACCCGGGGCGGTAAAAGCAAGGTCAACGGCGGCGGCAACAGCTATGCCACGGCCCGCACGCTGATGGAATTCATATTGAAGATGGAACAGGGCACGCTGGTAGACGAATGGAGCAGCCGGCAGATCAAGAGACTGCTGTACATGACCGAGAGACGCATCCGTTATGCCTCTTCACCCGAACTGCGCGAAGCCGCCGTGTACTTCAAGTCCGGCTCCCTGTACAAATGCAAGCAGGAAGAAGGCTTCAAATGCACGCCCTACCACGGCAATGTCTACAACTACATGAATTCCGTCGCCATCATCGAACAGGAAATTGACGGCGTGAAGCTGCATTACATCGCAATCGTCATGTCGAACGTGTTACGGCAGAACGGCGCCGTCGACCACCAGACGATGGGCACCGAAGTCCACCGCTTAATGAAACAGCGAATGTCGGAGGAGTCCGCCGCCGAATAGGTCAGCGCTTGCCCTGGATGGCGGCCCAGCTTTCGCTGACAGCGAGATCATGCAGGGACGGGGCCAGTCTTTCCAACCATCGTGCGCCTTGCTGGTGGTTGGCAAGCGCAACCATGATGTAGGCGTGCCCGCCATACGTTACCAGCGCGCTGTCTGCGTGGTAGCTTCTCCATGTGCCTGATTTTCGGTACATTTTCATACCGCGGTAGCTCTGCAGGCCTTTCACGAACTTATGAACCACCCCCGGATCGACCAAGGTACTCAGCATCATTTCCGACTGGGCCCGACTGACCAGCGTGTGCGTGTAAAGCCGGTAATAAAAACGCGCAGCCTGGAATGCGGTTGCCCCGTGTGACAGGCCTTCCAGCGGATCCCTCTGATAGGCCGAACCGGGGCCATAGTCCTTGCCCACCCACAGGCCGCCGGAACTGTCTTCGTCGTAGAAATTCAGTTCCGGTGATTGCAGCGTATCCAGCAGTTGCTGTCGCCCTACCTGCTCGAGCACCCGAGTGGCACAGGCATTGCAGGATACGCGGATCATGTCGTTCATATCCTTGTGCAACGCAGGCGTCATTTCCAGCCTGCCTTCCTCGAGAGCAACCGCAGCACCCAGCAGGATGGCGATTTTGGGCAGGCTGGCAGCGTAGACCATTTGATGTCCGTTGATTTCCGCCAGGCGCGGATTAGCCGGGTCGGTAACAATCACCAGCGCCAGGTTCAGATCACCCCGTGCTGCCGCGTCGGCCAGGCCCAGTTCGCCGACCGTTTCCTCCAGTTTCAACTGCAGCGCCGGATCACCGGATTCGATCAACAGGCGGCTGGCTTCCTCACTGCGCAGGGGTGTCGGCAAAACCGACAGACTGCCAATAAACAGGCAGGCAGCGAACTGGATGATGGACAGTTTTCCCACGATTCTTTTACACACCTGTGAACGTAACTTGATTGAAAAAACGCTTCAGTATAGTACTCTGATTCGCCATGAGCAGTCTCGGCAGCTATCTCAAAAACACCAGCCTGACGTTCCGCATTGTCAGCGGCCTGCTACTGGGCATTCTTTCAGGACTGTTTTTCGGCGAAAAAGTTGCAGGATTGCAAGTTATCGCTGACATCTGGATTGGCCTGATGCAGATGACGGTCTTGCCATACGTCATCGTGTCCCTGATTTCCGGGCTCGGCCAACTCGACGCCAAGCTGGCCCGCCTGCTCGCCGTCAAGGGCGGTTTGCTGATGCTGTTGTTCTGGGGCATCGCCTTTGTCGTGATCACAGCCTTCCCGATGGCGTTTCCAAAGTATGTCAGCGCATCGTTTTTCAGCACCCACGCAGCAGAAGCAGCCACCCAGTTCAACCCGATCGACCTTTACATCCCCTCCAACCCGTTCTATTCGATGGCCAATACGGTGATTCCCGCCGTGGTAATTTTCAGCGCGGCGGTCGGTGTCGCCCTGATCGGCATGCCGAACACATCGACGCTGATCCAGTCGCTCACTACTTTTCTCGAAGCGCTGGGCAGGGTCACGCGATTCGTGGTGGACCTGACCCCGATCGGCGTGTTTGCAATTGTCGCGGTGGCTGCCGGCACCATGACCTGGGAGGAAATCATCCGGCTGGAGGCCTATTTCGTCGTTTATATCATGGCGTCCCTGTACCTCGCTTTGTGGGTCATCCCGGTATTGATTTCGACGTTCACTCCGTTTCGCTATCGCGATATTTTTCGCTACTCCAAGGAGGCCCTGCTGACCGCCTTCATCGCGCAGAACGTGTTCATCATCCTGCCGATGCTGATTGAGGCCAGCCGAAAACTTTACGAGGATTACCGGCTGAGTTCCGACGACACGGATTCGCTCAGCGAGGTGATCGTGCCGGTGACATTCAATTTTCCGAATACCGGGAAACTGCTTTCGCTGCTGTTCGTGCCATTTGCCGCCTGGCTGGCCGGTTCGGCCATGGAACTGAGCGCTTACCCGCAATTCCTGTTCCTGGGCCTGGGCAGCTACTTCGCAAAAGCCCAGGTGGCGCTGCCCTTCCTGATGGACACCCAGCGCATACCGCAGGACCTGTTCCAACTGTACCTGCCAACCGGCATCATCAACGGCAAGTTCGATACCATGGTGTCAGCCATGAATTTGCTGGCCTTCAGCGTTGTCGGAACAGCCGCGTTGACCGGCAACCTGAAAGTCTCCATGGGCAAGGTTTTGAGATTCATCGTAATCTCAGCGCTGTTACTGGTCCTGCTGGTTGGCGGGACCCGGGCGTTCCTGGCCTTGACGATCGATACCAGCTACAACAAGGACAAGATTATTCTTGCGATGAGCCTGATCCAGCCGGCACCGGAAACCCGGATCTTCGACAGCCGGGACGAATTGCCACCAGGATATGTGGCTGAACTCACCCCTGGTCAGCGCGTGGTCGACCGGATTGAACAACGAGGCGTGCTGCGGGCGGGCTATGTTCCGGACCGGCTGCCTTTCACGTTCCGTAACGAAAAGGATGAGCTGGTCGGCTTTGACATCGAATTGCTGAACACGCTTGCGATCGAGATGGGGGTTCGGCTGGAGCTGGTCCCGCTTGCATGGGACACCCTTAAAAACCAGCTCAATACCGGCGAAGTGGACATCGTGGGAACCATGCCGCTGTCTACCCATATGCTGATCGATCTCGACCTGTCCGACCCTTACCTGCCGGGTGAACTGAGCGTCATCGTGCGCGACCATCGCCGCCAGGAATTTTCCTCGCTGGAGAGCATCCGGGAGCTCAAAAAAATCACCGTCGCTTATCCGGGGCCGCTCGAGTACATCAAGCCTGCGGTTACTGAATCGCTGCACGGCATGAATGTGACCTGGCGGCAGATCGATCATTTCGACGAATTTTTCCTGCAGACCGGAGATAAAATGGATGCGCTGGTGGTCGAAGCCGAGATTGGCACGGCCTGGACTCTGTTACACCCCAACTACACGGTAGTGGTTCCAAAATCATCGCGGCTGAATATTCCACTGGGATTCGCCGTCGCCGCTGGAGAACATGATTTCGCCGCATTTCTTGGGCGCTGGCTGGCGGCCAAGAAGTCAACCGGGGATATACAGGAAGCTTATGACTACTGGATCCTGGGTAAAGGCGCCGTAGAGATACCACCACGGTGGTCGGTCGCCAAAGATGTCCTTGGGTGGTGGCAAGAATGAAAAGACGCGACGCACTGAAGCTTGCCGGCATGGCAGCCGGGGCAGCCATTGTCGGCGTCAGCCCTTCCAGTGAGGCGGCAGGCCGGTCAGCGAAGCTCAAACCCATTACCGGCGATGCCAGGCCCATTTCCGTCAAGGAACGCAAGGCCCGGATTGCAAAGGCCCAGAAACTGATGAATCAGCACGGAATCGACGCCATCCTGCTGGAACCGGGTTCGGCCATGCTGTATTTCAGCGGCATCAGCTGGTGGCGCAGCGAGCGACTGACCACGGTAATCATTCCGCGCGAAGGCGAAATTGGCATCGTCACTCCGTTCTTCGAAGAACCCAGCGTGCGGGAATCAATGACCTTTGGCGATGATGTCCGCGCCTGGCATGAGCACGAGAATCCATTCAAGTTGGTGGCAGGCCTGCTCAAGGATCGCGGTGCCGGCAGCGGCCGGATCGGGCTGGAAGGCACTGTCCGGCAGTTCGTCGCCCAGGGGCTGGCTGAAGCAGCATCCGGACTGGAATTCGTCTCTGCCGAGCCGGTCACCCGCGGCTGCCGGATGTACAAGTCAGGCCATGAAATAGCGCTGATGAAAAAAGCCAATGAAGTCACCCTGGCCGCCTACCGGCACATTTACAAAATGCTGGAGCCCGGCATGGAACCGGCGGATGTCAAGTCGCTGATGCAGTCAGCACAAGCTCAACTGGGTGGTACGGGTATCTGGAACATGGCCCTGTTTGGTGTAGCCAGCGCTTATCCGCACGGTACGGAGCAGCCCCAGAAGATTGAAGAGGGGCAAATCATCCTGATGGACTGCGGCTGCTCCGTGCAGGGTTACCAGTCCGATATTTCCAGGACTTTTGTTTACGGCGAGCCCTCGGCACGCCAGCGCGAAGTATGGGACACAGTTCGCAGAGGTCAACAGCTCGCGTTTGAAGCGGCAAAAATCGGCGCCTCTGCCGGATCGGTAGACGATGCGGTGCGCGCCTACTACGAGTCGCTGGGCTGGGGACCGGGTTACCAGCTGCCAGGCCTGAGCCACAGGACCGGCCATGGAATCGGCATGGACGGCCACGAGCCGGTGAATTTCGTCAAGGGAGAAAAAACGCCACTCGCTGCCGGAATGTGTTTCTCGAACGAACCGGGTTTGTATGACTTTGATGCCTTTGGCGTCAGGCTCGAAGATTGCCTGTACTTGACGGATACCGGACCCGAATGGTTCACCATTCCACCGGATAGCCTGGATGATCCGATCGGGCGAGTGCCACGCTGAACAAAAAACCGGGCTTTGGCGGTATAATCACGGGTTGAAGAAATTTCCTCCCTATTACCAGTCCAGGAGAACCTGCAAAGATGACCAGAATTATCGCTGCCATGGCGTTCGCCATGCTGCTCGCTGCCTGTGGGCAGGACACCACTCCGAAACAAACCACCGAAAGCGCCGATACCACCCAGCCTGAAGAGGCCGTGGCAGTGTCGGAGGCGCCGGCGCAGGCCTCCGACCCGATTGCCATGGGCGTGGAAGCCATGACCGAAGCAGAGTACCGCCGGCATGTGGAGACCCTGGCCTCCGATGAATTTGGCGGTCGTGCCCCAGGTTCGCCGGGTGAGGAACTGACCGTTGATTACCTGGTGAAGCATTTTGAGAATCTGGGCCTGGAGCCGGGTAACGGTGACAGCTACACCCAGGACGTACCGCTGGCCTGGGTGGAGGCCACCAACAAGCCGGTGCTGGTCATCAGTGGTGGTGAGGGCGAGGATCTAAAATTTGCCTACGGTCCTGACCAGGTCATGTGGACCCGTAAGCAGGTTGACGCCTCTTCCATTGAAGGTTCCGACCTGGTCTTTGTCGGTTATGGCATCAACGCCCCTGAGCGCGGCTGGAATGATTACGAAGGCGTGGACGTCAAGGGCAAGACCGTGGTCATGCTGATCAACGACCCGGGATACGCAACCCAGGACCCTGAGTTGTTCAATGGCAACGCGATGACCTACTACGGGCGCTGGGATTACAAGTTCGGTGAAGCGGCCCGCCAGGGCGCAGCCGGCGCCATCATGGTTCACGACATGCTGCCCGCTGCGTATGGCTGGCCAACCGTGGAAAACAGCTGGACCGGCCCACAGTTCGACATGGTGCTGCCGGACCGGGGCGAAGGGCTGGCTTCAATGGAGGCCTGGATCACCCGGGAGAATGCAGCGGCTGTATTTGCCAGGGCGGGTCTGAACCTCGACGAAATGTATGAACAAGCGAAACAACCTGGATTCAAGGCGGTGCGCATGCCCTTGACCGCATCCGCCGCGATCGTCAACCAGGTAGAACACGTGGACTCAAAGAATGTCGCCGCCCTGCTCAGAGGCAGCGAAGCGCCGGATGAAATCTTCATCTACATGGCGCACTGGGACCACCTGGGCACCGACCCCAAGCTGGAGGGTGACCAGATTTACAACGGTGCACTGGACAATGCCAGTGGCACCGCCGCCCTGATGGAAATCGCCAAGGCCTATGCAACCATGCCGCAGGCGCCTCGCCGCAGCGTGCTGTTCCTGTCAGTGACGGCTGAAGAACAGGGCCTGCTGGGCTCTCTTTACTACGCTGCCCATCCGCTGTTCCCGCTGGAAAAGACCGTAGGCGGCCTGAACATGGACGGCATGAACACGTTCGGCGCTACCCGTGACATAACCGTCGTCGGATTGGGCATGAGCGACCTGGATGACTACCTGGCCGCAGCTGCTGCTGCCCAGGAACGCGTAGTCGAAGGTGACCGGGAAGCCGAAAAAGGTTACTACTACCGTTCAGATCATTTCGAACTGGCGAAAGAAGGCGTGCCGATGCTGTACCCGTCCGGCGGCTACGATGACCGGGAAAAAGGCGTGGCCTATGGTATGGAAAAAGCCAACGAGTACACCGAGGATCACTATCACCGTGTTTCGGATGAATACGACCTGAGCTGGGATGTCAGCGGCGCGATGGAAGACATGGAAATGTACTTCAAAACCGGCCTGGACGTGGCCAACAGCGACGACTGGCCGAACTGGAAAGAAGGCACCGAGTTCCGAGCTGCGCGAGATGCGCAAATGGCCGGCTCAAAGTAGCCCGATATCGCATGCGTCCGGGATCAGGTTTCCATCATCAGGAGCGTCACCAACAGTGAGCTTGCGGCTATGGCCGCGAGCAGGGACCAGATCAGCAGGCTCTGCTGGTGTTGCCACTGGTATTTGACGGACTCGATCCATGACACCCTGCGTGATTCGCGTAACAGGGGCGCCAGCCAGGTTTCCAGCTCACCGGGCTGGTACAGGGCCTGCCCCTTACCGCCGAGCAGCGGGAACATGTATCGCCGGTAAAGTATCGCCCGGTTTGTGTACAACAGTTGTGCCGGGTCGACAGCCAGTTCACGGCCGTCTTCGAGGCGAATATGCAGGCGCTTACCATCAGTACCCAGCCTGCGGCTTACCATTCGCACGGAAAGCCGCACCACCGGGACCAGCAGCGCCAGCATCAGCCCGCCCAGCAGGAGAATAATCCCCATTTCATCCGCTTTTGCCGCCGCCGCGGCATCCAGATCCGGCCTCAGCTGAAAATTCATCCAGCCATAAACACCGAGGATGCTCACCACGAAAAAGACCAGGGACGCAAGAAAGATCCGCTCGCCCCACTTCATGTGCCGTTCGACCCTGGGATTGCGCTCCAGCCAATGCACCCGACGGGTTTCGGGGACCTCCGCCGTTGCTTTTTTCGGATCGAAAACCGGGGTTGGCTGAGTCCAGCGCTTTCCCTTCGGTGTCGCCTTAACTGCAAACAGGATCATCAACACCGCGGAAACCGCCATCGACACCAGGGCCCAGGTGCTCAATCGGTCGTAGGTGAGGCGAGATTGTCTGAAATCGTCCAGGTGCTGCTGAAAGGCCTTATCACCGAATGGACGGACAGCCAATGTGCCGATATCAACCCCGTAGACGACAAAACGCTCCAGATCGGTCACCAGTATCTGTTCCGCCAGGACTGCAACGTCGGTCGCATAGGCGCCTTTGGGCAGTTCAACGACTGCCTGGGCTCCTTCATCCAGGTCATACACCACCAGGTCGGACCAGGGCTTGCTGAAATCTGCGGCTTGCGCCACCCAAAGCCGTTGATCGGGTGAAAGCGCCAGCATCATGGGATACCAGCGTTCCCCCACGGTGAGTTCGTTCATTGTCGTAAGTTCACGGCCCGTCATGTAGCCATCAGCGTTGTCGCTCAGAACCTCGACGATTCTGCGGTGATCGGTGTCCGCAATCCACAGACTGCCTTCGTTATCCAAAACCAGGTCGTTTGGGCCGGCAAGTGTTCCTGCCGGAAGCAGGGCTTCGATGCCGTCCTTCGATTCCGAAATTTCCCATAAAGCGTCTGCCCTGGCATCGGTCACCCACCATGATCGCGGCTGTTGACCTGCAATGATCTTGAACTGGCGCTCAATGCGGGAAACCGAAGCGGCCAAAATCACTTCGCATTCCCAATTACCACTACGACACAGGCGAAT
>Ga0055584_100002558_pt1 | contig 17950 bp, 12 predicted proteins | sample OSDHelmetaG_FD_58716 | JGI IMG/M metagenome (GOLD analysis project Ga0055584, IMG submission 58716) | Pelagic marine sediment microbial communities from the LTER site Helgoland, North Sea, for post-phytoplankton bloom and carbon turnover... | ecosystem: Environmental > Aquatic > Marine >... | reverse complement strand
AGTTCCCGATACAGTGTTGTGCGCTGCCAGGGGACACGGCCGGCGGTTCTGGCCAGTTCGCACAAATGCTCAGCATCCACGTGCTGGCCGTGGCTGGCTCCGGCCGCTCGGGTGATGCTCTCGTTGATCAGGGTTCCGCCGAGGTCGTTGACTCCTGCATGCAGACAGGCCTGCACCCCCTCCATGCCCATCTTGACCCAGGAGGCCTGGATGTTAGTGATGTGCGGATGCAGAACCAGGCGGGCCACGGCGTGAATGAGCACGGCCTCGCGGAAGGTCGGCCCCTGCCGGGACTGACCGCGACGGTAGATGGGGGCCATTTGCGCCACGAAAGGCAAGGGTACGAATTCTGTGAACCCGCCAGTGCGGGATTGAAGATTGCGCAAGGCCAGCAGGTGATGCGCCCAGTGCTCATAGCCATCCACATGGCCGAACATGATGGTGGCTGTGGTATTCAGGCCGACTCCATGGGCCGTTTCCATGACCTCCAGCCACTGCGCTGAATTGATCTTGTCCGCACAGAGTATCTGGCGGACATCATCGTGCAGAATTTCCGCCGCCGTGCCCGGCAAAGAGCCCAGGCCGGCTTGTTTCAGGCGGCTCAGGTAATCGGTTAAAGACATTCCCAGCGTCTCTGCACCCTGCCACACTTCCAACGGTGAGAAAGCATGGATATGCATGTCGGGGACTGCTTCCTTGATCGCGTGGCAAATATCGATGTAGTGCTGGCCGGTGTATTCCGGGTGGATGCCGCCCTGCAGGCACACTTCCGTCGCACCCATCATGTGCGCCTCGACTGTGCGGCGCTGGATCTCGTCCAGCCCCAGGTTATAAGGCTTGTCCCGCAGGTCTTTGTCCACTTTGCCCTTGGAGAAGGCGCAAAACTTGCATTTGAAATAGCAGATGTTGGTGTAGTTGATATTCCGGTTGATGACGTAACTGACGGAGTTACCGTTTACTTCGGCCCGTAATCGGTCGGCTGCCCGGCAAACGGCGCTGAAGTCATCGCCGCGAGCTGTGAACAGGCGGCTGATCTCCGCGGTGCTCAGCGATTCTGCCCCGCCAGCCTGGCATTGCTGTAACAGGGCCGTTACGGCCGATAGCCTGCGGCTATGAAGTTCGGGGTGCCCGATGCGTTCCATCAACTCCGCGGGCGCAGTTTCACTGACGCCCGGCAGCCAATCGTCTTCACGTGCAAATCCCTGGCCATCGGCCAGTCGCAATACCTGGGGTAGTACGGCTGAATCCACCCAGGCTTGCGCATCACGGACGTATGCCGGATAGATTGTCAGGCGTTGCTGCAAATGCCTTCCTGCCGCCGCCAGCTGAGTGCTGAGTTGCTCCAGGTGGGGCCAGGGGGCTTCCGGATTGACGTAATCCGGAGTCAGTGGCGAGATCCCGCCGAGGTCGTTAATACCCGCCTCAATGATGGGTTCGAGGGACTCGGGGACCAGGTTGGGCGGCGCCTGAATGTTCATTTCCGCTCCAAATATGATCCTGGCCACCGCTATGGTCCAGCGCAGGTCTTCCTGGTCAGGCTCAGCCGCCCCGGCCATCAGGGTATCGGGCTTGGCGCGGAAATTCTGGATGATTATTTCCTGGATGTGGCCGTATTTTTCGTGCACATCCCTCAGCGCCAACAGGGACTCGATGCGCTCCAGCCGTGTTTCACCGATACCGATCAGGATACCGGATGTAAATGGCACTTTCGCCTCGCCGGCCAGGGCGATGGTTTCCAGGCGCCGGGCCGGAACCTTGTCCGGCGAACCATGATGCGGCATGCCTTTTTCGCACAGCCTGTCCGATGACGATTCCAGCATGATGCCCATGGACGGCGAGTACTTCCGCAGCATGGCGATCTCGGCCTCGTCCATGCATCCCGCGTTGACATGCGGCAGCAGGCCGGTCTCTTCAAAGATGGTCTGAGCCACGTAGGCGACATATTCCAGCGTGGTATCAAAGCCGAGTTCGGCCAGCGCCTCACGTGCTGCGCGGTAACGAAGTTCGGGTTTTTCACCCAGCGTGAGCAAGGCTTCCCTGCAGCCCATTTCAGCGCCTTTGCGCGCCACGTCCAGCACTTCCTCAATGCTCATGAACGGCTTGCCCGCGTGCCTCGGAACCTGGGCAAAGGTGCAATAGTGGCAAACGTCGCGACACAAGTGAGTCAGGGGGATAAAGACCTTGCGCGAATAAGAGATCAGGCTGCCGTGTTCGCGATCCCGCAGCGCGGCTGCGGTCGACACCAGGGCCTGGTTGTCATTGATCAGCACCAGCGAGCGGGCCTGAACGGCGCCAGGCAATCCCCCATTCATTGCCTGATCGAGAATCCTGTCACTGTCATGCGAGAAACCAAGACCGGCTACAAATTTTCCGGTATGGCTGAGCCGCTCATCCGGATTTTCCCGGAAGTAAGTGCACAAAGCAGAAAGATCTTCAACAGTATCGATATCGAGCGCCATCTCCGGCAGATCCAGGCTTAGCGTCTCCAGCCCCGCCTGCTCCGCTGCCTCTTTGAATCGCAGGTAACTGGCTTCGCCATAGAGGAATGGGATACGGGCGGGCAACGAGGTGACCAGCGCATTGGTGCCCTGCCCCTGATTGCACGGCAACAGAGTGAGTTCGCAATGATGGCTTTCATCTATCAGGCGCGCCAGGTCAGCAGGGTTGGCCAGCGGTATGTCACCATGCAGAACCAGGGCGCGATCGATGCCCTTGCCTGCCAGGTAGTCTGTGGCCGCCTGGACGGCGCTGTTGAGGTCTTTGTCCTGCTCGAGCACCAGCACTTGCGCGCCATAGACGTCCACCAGGGCGGGAATATCCGGATCCCGGCTGACCACGAGGATACCTTCCACTGCAGGGCAATCCCTGAGTGCCGTCAGCACATCTTCGACCATGGCCTTCATCAGGCCATCGCGCTGTACCGGTGACAGTATTGACGCCAGGCGGGTTTTAACCGGGCTTAGTGCTTTAAGGGGAAGAACAGTCCACATGGCATTCTCTCTATCTCTTAATATTGGGTTAGCCAAGGCGCGAGGCAAATTGCAGGCATTGTTGCGCCAACTCGATACGGCCCTGCAGGCTTTGCATGACTGTGTTGCAGCAATGCAGTTGCTTTGGATCGGGAAAATCACTGACCAGTTCCCGGTCCTGCTCATCCATCACAAATCCATCCAGAAGCTCGCCGTAATGACGGAAAACACCCAGGGCCGACAGGTCCAGGCCAAGTTCATTCATCATTTTTGCGGTGGGGCCCTTGATTGCCTGGCTGGCAACGATCGGCGAAACCGCGATGACGGGCGCACTGTTGCGTATCAGGCGGTCCCTGATCCCGGGCAGGGCCAGCATGGGATCGACGCTGACAAAGGGGTTGGATGGACAGATCAGGATGGCGGCCATTTGCGGATCTTCCAGCGCCTTGTTGAATTCGGTAGAGGGACTTGCTGCTTCTGCTCCTTCGAAACGGAAACCGCGCACGGCCGGTTGGCACTGCTCGCGCACAAAATAATGCTGGAAGGAAAGCTCGCCTTGATCCGTATCCACAATCGTCCGGGTGGCGGCATCACTCATCGGCACGACCGGGTGGCTGATACCCAGGTGGGCACATATCGCAGTAGTGGCTTCGGACAGACTCTTGCCCTGATCAAACAGTGCCCGTCGGGTCAAATGAATGGCCAGATCCCGGTCGCCCAGGCGGAACCAGGTCTCGCCGCCCAGCTGCTCCAGTGTTTCCAGGCAGTGCCAGCTCTCATCCTGGCGGCCCCAACCCAATTCCGTATTGCTGAGCCCTGAGAGCGTATAGGTCACCGTGTCCAGATCCGGACACACCGGTAAACCGAAGTGCTCGAAATCATCACCGGTGTTGACCACGATCGTCAGTTGATCCGGGGACAGCACCCGGGTCAGACCCAATGCGAGCTTTGCGCCCCCGACGCCGCCGCAAAGCGCCAGCACCTTGTTGTCCGCCGGCCAGCTCACAGAAAAAGATCCTCGCCGGCAGGGCGCAACAAATGATGGGCAGCCGCTGGTTCGCGGGGAAATTCAAGGCCACGCACCAGCACCAATGGACGAGACTCGTTTGCCTGCCCCATCAGGACCGACGCGGCCGTGGCCAGTTCGTCGCCGACTGCAACCTGGGTTACCCGTAACTCCTGGCCGAAAAGATCTCTGTCTCCACGCTGGTCCCACAGTGAAGCGATACCAGCGCAGCCAATGCAAACACCAGTGGTGCCCAGCCGCCAGGGACGCCCGAAGCTGTCGTTGATCATCACGGCAAGATCAAGGCCGGTGGCCAGCTCCAGCTGTTTTTTCAATTGCTCAGCGCTGTGGTCCGGATTTTCCGGCAGCAGCAACACGCGCTGACCATGGTCAAAACCGGCAATATGGTCAGAACCGGCAATATTTGAATGATCGATGCCCGCGTTGGCCATCACGAAACCGAGCCGGTGACGAACGATAATCACGCCGGGCACGCAGCGCAGGACCTCTGATGACTCGTCCAGGATCAGCTGAACCAGACGGGGATCCTTGTCGCAGGTTCGGGCCAGTTCCAGTGCTTCGTCAGTGGGAGAAATGTCCGGCAGGTCGACGTAACGGCCTTCCGACTTGGAAATGATCTTCTGGGCCAGCACCAGCAGATCACCCTGCTGAAGCGGGATCTGTTCCTGCTGCAGGGTGTCGAGAATCAGTTGGGGCAATGAATCACCGGGTTCGACCAGGGGGAAGGTTTCCGGAGCGAAGATTTCCAGACGCTTAGCCATGAGTTTTTTCGTCTCTGCTCATCACTATGCGTACTCCAGTGTGTATCCTGGTATCCGTGCCTATGACCTGATGATTGCTTGCACCAGACCCGGAGGCCGAAACCCATTATTGAAATTAACAGATGCCGCGCTTGCGCCGTTTCAGCTAAAGCCGGAGATCATCTGCACCTTACATGGCATACCTGCCCATGTACTTTCTATAACCGTTGATCAGACATGATACCGGTAAATTCCGGAAAGCGGGTGAGTTTTGAATCGTGTACAGAAAACTTCCTAGAGTTCGGCCTGCCCGTTAGCACCGACATCGGCGTGGGCCGTCAGTAGAGATTTTAGTATGACGCCCGTCCGGTAGATATCCTCATAGGAATTGTAAAGAGGAACCGGCGCGATGCGGATGACGTCGGGTTCGCGAAAATCCGCACTGATGCCCTGAGCCTTCATGTCCCTGAACAATTGCCGGTCGGTGCCAGGCAGTTTCAGCGACAATTGGCAGCCGCGGGATTCCACATCTTCCGGCGAGATGATTTTGAGTTTCATTGAGGACGGGCAACCCGTGGATGTGGCATCGAATATGTCTTTGAGCACGAATTCGAGATAACCGGTCAGCCTGATGCTCTTATCCCGCAGGGCCTGCATTCCAGCTTGCGCAATGATTTCCAGTGAAGCTTTTTGGACCGCCATTCCTAAAACCGGCCCGCAACTGATTTGCCAGCCCTCCGCGCCCGCCATCGGTTGGAAATGGCTTTCCATCAGGAAGCGACGCTCCTTGTTGTGGCCCCACCAACCGCCGAAGCGGGGCAGTTCGAAATTCTTTCCGTGCCGCTCGTGCACAAAAATTCCGGCAACATTTCCAGCACCAGAATTGAGGTATTTGTAGGAACACCAGGCCGCGAAATCCACGTCCCATTCATGCAGCTGCAGTGGCAGGTTTCCGGCCGCGTGAGCCAGGTCAAATCCGGCAATCGCACCGGCTTCGTGCGCGGCGCGTGTCAGTTCCGGCAGATTAAAGAACTGGCCGGTGAAGTAATTGACGGCGCCGAAAAACACCAGGGCGAGTTCATCCTTGTGTTCCTCGATCGCCGCCAGGATATCCTCCTGGCGGATCAGGAATTCGCCTGTGCGCGGTTCGATTTCGATAATGGCCTCGTCCGGGTCAAAGCCGTGGAAGCGCGCCTGGGTTTCCAGCATGTAACGATCCGAAGGAAACATCCTGGCTTCGCTGATAATTTTGTAACGTTGCCGATCCGGCCGGTAAAAGGACACAAACAGCAGGTGCAGATTGGCCGTCAGGGTGTTCATGCACACCACTTCGCAGTTTTTCGCACCCACGATGTCCGCTAACAGTGGTGTCAAAAGTAAGTGATAGTCAATCCAGGGGTTGGTGGCCTCGAAATGCCCCTCCACACCCAGCGCCGCCCAGTGCGCGAATTCGGTTTCCACCGCTTGCCGCGCGCTCTTTGGCATCAGGCCCAGGGAGTTCCCGGTGAAATACAAGGCGGGTTCTCCGTTGATTTCGGGGTGGTGAAACTCATTCCGGAAACGAGCCAGCGGGTCGTTTCGATCCTGCTGCTGTGCGAAATCGAGTGAGTTTTTATAGTCCATAGCGGTTATTCCCTGGCCCGGCAGTAGTTTTTTGCCCGCTTCACTCAGGCAACGTGAAGTAAGCCGCGGTTGATCCCGGATTGGCTTTGCTTTGCTTGATCTCCATGCGCGCGATGGAGCGCAGATGGACTTCATCCGGCCCATCGGCATAGCGCAGCGTGCGTGCGCCTGTCCACATCAGCGGCAAAGGCGTATCCGGGCTGATCCCCATCGCACCGAAGGTTTGCATTGCACGGTCACAAACTTCACCCAACAGTTTGGGCACGATGGCTTTGATCATGGAAATTTCCTTTCGCGCCGCCTTGGCGCCGACTTCGTCGATCATCCAGGCGGCTTTGAGCACCAGCAGACGGGCCTGCTCGATTTCCATCCGGGATTTGGCGATCCAGTCCGATACCGCGCCGTGTTCATACAGGTATCTGCCAAAGGTTTTGCGCTCCTGGGACCGCTCGACCATGAATTCCAGGGCCAGTTCAGCCGCACCGATGCAGCGCATGCAATGGTGTATTCGACCGGGGCCCAAACGTGCCTGCGCCAAAGCGAAACCACTGCCCTCCTCACCCAGCAGGTTGCTGGCGGGAACCCGGACATTGCGGAAAACGATCTCGCAGTGTCCTTCCACGGAGTGGTGATTCATCACCGAGATGTTGCGCAGCACGTCGATGCCCGGCGTGTCATGGGGAATCAGGATCATGCTTTGCTGACTGTGCGTCTCCGCCTCCGGATCGGTCTTGCCCATCAGGATATACAGCCTGCAATCCGGGCGCGCCGCGTTGGAGATAAACCATTTGCGGCCGTTGATCACGTAATCATCACCATCGCGCTTGATCAGGGTTTGGATATTGGTGGCGTCGGACGAGGCGACATCCGGCTCGGTCATTGCAAAAGCGGAATGGAATTCGCCATTGAGCAGGGGCACCAGCCATTGTTCGCGCTGCTCCGGGGTTGAGAACAGATGCAGTAACTCCATGTTGCCGGTATCCGGCGCATTGCAGTTGAACACCTCCGAAGACCAGGCGATCCTCCCCATGATCTCCGCCAGGGGCGCGTATTCAAGGTTGCACAGCCGGGTGCCCGGCTCGTCATCCCTCAGATGCGGCAGAAACAGGTTCCACAGGCCCTCCTCCCGTGCAAGATCCTTGAGATCCTGCATGAACGAAATGGGATAAACGCCAGCCTCGGCCTCCGCGTTATATTGTTTTATGCGGGGTGTGACGTACTCATCGATAAAATCAATCAAGCGATGGCGTAAGTCTTCGACCCGGGGAGAATATGAAAAATCCATTATTGGCCTCTTTATACTGTGGATAGCCCATGTGACGGGCCATCCTGAAAGACCTATTGTCGCTTATTGGAATTTAACTTGTCAGTGCCTTCTGCGATACTTCATTGACCTGAAACACACTAGGGCCTGTTAACACTTGCCAGGTCACTGCGTTGCAGGCCCAAATGGTGCCTGGCAAGTGTTAGCAGGCCCTAATCATTTGTGCTATCCCCCAGGAGACACTGTGCTTGATAAATTAGCAGCGCTGGAACGGCTTTCGCGCCAGCTCGACCCGGACCAGGGCACACGAACGGCCATGTTCGAAGAGGTACAGGGCTATGTCGAGTCTTTCCTGACCCACCTGCCGGAAGCGAAGACTTTCGTCCGGGACGAAGGTAGGAAAGGCTTTGGCGATGTGTTCATCAGTGAAGCTCCCACCGATGTCAGCGAGCTACTGGCGCTGTTTGGGCAGGAAATCGATACCACGGGCATCAATCCGGCTTCCGGCGGACAGTGTGGCTACATCCCGGGCGGTGGCCTCTACCCTTCGGCCTTGGGTGACTACCTGGCCGATGTCAGTAACCGCTACTCGGGCGTTGCTTTTGCCGGACCCGGCGCGGCGCAACTGGAGTTGAGCCTGGTCGATTGGATGTGCAAGCTGGTGGGTTATACCGACCGGGCCGCGGGAGACCTGACCTCCGGCGGCAGCATCGCAACCTTGTCGGCCATCGTCACGGCACGTGATGCCTGCGGTATTGGCCCGAAAGAGATTCCCAAAAGCTGTGTCTACCTGACCGGGCAGGCCCACCACTGCATCGACAAGGCTTTACAAGTGGCTGGGCTCAGGGACCTGCATACCCGCGTTGTGCCGATGGACCGGTGCTACCGGATGGATGTCGACGCACTGAAGCAAATGATCGATTCGGACCGGGAACAGGGATTGAATCCCTGGCTGGTTGTGGCTTCGGCCGGCACCACCGATACCGGTGCGGTCGATCCACTTCCCGAGATTGCGGATCTGGCAAGGCAACAGGGACTGTGGCTCCATTTGGACGCGGCCTATGGGGGCTTCTTCCTGCTCTGCGAGGAAGGCCGTGAATTGCTACAGGGAATCGAACAGTCGGACTCCATCGTACTGGATCCACACAAGGCCTTGTGCCTGCCTTATGGTTCGGGCGCCGTATTGATAAAGGACGGCCGGTTGCTGGTGGAATCCAATCGCTATTATGCCGATTACATGCAGGACGCCAAGCAGCCGGTCCATGATCTGAAAGGTGCTACGTCCCCCGCCGATTTCTCCCTGGAATTATCGCGGCCGTTCAGGGGGCCCCGTATGTGGTTTCCACTCAAGCTGTTCGGTTTGAAGCCTTTTCGCGCCTCACTGGCGGAAAAAATCTGGCTGGCGCGCTACTTCCACCAGCAGATTTCCGAAATGGAGGGCTTCGAAGCGGGGCCGTACCCGGACCTGTCCATCGTGACTTATCGCTACCTGCCAAGAAATGGTGATGCCAACGAATTCAACAAGCGGCTGCTGGAAGCCGTACTTGAGGATGGCCGGATCTTTATTTCATCCACTATGATTGACGGAAAATACACGTTGAGGCTCGCCGTGCTGCATTTCCGTACCCACCTGGAGAGAATCGACTATCTGCTCAGATTGCTGCAAAGCAAGGCCGGAGAACTGGATGGGTGACAGAAAGGAAATGAAGAACCAATGAAGAACCCAGGTCACAATTGGTCTGAAATCACTGCTGACCTCAACAAGATGGTCAACACCGATTTCGTCATCGAGGACCGGGAATCCGTAAAACCTTATGAGTGCGACGGCCTGTCCGTTTACAGGGAAATGCCCCGGATTGTCGTGATCCCGGAAACCACTGCCGAAGTTTCCAGCGTGCTGCGCTATTGTCATGAGCGACTTATTCCCGTGGTGACGCGTGGAGCCGGCACCGGCCTGAGCGCCGGCGCCATGCCGCTTGCAGACGGGATCGTGCTGTCAATGGCGAAATTCACCCAAATCCTGGAGATTGACCCCGAATCGCGAATAGCGCGGGTGGAGTGCGGTGTGCGCAACCTGGCGATCAGTGAGGCGGCCCGGCCTTACGGTCTGTTTTATGCGCCCGACCCATCCTCGCAGATTGCCTGCACGATCGGAGGCAACGTGGCGGAAAATTCAGGCGGTGTGCATTGCCTTAAGTACGGACTGACGGTGCACAATGTGCTTGAGGCAAAGCTGCTCACCGCAGAAGGCGAGCCGGTGACCCTGGGCAGCGCCAGCCTGGATGACTGTGGCATGGACCTGCTTGCGCTGTTGATTGGCTCTGAAGGCCTGCTGGGTGTGGTGACCGAACTGACCGTTAAACTGTTGCCCCGCCCCGAAGCGGCACGAGTCGTTCTGGCCGCATTCGACGACGTCCAACTGGCAGGCGATGCGGTTGCACGGATCATCAGCGAGGGCATCATTCCGGCGGGCCTGGAGATGATGGATCAACTGGCCATCATTGCAGCAGAGGATTTCGTGCACGCCGATTATCCAACGGAGGCAGAAGCCATGCTGCTGTGCGAACTGGATGGCAGCGTCGAAGAGGTTGAAGAGTACACGGCCCGGATCGAAAAACTGATGCAAGAGATCGGCGCGGTCAGCGTTCGGGTGTCCCGGTCCGATGCGGAACTCGAGTTACTGTGGAAAGGCCGCAAGTCTGCTTTTCCGGCTATCGGCCGCATCTCCCCTGATTATTACTGCATGGACGGCACGATTCCGCGCGGTCAGCTTGCGTTCGTGCTGAAGAAAATGCAGTCCCTGTCCGAGGCTTTCGGCTTGCGGGTGGCGAATGTTTTCCATGCGGGTGACGGCAATCTGCACCCACTCATTCTGTTCGATGAAAGTGTGCCTGGCGAGTTGGACAAGGCCGAGGCTTTCGGCGCGGCTATCCTCGAACTCTGTGTCGAAGTGGGCGGCTGCCTGACCGGCGAGCACGGCGTGGGCCTGGAAAAAATCCGCCAGATGCCGCTGCAATTCAGTGAGAACGAGTTGTGCCAGATGGGTCTGATCAAAGAGGCCTTCGATGAGGCCGGAATTCTGAACCCGGGCAAGGGTATCCCGATCCTGAAACGCTGTCAGGAATACCGTTCCATCGCGCCGGCGCCTGCCGGGCCGGTGGCAGGATGAATTGACGTGCCCGATTGCAGCGCCCAATTGCTTGAACAGGTCCAAATCGCCATCTCCGGCAGAACGCCGTTGCGTATCGCAGGCGGAAACAGCAAACAGTTCATGGGACGGCAAGCCACGGGTGAGCTGTTATCAACTGCCCCGCACAGCGGTATCGTGGAATACGAACCGACCGAACTGGTCATCACGGCACGCTCCGGAACGACGATCAAAGAACTGAATACCACTCTCTCAGGGCACACCCAGTGCCTGGGCTGTGAGCCGCCCGAAAGCGGTGGCGCCACCATCGGCGGCGCTTTGGCCTGCAATCAGTCGGGGCCTGCGCGGCCGTGGCTGGGGTCCATTCGCGATCATGTGCTTGGAATCCGGCTGATTAACGGCCGTGGCGAACAATTGCGCTTCGGCGGGCGCGTGATGAAAAACGTGGCGGGATATGATGTGTCCCGGCTGCAGGCCGGAGCGATGGGAACCCTGGGTGTCATGACCGAAGTTACCCTGCGAGTGTTCCCCAAACCGGAGCAGCAGGCCACTGTCGTGCTGAACATGGACGCGCAAAAAGCCATTCAGCTGATGAACGCCGAATCAGGCAGGGGCGGCCCCCTCAGTGGTGCCTGCTGGGTTGATGGACAGCTTTATATGCGCTACTCCGGCTGCGAGTCTGCCGTGCACAGCCGGGCATGGGAACTGGGCGGTGCCACGCCCGGGGATGGCGCGGCATTCTGGCTTGCACTGCGGGAACAGCAGCTTGATTTTTTTCAGCGTGGCGTGCCGCTGTGGAGACTCTCATCAAGGTCTGCTTCTGCCCATTGCGACCAGGAAAGCCAATGGCTGATTGACTGGGGAGGATCACAGCGCTGGCAGTATGCTGAGGCGGATCTGGCCACGCAGGAATCCGTCGCCGACGAACTGGGCGGCCAGGCCACACTGTACCGTGGCGGCAAGCGTGAAGATGAAGTCTTCCATTCCCGGACCAAGCTGCAAAAACAGCTGCATTTGAGGGTGAAACAGGCATTCGACCCACTTGGCCTGTTCAATCCGGGCCGTTTGTACCAATGGATGTGAGTGGGCGAAGCTGATGTACACCAGGCTACATCCAGATATTGAAAACCGGCCAGGAGCCCGGGACGCCGTATCCATATTGGGCAATTGTGTTCATTGCGGTTTCTGCAATGCCACCTGCCCTACATACCTGGAACTGGGTGATGAACGGGACGGCCCACGCGGCAGAATCTACCTGATCAAAAACCTGCTCGAAACCGGCGGGGCGAGCGACAAAACCAGGCAACACCTGGATCGCTGCCTGACTTGCCGCGCCTGTGAAACCACCTGCCCCTCTGGAGTCAAATACGCAAGTCTCGCGGATTTCGGTCGCGAGTTGCTCGAAGAACAACTAAAGAGACCGTATTCCGAACGCCTGCAACGCCGCCTGCTCAGGCTGGTCGTGCCCTACCGCCGGCGTTTCGGCTTGTTTTTGCGGCTGGGGCAGGCATTGCGATTTCTGATGCCGGGTCATCTGCGCGCCAAAATTCCGGATCGCCAGCGCCGGGAATCTGTCAAACCAGCCCCCGAAGCGGCCCTCAAAGCAGTGAGGCATGCACGCAAAGTGGTGCTGCTCGATGGTTGTGTGCAATCCGCGGCGACGCCCGCTACCAACCAGGCTGCTGTTCGTGTGCTGGACCGGCTGAACATCACAGCACTGAGAGTCGGCGAGACCGGCTGTTGCGGCGCACTGAGTTATCACCTCGGCGAGCATGCGGAAGCCCGGGACTTCATTCGCAAAAACATCGACGCCCTGGCGCCGGCCATCGAGTCCGGTGCGGAGCGTATTGTCTCCAGCGCTTCAGGCTGCACCGTGATGCTGAAGGACTACGCAAATATCATGGCCGACGATCCTGATTATGCACAGGCCGCAAGCAGAATTTCCGATTTGACACTGGACCTGAGCGAAGCGCTTTCCCGCGAGGACCTGTCGGCCCTGGCCGGAACAGACCAAACACCCACCGCCCTGCACTGCCCCTGCACCCTGACCCACGGACTGGGTCTGGATGAGCAATTACGCGATGTCCTGCAACGCTCAGGAGTGCAGCTGACGGATACCCGGGACGATCACCTGTGTTGTGGCTCGGCCGGCACTTATTCAGTTCTGCAACCCGAGATGAGCCAGCGGTTGCTGGACAATAAACTCAGCGCCCTGACCATGGACAATCCGGATCGGATTGTTACCGCAAACGTAGGATGCCAGTTGCACCTTGCAGCGAAATCAGAAGTCGCTGTATCGCACTGGATTGAATTGCTGGCAGAATGAAGATGGCACCGCCACCTGTTCTGCTTCGGCCAGCCGCATGCGAATGATCCCTGGTCCATGCCTGGAATTCGACGGGTCGGAAATTTCGAAATCTATCACGCAGATTAAGCTCTTAATTCGAGCTTGTTCCATACATCTGGTCGGGCGTTAGAATGCCCGGGAACCTGTCTCTTAGCTTGCAACGTGATGCGTAACACAAGTGGCAGGCGTCGGCGTAAGCCTGTTCGTGCTCCAGATCGTACTGATTGACTATTTCTGCCGGCCCACCTTCGAGCAGAGGCCCGATAATGGGATGAGCGTCTGGGTTGTAGTCTCGCATGATGTCTGCCAGTGGCCGCTTGAGCAGATTGCCGATCGAGATGCCCTGGCAGATGTGCAGGTTTCCATATGCATCCACGTGCAGACGCTCCGGATTGCGCAGATCCTCCCAAGGGCATTTCCTGAATTCCTTCCATGGCCTGGCCGGCACGCGCGAGGCCAGTTTTTCCGCTGCCCGGCCCCGGTACAAAACAGCAGATTCGCCTGCAGGCAGTTGACCGGACGAGCCTGGTACATCGGCCGCTTCGGGCTCGGCAACGCAAATGAAGTCCACCGGGATGCCAAGTTGCGCCGCAGCCCGGCGGGCAATCTGCGTTTGATTCACACCCACATCACTTCCATGGTAAGCATCATGGCTGATCGAAAGGTCTTCCACGGCGCCGGCGAATGGCTGCAGCCATTTCAGGGCTTCCTCACCCGAGGTCGCCCAATAGGCATTGGTGACGATTCCGGCTTTGAATCCGCACTCCCTGGCCAATCGAATTCCCTCGAGCAATAGCGGGTAATGGAGAAATGCTTCACCACCTTCGAAATAGACCCACTCGATAGTTGCTGCATCCACGGCCTGTTCGATGATGAGTTTGACCATTTCAGTCGTCATGGTGCCATTCTGGTCAGGACCGCCCCAAACGAAGCAATGGTCACACTCATAGTTGCACTCGTAAGTTACCAGCAGGTGCAGGCCGCTAAGTGGTGTGCATCGGTTTGTGCTTTGTTCAGGCATATCAGCTGCCGCCATTGATGATTCTCCCTGGCTTCGATTTCCATAGGATGTGGCCACTATTGGAACTTTAGAAATTAAGGCCGCTCAATGAATTTCGTCAAGCCTTCCGGTCAAGTGAAGTGGGATTAGGGTTAAAATGGCAATCCAGAATGAATTTCAGGCCGGAGACCCGCAAAATTGATCATTGAAAGAGTAAGAGACGTACTTCAGCTGGAAGCGGAAGCCATACGAAATATTCCGGTCACAGATGACTATGAGCAAGCTGTTGTGCTGATACACCGTCAGGTTCATGAAAAGGGGGGGAAGCTGGTAACCAGCGGCGTGGGCAAAGCCGGGGAAATCGCGCAGAACATCTCAACCACGTTCAGCTCAACCGGCACACCGGCTGTTTTTCTCCACCCGGCCGATGCGCAACATGGAGATCTGGGCGTCATTCAGCCCGATGACGTTTTGTTGCTGATTTCGAACTCCGGCAAAACCCGGGAGATTCTTGAGCTGGTCGAATTAGCCGACAGGCTTCATGAAGGCATACCTCTGATCGTTATTACAGCCAACGAGGAATCAGACCTGGCCAAATCGGCTGATGTTTGCCTGCTGACCGGCAACCCCAGGGAAGTTTGCCCGCTGGGACTGTCGCCAACCACTTCGACCACCGTCATGACGGTGATTGGCGATGCCCTGATTGTTTCCATGATGGAAAAAATTGGCTTCACGAATGAAGAGTATGCCAAACGTCACCATGGCGGCTACCTGGGCAGTAAATCAAGACTGCAGGCTGAGAATAAAGACTGAATCCAGAGCTTCAGACCCAGAACCTCAGACATCAGCCAGGCCCTGTAACATCGGCACATCAACCAGGACGCTGTCGCCCGGCTCGCCGAACTGATCCAGAACCAACGCGGCTGCACTAAAATCCTGGCCCGATGTGTAGTCATTCACCGTGATCACCGTTTTCAGGCCAGCAGCCACCGCGGCCGACAGGCCATGTTCCGAATCCTCGAACGCCAGGCATTGTTCAGCCGGCAGGCCCAGCTGCCCGAGGGCATAGTGATAAATGTCCGGCGCAGGCTTCTTGCGTGGCACGATGTCGCCGGCTGCAATCACTTCAAACCAGGTAATGCTCTCTTCACCCAGGGTGGCTTTGAGCAATGTCGTCACATTGGCCGGAGTGGTCGTGGTTGCAATCGCCAGCCGCAAACCCTGAGTACGGGCGCTTCGCAGCAGGCGCTCTACCCCACGCCGCAGGGGGACTGCGCCTCTACGCAGCAGTGCAAGGTAATGGCTGGTTTTGGCCGCATGCAGGCCTCGTATGAAGCCATCGAGGTCCTCAGGCATCCTGAATCCAGATATGAATTCATCCAGAAAATAGCGGATTCGTTCCTTGCCTCCGGTCACATTCAGCAAACGCCCGTAGGTCTCGACATCCCAGTGCCAGTCCAGGCCCACATCGGCAAAGGCGAGATTGAAGGCGACCCGGTGACCATCACGTTCGGTGTCGGCCAGGGTGCCGTCCACGTCGAAAATGAGAGCTTTGAGTTCCATTCCCGTTCTCCCTGCAATGGAATTGGCGCCTGGAAACGAAAACTATTGAGGATTCACCAGGCCCTGTTTCTGCGGGATTCTCTTCAGGGTCTCCATCAGGTATCCCCAGTATTTCTGCACCGAACTGATCTGCACTTTTTCATCTGGAGAGTGTGCCCCGCGAATGTTCGGTCCGAAGGAAATCATCTGCATGTCCGGGTAATTGGCGCCCAGGATGCCGCACTCCAGCCCCGCGTGGCAGGCCAGCACCGGTGCTTTCTCGCCAAACAGTTCCTCATACAACTCACTCATCAGTTTCACGATGGGTGAGTCGGGCCGCGGCGCCCAACCGGGATAAGCACCGCTGAGCTCCACGTCGGCCCCGATGAGTTCGAAGGTGGCGCGAATCGAGCCGGCCAGGTCCATTTTTTCACTATCCACGGACCCCCGTGTCAGGCACATGACTTCGTATTTCCCATCGCGAACAAGCACACGGGCCAGATTATTGGAAGTTTGAACCAGGTCTTCAACGTCCGGGCTCATGCGAAAAATGCCATTGGGACAGGCCCAGACCGCCCTGAGCAATTTGCCCTGGAATTCCGTATCGAGAAGCGACCCTGGTGTTTCTGCCGGCTCCAGAATGATCTCCAGGCCGGGATCGGTAGTGGCGTACTCGAACTTGAGTATGGCTGCCTGGGCAGAAATGAATTCCTGGAAAGCCGGCATCTGGGATTGCGGCACCGTGACCATTGCAAATGATTCACGCGGAATGGCGTTGCGCAGACCACCGGCATCGACGGAGCCGATACGCAGACTGCACTGCTCCACCGCAAGATAAAGCAGGCGATTGATCAGCTTGTTCGCATTTCCGCGCCCCAGATGGATATCCATTCCGGAATGCCCACCATTGAGCCCCTTTATGCTCAATTGGAAAGCAGCGTCCTGTGATGAGGGTTCTTCCTGCTGGTAGGAGCCGTTGACCGTTACATCGACGCCTCCGGCGCAACCGATCGTGATTTCACTGTCATCCTCAGAATCCAGGTTGAGCAGAATTTCACCGGAAAGCAGTCCGCCCTTCAATCCCATCGCGCCGGTCATGCCGGTTTCCTCGTCAACGGTAAAAAGGGCCTCAATGGCCGGATGGGCAATGTCGTCAGAGGCAAGAATGGCCATCGCGGATGCCACCCCGATACCGTTGTCCGCACCCAGGGTCGTTCCACTGGCCTTCACCCAATCGCCTTCGATAAACATCTGAATTCCTTGCGTGTCGAAGTCAAAGTCGGTGTCGGCGTTTTTCTGGTGAACCATATCCAGGTGACCTTGCAACACGATCGTCACCCGCTCTTCCATGCCCGGACTGGCCGGTTTTTTGATAATCACATTGCCGGTTTCGTCTTCCAGGGTTTCCAACCCCAGGTTGTTTCCAAAGTCTTTTATGAAGGCGATCACCCTTTGTTCTTGCTTGGAAGGCCGCGGCACAGCATTCAGACCAGCAAAGTTCGTCCACATGGCCTGTGGTTCGAGATTCAGAATTTCATTATTCATAATGGAATTTCCAGCGTGACGTTTTCAATTCAGGTGCTGAAGAAAGTATTACGCCACGCGACTGGTTGCCATAATCAAGATCATTTAATTGAGGAAAAGAGAGCCAATCTGAAGACCCTGGCAATCCGAAGACCTGGGCCGATCTGGATTATTCTGCGATAAATTGCTCGATTATCTGTTCGTCGCCTATCAATGGAATGATGCGAATCAGCACCTGGTCCAACACGCCTTTCTCGGCTGCTTTGATCAGCTTTGCCTGCCGGTCTTTCCACGACAAGGTCTGGATCAGGTTCGAGGCAACGACTGATGGCTGATCCAGGCAAGATAATGACTAATATTATTTCCTTTAGTAATATATAATATATCGTACTGTTATTCTGCGTTCATGGCGGAACTTCAGTACAGTAAGCAAGCAGCAAAATATTTGCGGCGGATGCAGAAAACTCACGCTCTAAAGCTACGACAGGCACTACAGGCAATTGCAGTGGGAAGTAACAGAGGATTGAACATTAAGTGGATGGACAGCCTTGGTGCTTATCGACTGAAGCAAGGGAACTATCGGGCTATGTACGCATTCAGGAATGACGGGCAACTAGTAGTAGTTGCAAAGGTTGGAACCCGCGGAGACTTCTACAAATGAGCAAAGTGCAGTACATACCCCAGGAAGGGGAACCACAGTATGCAATAGTGCCAATTGAAGACTACAGAATCCTCATTTCCGTTTCCGCTGGCCGTCCTGTGGACC
>Ga0055584_100002557_pt1 | contig 17951 bp, 20 predicted proteins | sample OSDHelmetaG_FD_58716 | JGI IMG/M metagenome (GOLD analysis project Ga0055584, IMG submission 58716) | Pelagic marine sediment microbial communities from the LTER site Helgoland, North Sea, for post-phytoplankton bloom and carbon turnover... | ecosystem: Environmental > Aquatic > Marine >... | reverse complement strand
GTTGGTGATCCGATGAAAGATACTTCAGGTCCTTCACTGAACATTCTTATCAAGCTATCTGCAATTCTTAGCTTAGTATTTGCTCCATTCTTCGTACAGTACGGCGGCATCTTGATGTAAGAAGAGTTAAAATTGTTCGAAAAAAAGGGAGTCAATTGACTCCCTTTTTTAATGGTAGGGAATTGTCTTAATTCTCTGCGAGATTCGAAGTGGAACAGAATCCAGACGAGAAATTCCGTAACATTACTGATCAACTTGATGCAGTAGGTAACACCACTAAAGGTTACGCAATCGGGACCGCAGCGTTAGCCGCATTGGTTCTTTTTGCTGATTATACGCATGGTCTGGAAATGGCAGGTAAAGCGTCGGAGCTCTCTTTGTCTAATCCGACGGTAATTATCGGCCTGTTCATTGGCGGCATGATTGCTTTTCTGTTTGCTGCAATGGGCATGGAATCAGTGGGTAGAACAGCAGTATCTGTTGTGTTGGAAGTGCGCAGACAGTTCAACGAAATCCCGGGCATTATGAAAGGTATCGGCAAACCTGATTACTCGCGTGCAGTTGATCTACTTACTGCATCAGCGATTAAGGAAATGGTCGTGCCATCATTATTGCCAGTGCTTGCGCCGGTGGTGACGCATGGGATAACGCGAAGAAATACATCGAAGACGGAAACTGTGGCGGCAAGGGTTCAGGAGCCCATATGGCAGCAGTAACGGGTGATACCGTAGATGATCCGTATAAAGATACAGCGGGTCCTGCGATTAACCCTTTGATCAAGATCATTAATATTGTTGCATTATCCATCATTCCATTGATCTAATAGTAGTTCTTCATTTAAAGTAATACGCCATGGGTAACCCTATGGCGCATTTTTTCATGTTCATGGATGAACTGTACGTTGCGGGTGCATGGATGCACAAGAGCAACGTTCTTCAACGGAAAATAATAATTTTATTATCCTCTATCTTCATTTGTTCAAATGTCTCAGCTGAATCATTGCGCGAATTTCACCAACGACAATGCAAGCAAGGCAAACAAGAAAGCTGCGAACGTGCCGCTGATATGTTGGAAGGCGAACAACACGCAGAGCGTATTGTGATGTTGGGTGATCGCTTTGCAGCAGCGCTTGACCGTTTAACGGTGGAAGAAGATAACAAACCAATGTTAGGCGATGCCTACTTACTTGTACTTGATGATTATTTCAAACGAGAAGCCAATAATGGAATAAAAAAAGGCATGACCGATTACATGCTTGCTCTTTGTGCAGATCATTATCATGATTATTGGCGCAACAGAAAGATGTGGTGGCCTTCTGATGATGCGGGCAGACCGGATTGGTCAACAATTTATTATTACATTGTTGACCATTATTATGGCTATTGCTTAAGACAGTCTCTTTAAATCGCCGATGTGTTAAGCAGCTTTAGCTTCATCAAGCTTCTTTATTGCTATACCAACATCAAGTGCTTCAAACCAATCGAGGAAACGCTTTACATCGTCGCCTTTAAATATCCGGCCATGTTGTGGCGCCATCATGTCTATATCCAGCTTTCGAACCCGCGCAATCCAATCATTTTTCGCTTCGTTAGAAGGCATCCAGCGTTGATGGAAAAGTGTCATATTTTCAGTATGGGCCTTGAAGTCTTCAACAAACATTCCCGATTCGGGTGGTTCAAGTGCCGCGCCAACATCGCCACTCATTAGTATTTTAGCTTTTGCATCATAAACGTGATAATTACCCGAAGCGTGCAAATAATGCGCAGGTATAAAAACCAGCTTGGTTTTGTTTAAGACAAGTTCAGAGCCTTCATCTGGAATACCTACATATTGAATATTGTTACAACCGAAATGACGAATAAACCCTTCCCATAACCAAGGGGCATGTAAACGGGTATGCGGCAATGCCTTATCCCATAGACCTAAGGAAGAAATAATGTCCGGATCTTGATGTGAGGCAAAAATTTCAGTGATATCTTCCAGACGAACATGTCGGGTTACTGACGCCAACATCGCGGAGAAGGTCTCTATGCCACCAGGATCAAGCAACAAACAACGATTCCCGTCCTTAACCAGGTATTGATTTGTATCAATGATCTTTTCAGGCTTGTCCTGGTCACGTCCAAAGAAGATCCATTTATAACCATCATCAAACAATATAGTGTCTTTCATTCTATATATTCCTCACACATCAATGGTGCGCCAATAAGTCGTCGCAGTCGTTAACAATCATGGTAATTTTTTTCGACGCAGCGTCTACATTTTCAGACACTACCTGTAAACTGGTTTCATACTCTTCAGCCTGTGTTGCTTCCACTCTGGAGCAGGTCGAAATCACTGCTGAAGCACGCATCTGGTTTTTAATTTCCTCTAATAAATGAATAAGTCTGGCCTTATCTTTTTCTAATTCTATTGTGTGTTCCGATAATCTTTCTGATGCTTCTTGTATTAACTTTTCTACTGATACCGGAACGTCTTCACCAATATAATCTTTGGCCGACAGTAGTTTTTGATAGACTTCTTTTGCGCGCAGTTCATTTACGGCAATCCGTGACACCTCCAACGCTTCTTTATTTATGGCATTGACCAGCGACATCGTTTCGTAGCCCATCTCGTCTATGTAGTCCGTTATTGGCCGGAAACCATTTGCCTTTTCACCGGCACGTTCTGCAATAGCCTTGGCATTTTTTGCCGCAAGAGAAATCTCCTTTGCGATATGCATGACAGAGACAAGATTGCCTGCAACAGTAGCGGCTGACACAAAAAAGGGGCGTTTATATGTATTATATTTTTCCATGTTGATGTAATGGCAAATATTGTGCCCGATATACTTTTTGCGAAGTTTTGAAGAATGCTGCGAGCTGATCAGAGAATATGCGCTGTGAAATGTTATGTTTTTGAGGTTTGTAACAATAAGTTCATGGTTTCATAGAGAGGCAAGCCCATGACGCCGCTATAACTTCCTTCCAGTCTTTTTATAAATACGGCTGCTTTACCCTGAATAGCGTAACCTCCGGCTTTGCCAATCGGTTCATCTGTGCCGCAATAATCTATTATTTCGCTTAATGATAATTCCTTAAAGGTAACCTTGCTGGTGCTTAATAGCGTTTTCTCCTCTGAGTGAATCAAACTTACTGCAGAAAGCACCGTGTGAGTTTTACCAGACAACTTTTTAAGCATTGTTTCAGCGTCTTTCTTATTCTCGGCCTTTCCCAGTATCTCTTTTTCTAAAACAACAGCCGTATCAGCAGCTAAAACAGGGTAATCTTCATCGCTGAACGCATTACCTGCGCGAGCTTTTTCCAAAGCGATGCGTCTAACGTAAAGCTCGGGTTTTTCTTTGCCATTCCAGCTCTCATCAATATCAATATCAACGATCTCGAAATCCATCCCAATTTGATTAAGCAATTCACTCCGGCGAGGTGATCTTGAGGCAAGATATATTTTCATGGAGGTCAGCCTAGTCAGATTTCTCCAGCCCACCAAACTCTTCGAGCAATTCTTTTATGAATTCGTGAATTTGCAAGGTCATCACGGCAAAGTCCTGATCAAACTGCGTTGCCCTATCATTATTATCATCCTCGGCCTGTTCCTGAATTATGTCTTCAAAGCGTAAGCGTTTAATCGAGAAATCATCAGCAAAGACAAAGCGAATCGCATCGCGCCAGATCAAAGCAAGCTGAATAACTCTTTTACCTGCTTTTAAATGGCTCATTATCTCAGCGCTTTCCAGTTCCTGATTTTTGCAACGGACAATATTTTTACTTTCGCGTGGGTTTTGTAACTCACATTCATTATCAAGCTCAAAATTATCGGGGGACTTGTCTTGTAGCCAATGGGTCATGACGTTTGCAGCATCACCATGGCACTTTAGCGGCACCACCGGCAAACTGCCTAAAGTCGCACGTAGGTGATCCATAAATTCTTCCGCTTTATTTGAGTTGGCAGAATCAATAATCAACAATTTATTTTTTTGGTCAAAGTAAGCATAAACGAGATACGATCGTGTTAGCGCACGTGGCAGCAATGTATGTATCACATCTTCCTTGATCGTGCGTTTTTCATTTCGATAAACACTGCGAGCCTGAGCCGCTTCAAAATCGATGACTTTTTCCTCAACCATCTCATTGATAGCCGCTGGCGGTAATATCTTTTCCTGTTTACGCGCACAGATCATAGTGTAGCCACCACAACTGTGTGTATATTCCTCGCTATCCTTGCCTAAGGGTGGTACCCAGCCGTAGCGGGAAAAATCCATATTTGTACAAGGCGTGAAATCTTGTTGATGCAGGGCGATTTCCAGCGTGTCAGGCGTCAGGTCAATGTCTTTGGTAAAGCGATATATTCGAAGGTTTTTGAACCACATGTTATTTTTATACCATAAAAAAGAGACGGATTATCCCGCACCTATCATTGCACAAGCAAGGATATTTATTTGTGTCTTTCGTTGCAGACAGGACAGTGTGATAATCATTTAAATATAGTTTGAAATGTTTGAACAGCATGAAATCACCGGTCGATAAGTTATTAAATAAAAATCGAGAGTTAATTCATTCGGAAATGATGAAAGTTAACTCGCACGTGCAAAGAGAAGAAAAAAATACCGACTGGATTATCAACACCATCACGCTTGAGGGTTACGATGTGCCGTTTAGATTCAAACGCAAAAAAGGCTACCGCAATCTCAAAGGCGCGCGGGTAAACTTAACTTATTATGCCGGCGTAGAAAATGTCGCCGGTTTTGATATGGAAGTAATGAATGTCGTTCGCATAAGAATGGCTTAGTCTAAACACCAATAAACAGGCGTTATATTTAAAAATGACAATAAAGCGTAAATACTATTCAGGAAAAGATTTTCGTCGAACACTCTCTATTGAAGAGCTGCATCTTGTTGCCCGTCGTTGTGTACCAAATTTTGCTTTGGAATATGTAGAGGGCGGTTCAGAGACGGAAAGAACACTGCAATGGAATAGCGAAGTGCTGGATTCTATCCGGTTAGTGCCGAGCACTTTGGTCGACACTAGTTCTCGACATTTACGCACTAACTTATTTGGGCAAGAAATAAACGCGCCATTATTGATTGCGCCGACGGGACTCAATGGCATGTTATCTAACCGAGGTGATATAGCACTTGCCCGTGCTGCTGAAAAGCTAGGTATCCCATTTAATCTAAGCACCCTATCAAATGCGCGTCTTGAAGATGTTGCAACAGAAGTTGGTGGACGCCTATGGATGCAGCTCTATGTAATGAGTGATCGTGAACTGACACGTAATATTATCTCGCGTGCCGATAAAGCAGGATATGAAGCATTAGTCTTCACTTCTGATGCTAATGTGTTCGGATATCGTGAGTGGGATCAGCGAAATTATCGAAAGCCTGCAAAGCTCAATTTACGAAATATGATTGATGTAGCAAGGCATCCCAAATGGTTGTTAGATGTGTTAATTCCACATGGCGTTCCTCGATTTGAAAATATCATTGATTTTATGCCGCCAGAGGGCCGGACTGCCCAAGGCGGTGTAGCATTTGTACCAAAATTGTTTGATGCAAAGATCTCTTGGGAAGATGTTGAATGGCTACGTGAATTGTGGCCTAGAAAGTTAATCTTAAAGGGTGTCTTAAATGTTGCCGACGCCAAACGTGCGGCTAGATCAGGTTGTGATGGGATAGTCGTCTCCAATCATGGTGGTAGGCAACTCGACAGCGCAGTATCGACGATTGAAGTCTTGCCCGATATAGCACAAGCGGTTGGAGATCAGATGACGGTGTTGATTGATAGTGGCTTTTATCGCGGCACCGATATCGTGAAAGCAGTAGCTATGGGGGCCGATGCAGTAATGATTGGAAGGGCAACATTATTTGGCTTGGCTGCGGGAGGAGAAGCGGGCGTGAGCCACGCACTTTCTATACTTACTAGTGAAATAGACCGTGTGCTTGGCCAAACCGGATGTCGATCAATCGATGATGTTGGACCACATTTGCTAGCGTAGAATTTGACGTTTCATCAATTAATCTGGCTATTAAAATCTAATAGTTTTTTTCTATCAATATGAAACAAACAATCAATTATTAATATGGCATCCCTTTCTGTAATATTCCTGCCTGATAACAACCATGGAGATTATTAATGCATAAGAAACTTACAACAGCGGCGGGATGTCCGGTCGCTGATAATCAAAACGTTATGACGGCTGGGCCACGCGGACCACAATTATTACAAGATGTCTGGTTTCTAGAAAAGCTGGCTCACTTCGATCGTGAAGTCATTCCTGAACGACGCATGCATGCCAAGGGCTCTGGCGCCTACGGTACATTCACCGTCACAAACGATATTACAAAATACACACGTGCCAAGATCTTCTCAGATGTCGGTAAAAAGACCGATCTATTTGCTCGTTTCACGACTGTTGCGGGTGAGCGCGGTGCGGCGGATGCTGAACGTGATATTCGTGGTTTTGCGGTTAAGTTTTATACCGAAGAAGGTAACTGGGATCTGGTCGGTAATAATACGCCGGTATTCTTTTTACGTGATCCATTGAAATTCCCTGATTTGAACCACGCAGTTAAGCGTGATCCGCGCACCAATATGCGTAGCGCACAAAACAACTGGGATTTCTGGACATCACTGCCTGAAGCCTTACATCAAGTGACCATCGTTATGAGTGAACGTGGTATACCAAGAACCTATCGTCATATGCACGGTTTTGGTAGTCATACCTTCAGTATGATCAATGCCGATAACGAACGCGTCTGGGTTAAGTTTCACTTCGATTGTAACCAAGGTATCGAAAACCTAACTGGAGAAGAATCTGAAGTGCTGATAGGTCAAGACCGTGAGAGTCATCAAAAAGATCTCTATGAGTCGATTGAGAATGGTGATAACCCATCATGGACTTTAAAGATTCAGGTTATGACAGATGAGCAGGCAGAGAATTGTCCGTTTAACCCGTTTGATTTAACCAAGGTGTGGCCACATGGCGATTACCCGAAGATTGAAGTCGGTACGATGGAACTGAACAGAAACCCTGAAAACTTCTTTGCCGAAGTTGAACAATCAGCATTCAACCCGGCCAGCGTGGTTCCGGGTATCAGTTTCTCTCCTGATAAAATGCTACAAGGCAGATTATTCTCTTATGGTGATGCTCAACGCTATCGCCTGGGTGTGAACCATAATCAGATTCCGGTTAATGCTCCACGTTGTCCAGTAAATAGCTACCATCGTGATGGCGCTATGCGGGTTGATGGCAATCAGGGTGGGACCATTGGTTATGAACCAAACAGTAAAGGTGAGTGGGCTGAACAACCTGATTTTTCTGAGCCACCACTTTCATTGTCTGGCGCAGCGGATCATTGGAATCATCGTGAAGATGATGATGACTACTACTCACAACCAGGAGCCTTGTTCCGTCTGATGGCACCGGAGCAGCAGCAAACGCTGTTTAACAACACCGGTGATGCAATGGCTGATGTTTCTGATGATGTAAAAAAACGTCATTTTGATAACTGTACAAAAGCTGATCCAGCTTATGGAGCAGGTGTAGCAAAAGCATTAGGCATGTAATTTTTATTTGTATCTTTAATTGACGCCCCAAGTAGAGTTTGGGGCGTATTTGTAAACATGCTCACACTAGTCTTGTTCATAATAATTTTTTAACATTGATTTAATCCTTAAGCGGCAAACAGCTTAATTTAAAATATCTTGGTAGAATTAAAAAACACTTTTTTCTTTGAATTCCGTTCATAGAAAATTATATTAATCGAATGAAATAATAAAACATGGATTACATTCATTGAATAAAAATATTGTCATCCATTGGTTTAGACAAGACCTAAGACTTTATGACAACCCTTCTTTGACTGAAGCTGCTCAACAAGGGTCCGTACTACCAATTTATATTCTAGATGATAATAATGCTGGTGAACATAAATTGGGTGGGGCGAGTCGTTGGTGGCTACATTACTCCTTACAAGCATTGAATAAATCATTAAACGGCAAGCTTTCTGTTTATATTGGTGATCCAGAAAAAATCCTTATTGATTTAGCCGAAGAAAATAATATTGAAGGTGTGTATTGGAACCGTTGTTATGAGCCATGGAGAATTCGTCGGGACAAGAAGATAAAAAAAGTGTTAGAAGCGCGGAATATTAAAGCTAAAAGCTTTAATGGTTCGTTGCTTTGGGAACCATGGGATGTTCTTAAAAAAGATGGTACACCCTATAAAGTATTTACGCCTTATTATCGTAAAGGTTGTTTAAGTGCTATAGCACCTAGAACCCCATTATCTGAACCTAAGTATTTAGGCTTGTATGATGGCCTTTTAAATAAATTAACAATTGCCGATTTAAAATTATTGCCTGCTATTAACTGGAATAAGCAGTTAGAGCCTCATTGGGATATAGGCGAAATAAGTGCACAATATAAATTAGAAAAATTTATCTATAATCGTTTAGAAAACTATAAGCAAGGCAGAGATTTCCCATCATTAAATAGTGTTTCTCGCCTGTCTCCACATCTTCATTTTGGAGAGATCTCTCCAAATCAAGTTTGGTATGCTGCTAAGTTGAATGAAGAAACTGATGATTTAGATCACTTTTTAAGTGAAATCGGTTGGAGAGAGTTTTCTCACAGTCTTCTCTATCATTTTCCCGAGTTACCACGCAATAATCTGCAAACTAAGTTTGATAATTTTCCATGGTTACAAAATACAAAGCACTTGCGATGCTGGCAAAAAGGCGAAACTGGTCACCCATTAGTAGATGCCGGCATGCGAGAACTTTGGCAAACCGGTTATATGCATAACCGCGTGCGTATGGTTGTAGGCTCGTTTTTAGTAAAAAATCTATTGTTGCACTGGCATCATGGCGAAAAATGGTTTTGGGATTGTTTATTAGACGCGAACTTGGCAAACAATAGTGCGGGTTGGCAATGGATCGCCGGGTGTGGTGCAGATGCAGCGCCTTACTTTCGAATATTTAATCCCTGCACACAAGGCCAAAAGTTTGATCCTGATGGTGAGTATACAAAGCGATTTGTTCCAGAGTTAAAAGAAATGCCTAGTAAATATCTTTTCAACCCATGGGAAGCCCCTGAGAAGATTCTGCAAAAAGCAGGGGTTACATTAGGCGAAAATTACCCCGCGCCTATTGTTAACTTAAAACAGTCACGAGTGCGTGCATTAGATGCTTTCAAGTCGATGAAGTAAGACTGTTATTTATGAATGTCTAACTATGATCGATATTAGAAATCACATAAATAAATGATTAAATCACTGGAAGATGTTCTACATTCTGAAATTCCGTTAACGAAAGAGATTGGTATAACGGTTACAGAATACACAGGTAATTCTTTAACACTACAGGCACCGCTTAAGAATAACCTGAATCATAAATGCACCGCGTTTGGTGGCAGTCTTTATTCTGTATCTGTTTTATCAGGCTGGGGATTGCTTTATTTACTTTTAAAAGAACATGACTTAGTGGGGCACATTGTTATTCAGGAGAGCAACACCAAGTTTAATAAACCCGTTGAGTCAAACCTTTCTGCTACATGTTCTTTTGAATCTGTTGAACAAAAAGATAAATTTATAAAGATGTTTAAACGGAAGGGTGTCGCCAGAATTAGATTAGAGTCGCGTTTTGAATTTAATAACGACGACTATGTTATCTTTGAGGGTTCTTATGTTGCGCATACTTAAACTTTACTCTCTATGGTAGGGATGATTTTGAGTGATCGTCCACGCTCTATAGATCTGCTCAACTACCATCACTCTAACTAATCCATGTGGCAACGTCATTGTCGATAATGACCATATTTGATTAGCTTTCTTCCTTAATGGTTCACTTAAACCATCTGCGCCGCCGATGATGACGCTGATGTGTTGCTGCTCGTCTTTCCATGTTTGTAGTTGTTCAGCGAGTTGTTGGCTGTTGATTGTCTTACCTCGTTCATCTAGTGCAATAATAATGCTTTTAGGAGACAGTGCTGCCTCTATATTTTCTTGCTCTTTTTGTTTGTAGTTATCAACGTTATTATTTTTTCCGCGAACTGCAGGTGTAATTTCAATTAATTTAAACTGGATGTTTTTCGGTAAGCGTTTAGAGTATTCCTTAACAGCGGTTTCGATCCATGCGGGCATGCGTTTACCGACAGCGACGAGATTAATTTGCATAATTGACCTGCCACAGAGGTCCCAGAGAAGAACAAAAGATCATTGTAGAAAACGTTTTTTCATTTAGTTTTTTGCACTAGCCTTTCTCTGTGTGCTCCGTGGCTAATGTTTTATTTTAAGAAACTATCTTGATTAGTTATTTTCGGCTTGTTCTGCTTCTAACGTTTCTGCGCTCCACAGTTTCTCAAGTTGGTAGTACTCGCGCGTGTCGGGATGCATGATATGAACGATGATATCGCCTAGATCGACTAACACCCAATCACCTTCTTTCTTTCCTTCCGTGCCTAATGGCTTTAAGCCATTTTCTTTTGCTGCTTCGACAACTTTTTCAGCCATTGAGTTTACCTGACGACTTGAGCGCCCGCTGGCGATAATCATGTAATCAGAGATGCTGGTAAGCTTGCTTACTTCGAAGACGATGACATCGAGTGCCTTGGCGTCATCTAATGTTTTGAGAATTACGTCTATAATTTTTTTAATATTCATGCAGTATCCAGGTAAAGGTGATTGTCTTTAATATAACTTAGTGTTGATGGTGGTAAAAATTCGTCGATAGTTTCATGTTGATTGTTTTTCTGTCTAATCATGCTCGATGAAATATCGAGCATGGGTATATCGATAAAATAGATGGCGCCTGATAGATTTTCTTTTAGCGATGAAAATCGATTAGACTGATGTTGTTTAATCCATTGTTCAAGATCTTGTGATTCCACTTTATCTGATTCGCCCGGACGATTTGCGACAATGATATGTGCATAATCCAAGAGTTCTTCCCAGTCCTTCCAGCTATCAATCTTATTGAAGGCATCTCTGCCGAGAATTAAACATAATGCATCATCAGCAAACTCTTGTCGTAATGATTGAAGCGTATTGATCGAATATGAGATTTCATTGCTGTCTATTTCACGTACATCAATACAAAGGTTTTCTTCATTGCTAATCGCCAACTCTATCATGGCACGCCTGTGGTCAGCGCTAGCAACAGGTGTGGAACGATGTGGTGGAAAATTTAACGGTATTAATCTCACCTGATCGAGACTAAGTTGTTCTTTGGCTTCGAGTGCGAGCCGTATATGTCCATTATGGATCGGATCAAATGTGCCACCCAAGATACCGATTAATGGCATGTGCAAAAGAATACAGACATTGGATTAAGTATGGTAAGAAATAACGTAATAATCAACATGCATTATTTACGTTCGTATATGCCCATCCCCGAGTACGATGTATTTTTTTGAGGTGAGTCCTTCTAGTCCGACCGGCCCACGTGCATGAAATTTATCGGTACTGATCCCGATTTCAGCGCCGAGGCCGTATTCAAAACCATCAGCAAAACGGGTTGAAGCATTGACCATGACTGAGCTTGAGTCAACCTCTCTTAAAAACCGGCGTGATTTTGTAATACTTTCAGTCACAATAGCGTCGGTATGTTGTGACCCAAACTTCGCAATATGTTGCATGGCTTCATCAACATCCGCGACAATCTTTAACGACATGATAGGTGCCAGATATTCAGTACCGTAGTCTTCATCAGTGGCGATTTTAATATTGCCAAGTATTTTGGCTGAATCTTCACAGCCGCGGATCTCAACACCGGCCTCTTTATAAAGAGGTGCTAATCTATCCAATACTTCAGGAGCAACAGAACGCGCGACCAGTAAACACTCCATGGTGTTACAGGTGCCGTAACGTTGGGTCTTCGCATTCAAGGCGATACTCACGGCTTTTTCAATATCCGCATCGCTATCAATATAGACATGGCAGATGCCGTCCAGATGTTTTATGACAGGCATACGGGCTTCAGCACTGACGCGTTCAATCAGACTTTTGCCGCCACGTGGCACGATAACATCAACGTATTCTGGCATAGTGAGTAATTCGCCAACGGCTGCGCGGTCTATCGTAGAAATAACTTGCACGGCTTCTTGCGGTAAGTCGGCGGCAACCAATCCCATATGAATACACTTAGCGATGGCCTGATTTGAATTTAAGGCCTCTGAACCGCCGCGCAAGATGGTTGCGTTGCCTGATTTCAGACAAAGACCCGCCGCGTCTGCCGTCACATTTGGGCGTGATTCATAAATTATTCCAACAACGCCTAAAGGCACGCGCATATTGCCTACCTGAATACCGGTTGGACGCATGGCTAGATCAGTTATGGTACCGATTGGATCAGAAAGGGACGCGATCTGATTCAAGCCATCAGTCATATCATTGATGCGACTATCTGTTAGCTCAAGACGGTCAACCAATGCAGATTCAAGATTCTTTTCTTTAGCGAGAGTTAAGTCTTCTTCATTTGCCTTGGTCAAAACAGCACGATGTTTTTGTATATTTTCAGCAATAGCGATTAATGCGTTATTTTTTTGTGCCGTTGTTGCGCGTGCCATTAGCCCGGCCGATGCTCTGGCGAGCTGACCAAGGCCTTGCATATATTGTTTTATATCCATTTCTTTACTTTCTTTGTTTGCGTTGATTATACGTGTTGAAATTTAGTCGTATTAATACCAGCAATTGCCAATAACAATGTATTAAATTGATCCCATGCTTGTAATTTTTGACTGCTTTTTAAGTTCTTATCGATTGCCGCACAATAATTTAATAGCTGATCCAAAGATTTACTTGAATGACGTTTTAAAACCGCATTCATCGGCCGTTTCTTTTGATCCCATATTCGGTAAGAATTAAAAAGTCTGTCCAGACTTGTTTCAGACTCGTGTTGATGAGCAATTGTACACAGACGACGAAACTCCCACATCAGGGCGCCAAACAGAGCCATCGGCTCAGTGCCTTCATTTTTCAAACCATTTAACATCATTAAGGTTCGGTCTGAATTACCAAGGAACGCACTTTCAATCATGTCGAAAACATCAAAACGTGAACTGTCGGCAACGGCATTAATGACATCTTCAATATCGATATCGTCTTTATCGACGAGCAGCACCAGTTTTTCAATTTCTTGTTTTGCTGCAAGCAAATTACCCTCTACGCGCTGTGCGATTAACCTTGCAGCATCAAGCGAGAGGCGTTTTTGTTTGGCCTGAACACGTGATTGTATCCAGCCGGGTAATTGCGCTGGATTAATCGGCCAGACTTGAATTACGGCGCTTACCTTTTCAACTGCTTTAAACCATTTAGTATTCTGTACACTTTTGTCCATTTTCTCAGAACTGATGATCAGTAAATTATCTTCATCTAACTGTTCAGCATATTCTAATAAAACACGACCACCTTCTTTGCCGGGTTTGGGCGACACCATACGCAACTCAATAATTCGACGATTGGAAAATAATGATAAGTTACCGGTTGCCTGATTGATTGAATCCCAATCAAAGGATTTGTCGACATTAAATACCAGTCGTTCATCATAGCCTTGAGCACGACCGGCTATTCGTATTTGGTCGATACATTCCAGTTTTTGTAGCGGCTCGTCGCCGCTAACAAAATAGATCGGTGACAACGTTGAGCGTTGCAAGTGCATCTCAAGTTGTTCGGGCCGCAGTCGCATTTTATTCGGGCTTACTTACTGGCAGGCAATAAAGCTTGTAGTCGTCGCAGAACCTTATTTGCGGCGCTGCGAATCAAGTCGTCTTCAAGGACGCCTTCTTCTGAAAATTTACCCAACACTGCATTCTCGTCAAAAGTGAAATTGTTAGTTACTCTGACTCGGTCATTTTCTACAATGCTACGTCCATCAGGATGTGCGGCATCCATCTTGGCAGTAAGGACAATTTGAAACTCCTGGACCTTACCGGTATCTGCAGAAACACTAAGCACAGATTTTTCAAAGCGCTCCTCTTTTAAGGTGATGATGTAAGAGGCACTGTCAACCGAACTGGCTAATGAACCACCTGAACCTGCTAATTGAGATTTAACTTCTTTGGTGAGTCGTGGCGCACTGGACGGGTTGATATAGAGATTGTTGATATCAAACTTGCTTATCTGTGATCCACGCAGATGAAATCCACACGCTGTGGTTAATAACAGCAGGCATATTAATATCAGGCGTGTTTTCATTAAATGTCCTCGTCCAGATGGCTTATTTCATAATTTCCTGCATATTACCCTATGACACCACGATGTTCACTAAACGTCCGGGGATTACGATGGTTTTTCTGACAGTTTTGCCTTCAATATGCTGTTGGATTTTTTCATCCGCCATAGCCAAGGCTTCAATTTGTTTTTGATCAGCGGTTTTCGCGACTGTGATCTTGCTGCGAAGCTTGCCATTAACCTGTACCACCATTTCAATTTCATTCTGCTCAAGTGCCTCAGGATCAGATTTTGGCCAGGCAGCATCGATTAGCGCTTCTTCATGACCCAGGGCCTTCCAGAGTGCGTCTGTAATGTGGGGAACTATTGGTGATAGCAGTAATACGGCTGTCTCTATACCTTCGCGCATGATGGCATGGTCATTACACTCTTTTAGCTCAGCGCGCGACAAAGCGTTGATCATTTCCATGACCGCAGCGATTGCAGTATTAAAAGTATAACGTCGGCCGATATCGTCGTTAACCTTATCGATGGTCAAGTGGATCTTGCGGCGTAACTCTCGCTGACTATTAGTCATCGAACTTTTTTCAAGAACACCTGTTTTGCCATCATTGATGTGAGCGCTGGATAATTTCCATAATCGTTTTAGAAAACGAAAAGAGCCTTCAACGCCAGTATCCGACCATTCCAGACTTTGCTCAGGTGGCGACGCGAACATCATAAATAAGCGAACTGTGTCAGCTCCGTATTCATCTATAAGCGGTTGTGGGTCGACAGTATTGCCCTTTGATTTTGACATCTTGGAGCCATCTTTAAGAACCATGCCCTGTGTCAGTAAATTGGTAAAAGGCTCATCACTTTTTAACAAACCCAAATCACGCATCAGCTTGGTAAAGAATCTGGCATACAGCAGGTGCAAAATGGCATGTTCAATACCTCCGATATATTGATCGACCGGGAGCCAGTAATCAGCACGTTCATCTAACATAGCTTGATCATTATCCGGGCAACAATATCGCGCGAAATACCATGACGATTCAAAAAAGGTATCAAAAGTATCTGTTTCTCTTTCGCCTGGTCCGCTACCATCGGGCGCATCGATATTAATAAATTCCGACATGGATTTTATAGGCGAACTGATGCCTTCAAATTCGATGTCTACTGGCAAGACAACGGGTAATTGATCTGCTGGAACGGCTAGTGCCTCACCATTTTTATTATTTATGATTGGGATGGGACAGCCCCAATAACGTTGGCGAGATATACCCCAATCTCTGAGCCGATAATTAACCTTGCGATTACCGCATCTATTTTTTTCTACGAAATCAGCAATAGCGTTGAACGCATCAGCTGAATTTAACCCATCAAATTGAGCTGAATTATTTAATAGTCCTTTATCAGTAAAGGCGGATTCGCTTAAATCGTGATCCGAACCATCTGACGGCACAATGACTTGCTTGATCGGCAGGTCATATTTATGGGCAAATTCCCAGTCACGTTGGTCATGTCCAGGAACGGCCATAACGGCGCCCGTGCCGTAACCCATTAAGACAAAGTTTGATACCCATAATGGAATGAGTTTATCAGTGATGGGATGTCGGACATTAATATTAAGCGGCAAACCCTTCTTTTCCATGGTCTCCATTTCAACTTCCGTCGTGCCGCCACTTTTGCATTCTTGAATAAAGGCTCGTAGGACCGCATCATTTTCAGATGCAGCTTTGGCTAGTGGATGTTCCGCTGCTACTGCCATGTAAGTAATGCCCATGATGGTGTCAGGCCGTGTTGTATAGATGCGCAAGGCATCTTCTGAACCCTCTACTTTAAAATCAACCTCGAGACCTTCAGAACGACCAATCCAATTTGCTTGCATAGTACGAACGGCATCGGGCCAACCCGGTAGCTTTTCCAAATCGGCCAATAACTCATCCGCATAGTCAGTGATCCGTAAAAACCATTGCGGTATTTCTCTACGCTCAACTACTGCACCTGAGCGCCAGCCCTTGCCTTCAATAACCTGTTCATTTGCTAATACGGTTTGATCAACCGGGTCCCAATTTACGATGGATGTCTTTTTGTAAACTAAACCTTTTTCATAGAGTTGTGTAAAGAACCACTGCTCCCATCGATAATACTCAGGGCTGCAGGTTGCCAACTCACGATCCCAGTCATAAGCAAAACCCAGACGCTTTAATTGTCCACGCATGTAATCGATGTTCTCATACGTCCATTTTGCCGGTGGCACATTATTTTTAATGGCCGCGCCTTCAGCAGGCAAACCAAATGCATCCCAACCCATAGGCTGCATGACATTCTTGCCTTGCATGCGTTGATAACGACTGATGACATCGCCAATAGCGTAATTTCGAACATGTCCCATATGTAATTTGCCACTGGGATAAGGGAACATAGAAAGACAATAAAACTTTTCTTTATTCGGATCTTCCGTCACGTGGAAAGCGTTGCTGTCTTCCCATTTCTTTTGTACGCCGGATTCTATTTTCCCGGGATTGTATTCATTGTCCATGTTTTGATTTTGTTCATTTATAAAATGCAGCAAGCATACATAGGGTAGGCCAAACGAACAAGAAACTTGCTTACAACTTCATTGGTTAAGAATTAAATTGTTTAGCTTTTACCGAAACAAATAAAGTAATTATTAAAAATGATTAATTATTATTAATACTTTCACTAATGCCCAGTTTTTCCAGGTTAGCCGTTGCGGCATCAAAGTTAGTCTGTGCTACTTCACGTTGAAGCCCTGCGAGGAAAAAGCGCACTTTAGCTTCGGCCGCAGTATTTTCTCTAATGTTTACCAGAAAAAAGTCACTAGCGCCTTTCTTAAAACGTCGTATTTCTGCTTTGCGTAATGCTTCTGATTGATTTACCTCGTCTTTCGCAAGCAAAAGAAGCTTTTCAGCAGTTCTAAGATCAATAAGAATGTTCCGTACCTCAAGCTGTATTTGATCTTGCATCAGTCTTTCTTCTTGTTTTAGCGCATCTAGTTTTGCCTCATTCTCAGCCAATGCACCTCGCGCTACACGCTGTTCAAGTGGGACTGTAAATTTAAGCCCAATTATCACATCGGTTTCATCACGAGAAAAACCACCTTCTCCGATTGTCCCTAGAGGCTGAGAGATCCCAAAGTCCAAATCCAGTCTCGGTAGCAAAGAGTTTTGATTGATCTCAATACGACGCATTGCCCGAGTAATGCTATTTCTAAGTTGTTTTAGTTCCGGCCTTGACGCATATAAAGCATTCAAATCCTGTAGTTCATAGAATTTATCAATAGGGTTTATGACTGGATCGTAATCAGGTAAATCCTTCTCTGAGACAATGGCCGGGCTGCCTGTGTCATCGCGATAAAATAGGCTCAGTTCATTTGCAGCGATTGCAAAATCGCGCTCAGCATTTGCTAATAATGACTTTCTTTGGGTAATGTTCTGCAGGCTTTCTGTCAAAACAATCGCTGCGCGAGCACCCTGCTCAACTTCCTTTTTCAAGCCTATTTCCCGTTCCAGTGCGATAGATAGCAGATTACTGTATACCTGTATTTTTTGCCCTAATGCAACCCAACGCCAATAAGCAATCATGGCTTTTTGTGCAATACCCAACTTTGTCAGTAATACGTCAAACTCTGCTTCACGAGCCGCCAGGCGAGCATCAGTTACATTAAATCGTCTGGGATCTATGTTTCGGTCTCTTAGCAGTGAAAAAAGCACACCTAGATTGTACGTCGTCAAAACCTTTTGGACAGGTAGCGGTTTGATTTAAGAGACACATTAGT
>Ga0055584_100002556_pt1 | contig 17952 bp, 14 predicted proteins | sample OSDHelmetaG_FD_58716 | JGI IMG/M metagenome (GOLD analysis project Ga0055584, IMG submission 58716) | Pelagic marine sediment microbial communities from the LTER site Helgoland, North Sea, for post-phytoplankton bloom and carbon turnover... | ecosystem: Environmental > Aquatic > Marine >... | reverse complement strand
ATATTGTCAGTTGTTGAGAACGGACGCTGGGTAACGAAAGCGGAGTCGGTTAGCTACTGAATGAGCAATTCTGACGACGAATCTTCGTACCCAGATAGGTTGTCGAAGGAGTTTCGGCGACTGGTGTCGCTAGGCCTCGACGAGCAGCGAGCAGAGACGATGGCAAAGCGTCATGCTCGCGGCAGTCGAAGTGCACGGGAGAATCTCGACGATCTTTGTGATGCAGGGTCGTTTGTCGAGTACGGTCAGTTGGCAGTCGCCGCACAGCGGCAACGCCGTGATATCGATGATTTGCGCTCAAATACTCCAGCCGATGGCGTCATCACCGGTATTGGTCGGGTCAACAGCGAATCTATTCAACCTTCACGCACTCGCACTGTCATCATTATTAATGACTACACCGTATTGGCTGGAACGCAGGGCTACTTCCACCATAAAAAGATCGATCGTATGGTCGATCTCGCAGCCAAAGAACAGTTACCGGTTGTGATGTACACAGAAGGTGGCGGCGGACGTCCGGGTGACACTGATATCACTACACAGATTGCCGGGCTTAATGCACCGACATTTGCGCGCTGGGCAAGTCTCAAAGGCAAGGTGCCGCGCATAGCGGTGAACAATGGCTTCTGTTTTGCAGGCAACGCGGTTCTTTTCGGTTGTGCGGATATTCGAATTGCCACAAAAAACTCTTGGATCGGGATGGCAGGACCGGCGATGATCGAAGGCGGTGGTCTGGGCAAGTATGCACCGACTGATATCGGTCCTACAGACCTGCATAAGGCTCAGGGTGTTGTCGACATTTGCGCCGCGGACGAAACGGAGGCGACACATCTCGCCTGCAAGCTGCTGTCCTATTTCCAGGGATCGATTCCTTCGACCGGCCATGCGCAGCAGGACGCTCTAAGGGATGCGCTTCCCGACGACCGTCGATTTACGTACAAGATTCGTCAATTGATCGAAGTTCTTGTGGACGTTGATTCGTTCACTGAGTTGACCGCCGACTACGGTGCCTCGGTCATCACGGGTTTTATTCGCATTGAGGGCGTGCCCATTGCTTTGCTGGCGAATGACTGCAAAGTGCTGGGTGGCGCTATAGATGCCGCTGCAGCAAAAAAGGCTGCCCGGTTTATTTCGATGTGCAATGACTTCAACATACCAATCGTGTCACTGGTTGATACACCAGGCTTCATGGTTGGACCTGATAGTGAGTCCGATGGCCCAGTTCTTTACGCCTCGGACATGTTTGCTGCTGGCGCCTCGCTGCAGGTGCCTATTGTCGCTGTTTGCATACGAAAAGCCTATGGGCTGGGCGCGATGGCAATGGTTGGTGGTGGCTTCAACGAAGCTGTACTTTCGGTCACGTGGCCTACGGGCGAGTTCGGTTCTATGGGTCTCGAGGGCGCAGTTAAATTGGGTTTTCGCAAGGAACTTGATGCGGAAGTCGACGAGACCAAGCGGGAAGCGCTATTCGATAGATTGGTCGCTGGCATGTATGAGAAGGGCAAGGCGGTCGAGGTCGCTAGTGTGCTCGAGATCGATGCGGTCATCGATCCGGCCGATACGCGCGATACGATTTGTAAGGCATTAGGGATCAATTGATCAACGAGACGAGTATTGAATAGTTTAATTGCATCGGAGAATAATCTCGCAGTTGCGGCAGTGCTGTTTTGTATTGTGTTTGCCGGCCTGATGGCGGAGCGTACCGAGCTTGGCCGAAAAATCTCGGCGCCTCTGATCGCGCTCGGCGGTGGCATGCTGCTATCTAATATTCGATTCTTGCCGTTCGAGTCGCCTTCCTACGGTTTTGTCGTCAGCTTCCTGGTGCCCATCGCCATACCCTTGTTACTTTTGAATGCCAATCTGAAACGAATCTTCAGGGAAACCGGGCCAACGCTCATCGCATTTCTTGCCGGCGCTGTTGGTACGGTGCTCGGCGCGATTGTGGGCTTCCACCTGATCGACCTGGGCCCGGAAACGCACAAAATCGTTAGCGTACTGGCTGCAACATTCGTTGGCGGCTCTTTTAACTTCGTTGCTGTTTCCCAGGCGTTGTCAATTGACGACGCAACACTGCTTGCTTCTGCCGCTACCGCCCAAGGCGTTGCCGCCATTTTTTACCTTGGATTCCTGATCATGGCGCCGGAAGTACCAGGTTTACGAAGGCTTTATCGTTCAAAGCGGGATATCCCGGCAGCCGACGCTGCCATAGTCGCATCGGCTGGGGGTTTGGAAGCAAACACAGCCGCGGTGCCGATGGATATTAGTGCGAGTATCGCGTTCAGCCTGGTGGTCTGCGCGGTCAGTTTTGGCACCGCAAATCTACTCGGCGTGCCGCAGCTCGGTATCCTGTTCATTACCGCGATTACTGTAGCACTCGCGTCACTGGCGCCGAAGTTTATGAGCCGTCTCGCTGGCGGCGAAAGAATTGGCTTGCTGTTTGTGTATGTTTTTATCGCGGCTGTTGGGGCGCAATCGAATATCTGGCAACTCGCAGGTACAACCATGATTCTGGTTGGATTTCTCGGCGCCCTCTTGGTCGTGCATGTCATCGTCGTCTTTGTCGTCGGGCGATTTTTCGGCCTTACTTTGCCCGAAGTTATTACCGGCTCTAACGCTTGCGCGCTCGGTGCCTACACCGCGGCGGCGATTGCCGCCGGCAAGCGCTGGGATAGCTTGGTTACGCCCGGCATTCTCAGTGGAATTCTTGGCTACATTATTGCCAATTTTATCGGCATGGGTTTGTCGAGCTTCTTGGCTACCTTGTAGAAACGTTACACGTTAAGGTATTCGCGCGCCCAACCGACGGCATACGTAAATTCACCGGGTCTCACCATCGCCGGTGTAGTGGGTGCCAGCATGAGTAACGGTGCGTCTGTTACTTCAAACTGTTTTTCCAAAGCGGGGCCCCAAAGGTCAAATCCGGGGCCGGTACCCGCAAGTTCACCAGTTCCTTCTACAAGAAATTCTTCTGCGAGTTCCCCGCTTACCACGTTGCTAATCCAGCCAAGCACCCCGGCGTCAACCGGTTTGCCGAGGTCGAGTGGTCCGCAACGCCCGTCCAGCGCACCTTCGTGCGATGCCAGGAATACTTTTATTCGATCAAGAATCGGAACCTGACTCGGCCCCGTTCGCTCGCTGTCGAGGTGTCCGCGGTAGCGAAGCGTATTCAGGCAACCTTCTACACCCGGTGTCGGATCATTGAGCTCGGCACCACCGAACTCAGCAAGAAAGGAACTGCCGCCGGCGGCAACCACCGCCTGACTAAGTTGCCCAGGTACATGTCTGTCGACGACCACCGGCAAATAGCCGAACGATGCACTTAAATTTAAGTCGCCGTAGTCGTAGGTGTAGTGCAGTGCCCGGCTTGGTGTTCCGGAATGCAGATCGACGACACAGTCGACCTTGTCGAGCAGCGCAGTGATTAGCGTATGTGCAACCTGATCGCTCATAAATCCAGAAGGCTTTCCCGGAAAGCGCCGGTTTAGCTCAATTAGATCTGGGTTGTGTCGCTCGCCGCCCTGCAAGCCGAAGGGGTTGGCGGCCGGTACCAGAACGACCGAGCCAGCCAGGTCCATTTCCGCAAGCTGTTTCATGAGTGCATGCACAGCCAGAACAGCTAAGGGTTTGTCACCAATAATGCCGGCGACAATCGCGGTTGATGGGCCGGGACGGGAACCCTTGAGCTCGTGGAAGCGGATCCGCCACGGTTCACCGTCAATGCGCTTGGCCGGTACTTCAACATTCCAGCTAGTGACAGATACGCTCATAACTCAATCTCAGGAATAACGCGGGATGATGTCGCGGCCGACTCGCTCAATTACCTTGAGAGTTGCCGCGGGATCGGGACCGCCCTGAAAACGGAATCGCAACACAAACTCCTCTGGTTGAATAGTCTCTATCCAACGGTCCAGATTTTCTATCCAGGTGTCGACAGAGCCAACCAGGAAACGATCCTCGAGTAAGTCGTCCAGTGACAGCTGTTCCTTTGCGTCCAGTTTTTTGAGCCACGGATCGACGTTCACATCGTAGGGTTTTCCTTCCCCACCTTTTTCGCTCTTCCAGCCACCCTGCATGCGGGGGAAATACTCCGCGTGCGATTGCAGGACAGCCGGGCCGTATTCATTGCGGGCCTCTTCGTCGGTATCTGCAAGCCAGGCCTCGCGCAGGATGCCGATTCTCGGCGTCTTATCGTGTTTTGCACATTCAGCTCGATACAGGTCAGCAAGTTCGGCAATCACCGCGCCCGTGCGCATCGGGTCCGGTAACCAGCCGTCAGCGAGTCTGGCTGTGCGGCGCACACCAGCTTTCGCCCAAGCGCCTACCCATACTTCGGGGCGATGCTCACCCATGGCAGGATCCAATGCGGGGACAGGACCTCGGCCAACATCAATACTGATTTCACCATTGCGGAATGCATTGATGCGTTCCAGACCCGAGTCCATCGCTCTGCCGCGATCCTTCAAGTCTTTGCCGAAAAATTCAAAAGCATGCTCGTTGTAGCCGGCACCCACCCCAAGTCGGAAACGACCCGGAAAAAGGGAATTGAGCACCGTGGCATCCTGGATAACCTGAATTGGATCGCGCAGCGGTAATTGAACCACCATGATCGAGAATGCGAGACGAGTGGTCTTGGCAAGCGCGACGGCTGCAAGCAGGTGCGGGCTGGTGTTGTAGGCGGTAACGCCTATTCGTCTTTCACCTACTACCGCGGTATGAAATCCGGCCTTCTCTGCGGCCTGACATTCCGCAATAAAGCTTGGCAAATCGTAGCGATACTGGCCGTCGATAATTCGCTGTAGGGGGACTGCAATACTGAAGCGCATCGCCGCAAGCTAGCACCGGCGGCGGCAAAACGTCAACGCGAGTGGCTTCTGAAAATAAATATACCGATAAGTAGATTTAAGTACTAACTAAAAGAATACTTTAGCAGTCCTATAAAAAAAGCAATTCTGGTATATTGATTAGAATCAAATGCTATTCCGTGAAAGTACTAAGGTTGTTGCCAAGACACGTTTTTGCGCTATACGACTCTTTCAAGGATAACGTGAAACACGGGGTAAACGAGTGAAAGCACTTATTGAGTACGACGGCATGGGACTGGCAGAGCTTGTCGCGCAGAAAGAAGTAAGCGCTACCGAGCTATTAGATGCAGCTATCGGTCGTGTGGAAGAAGTCAATCCGAGCATCAATGCTGTGGTTACTCCGATGTATGACCAGGCTCGAGCTGCGATTGATGCGGGCCTGCCTTCTGGGCCGTTCGCCGGGGTGCCGTTCTTACTAAAAGACCTTCGCGCCCAATATGCGGGCGTGCCGACGACATCTGGCAGTCAATTTTTTACGGACTATATGCCAGCCCAGGATAGTGAATTGGTCGCTCGCTACAAAAAAGCCGGCCTCGTCATTTTCGGCAAAACGAATACACCGTCCTTCGGTTGTTGCCCAAGCACCGAGGGTGCTCTAAACGGCCCGACTCGAAGCCCGTGGGACATCAACTACAGCGCTGGCGGATCCAGTGGTGGCTCATCGGCTGCAGTTGCCGCGCGCATAGTGCCTGTTGCGCATGGTTCCGATGGCGGTGGCTCTATCCGTATCCCTGCGTCTTGTTGTGGCGTTTTCGGCTATAAGCCGAGTCGTGGCATCAACCCAGCCGGCCCGGAGTTTGGCGAAGCCTGGAGCGGCTTGAGTGCGGAACATGTGTTAAGTCTCAGCGTTCGCGATAGCGCCGCATTGCTGGATGCCGGCGGTGGGCCAGCACCGGGTGATCCTTACTGCGGTCCGAGTTTCGAAAAAACATTTCTGGAATCGATGCAACGACCGCCCGGACAGCTGAAGATCGCTGTACAGCGCGATGCGCTAAACGGCGCCACCGTCGATCCGGATTGCCTCAGTGCGTTGGACGATTCGATTGCTCTACTAACGGACCTTGGTCACGTCGTTGAAGAAGCGGTGCCGCAATACGATGTGGCACGAATTGGCGCGGCATATCCTTTGCTGATCGCGGCCAACGTGCAGGCGGCGATTGATCAACATGCCGAAGATACCGGCAATGAGCCAGACGCTGAGTCGATCGAAAACATCATCCTGATTCTCGGCGCGATGGGCCATGACAACAACGCAGTCGATATGGTGCGCGCTGTTTGGGCGATGCACGCAACGGGCAGGCAGATTGCTCCTTTCTTCGAGGACTACGACGTTCTGCTTTCTCCAGTGGTCGCGACACCACCACCATTGCTCGGTGTGCTTGATACCAGTTCGACTGATGTCGAGGCGTATCTCACGGCGGTCTTTTCATTCATTCCGTTCACTGCGTTGCAAAATATCGCTGGTACGCCGGCGATGTCCATGCCGTTGTTCTGGAATGACCAGGGCTTACCTATTGGGGCGCATTTCGCTGCCGGGTTTGGAAAAGACGATCTTCTTTATTCATTGGCAGCGCAGCTAGAAGAAGCGCGACCGTGGGCAGGGCGTCTACCGCCTGTCTGCGCATCCTAGTAACGGAGGTCAGAGACGGATGAAATTTAGTATTGCGCCGGCCGTTCAAAAAACGGTGAACGGCAAACGCGAGTTGGACATGGAGGGTTTTCTTGCTGAGTGTGAGGCAGCGGAAGCGACGGGTTGGTACGGCGCCTATTCGGGTGAAAAACACGTCGGTGATACCACTTATACAACTAACGCGTTGTTGCCGTGTGTACGTGGACTGTCGCAAACCAAGAATTTAAAGTTTGGTACCTCAGTAACGGTGCTGCCGACGCAACATCCGGTCCGCGTTGCAGAAGACGCCTGTCTGGTTGACGCCATGTTCCCCGGACGCTTCCGGTTAACGGTTGGTGTCGGATACTTTCAGGGCGACTTCGATCCCTTCGGCGTTACGACGCGGCAACGCAAACGTCTCATGGATCAGGGTATGGAGGTGATAGCCGCTCATCGCGCTGGTCGAGAGATGGAGATAGAAGGTCCCTGGGCCGGAAAGGTGCCGCCTCGTGACCCGGCACTTGGCAAAGACGGCCTGGAAGTTTTCATTGGCGCCTGGAGTGTTCCTGGCGTACTGCGCGCAGCGCGCATGGCTGATGGCTGGATCACCGACCCGATTCGCAGCGGCCGCTGGGTCGCGCATCTGGCGGAAGTTTATAAAGAAGAGTGTGCCAAATTGGGGAAAGAGCCTCGCATCGTGTTGTTTCGTGAAGCCTGGATGGAGGAAACTGACGCGGCAGCCCAGGCTAGCTACGGCCCGCATGTTCTTGGCTATTCAAAAGTCTATTTCACGCGTGGCAACGCCTATCACGAAGACTACGACCCGTGGCTAAAGGATGTCGCAAGCGCCGCGGATCTTAAACTGGAACACGTTCTTCCGGACCGCGTGCTGTGCGGATCTGCAGCGACCTGGATCGCGCAAATCGAAGAATGGCAGGAGGCATTGCAGCCAGAAGAAATTTTACTGCGACTACGCCATTTTCAAGGCCCTGATCTGGAACCGACACTGGATACCATTCGTGCTATCGGGTCGGAAATCATTCCGCGGTTTAAATAGTGGCAACGCTAAGCACTCGCGATGTGCCCGTTAGTCGCCGCGCCGACGGCGCGCCATGGAACTTACGTTTCGTCACCATCAAAGGTTCATCGCCGGGGCCAGTAACGGCTTTTGTCGCGGGGGTTTTCGGTGATAAACCACTTGCGACCGCCGCGCTTTGGGCGCTCGCCGAACGACTTGAGAGCGAGAGCGACTTACGTGGTTCAGTTGTACTCTGTCCTGCGGCGAATCCGTTTGCGATGGAAGTCGGGACACGCGTAAGTCCGGATCATCTGTATTTAAACCGGGTATTTCCAGGTGCCGCTGGCGGCTTTGTCACGCATCAGCTCGCCGATACCTTGTTGAAAACGCTATTGGATGAAACAGACTGTGTGGTTGATCTGCACTCTGGCAGTCCGACAATGTCGCTGTGGTATTCCTACGACTATGGCGACCTGGAATTTTCCGCTTCGTTTGGCTACACACCGGTTGTGACGAATTTTGCACAGCCGGGGCAGTTATCAAAGTCGGTCGTCGACGCAGGTGGCAAGTCGGTGTTGGTCGAGTTCGGTGGCGGTGTCCTGGGGAGTACAGATGTTGGCGTAGAAGGATGTCTGAACGTGCTTCGATACCGTGAGCAACTTGGCGGCAAGCCAACAGGACCGAAAAAAGTAGCGGTCATTGAAGGCGATGTTTCTCTTTATCTTCCGTCAGCCACCGGAGTTCTCAGCAGTTTGTATGGCACCGATGCCGTCGGTAAGCCGGTTCCCAAAGGAGCGGTCGCACGCCTGCATTGCCCTGGCACCGGCGAGCAGCTGGAAGAATTTTCAGCCGAACGTGATGGTGCACTGCTGATGTTGGCAAGAATTTCGCCAATGATGATCAATGCAGGTGAGTTTGCGTCGGTGGTCGCGTATCCGGCGAAAGAAATAAATGTGCCAGGGATGTAAAGGATTCGGGCAGATATAATTTTAGGAGAAAGTAATGTTACCGCTGCTATACGTTGTTCGAATGGATGTTGAACCGGACTATCTTGACGAGTTCGTGAAATGGTATGACACGCGCCATGGGCCCGACTTGATCAATACTGGTTTCCACAGCTGCAGCGCCTATCACTCCATTCTTGGCGCGCCATTTATCTGCAATGTCTACGAAGTGCCAAACGTGGAGCTGTTCTCGTCACAAGCCTACGCCGATGTTCGTACGAACGACCATCAACTAAACGATGAAGTCCTGCACAAGATCAGCAATCACTCGAACACGACCTATCGTCAGGCCGCGACGGTCGGTATACCTGACTCCGCGCTAGGTGACGGTGACAAACCGAGTCGTAAGGGCGCGATTGCGGCGCCGGCTGTTTCAACTTTGCGTTTGGACATCGCCGATGATGCGGTCGAAGACTTTAAGGCTTGGTTTGAAGCAGAGGGTTCGATGTCAGACAAGGCTGGATTTATGCGCGCCCGGCTCGCGTATCAGGAAGGAAAGCATCCAACGTTTCCCTCGAGTCAACCAGAATGGATAATCCTCACCGAATGGGCGAGCGTCGATGATGCAAGCTACTGTGGCGATGAAGGGGAAGTGACGGCAATTTACGAGCAGCGCTTTTCCGACAAGCTAAGTCGGCTTGACTACAATGTCGCGGCGCTAAGCGCGACGCTGCTAAACGCACACAATTGGGCCGCTTGAGAATTCGGAGTAATTCCAATGTATGAATGCAAAAAGTTTTACGTAAACGGTCAGTGGGTCGATCCGATTGCAGCGGAAGAAATGACAGTCATCAATCCGGCAACAGAGGAGGCGGTCGCGGTGGTCGCCCTTGGGGGCGCAGCTGATGTCGATCTTGCCGTCAAAGCCGCCCGCGCAGCGTTCGAATCATTCTCAAATACGAGCCGTGAGTACCGCGTCGAGCTGCTGCAAAATATAGAAAAAGAATTCATGCAGCGCTATGACGACATTTCACTGGCCATCACCGCAGAAATGGGATCGCCTATAACGCTGTCCAAGCAATTGCAGGCTGCGACTGGCGTTATTCACCTGCAAACCTACATAAAGGTGCTGCAGGACTATCAGTTCGAACAGGATAAAGGCCCGACACGGATCCGGCGCGAGCCTATTGGTGTTTGCGGACTTATTACACCGTGGAACTGGCCGATCAATCAGGTCGCCTGCAAGGTGTTCCCGGCATTAGCGGCTGCTTGCACGATGGTGCTCAAGCCCAGTGAGCTGACCCCGGTCGCGGCAACAATGCTTGCGGAGGTGATGGATGCTGCCGGCGTACCGGATGGTGTGTTCAATATGGTTCATGGAACGGGACCCGTAGTCGGACAAGCAATCTGCGCGCATCCGGATGTCGACATGGTTTCCTTTACTGGCAGCACGCGAGCTGGCCGGGAGGTGGCTATTGCTTCGGCAGCGACGATCAAACGGGTCGCGCAGGAGTTGGGTGGCAAGTCGCCAAACATTCTCGTGGATGACGTCGATTTCGCTGCGGCAATGGCAGGTGCGCTCGGCAACATGATGTTGAACAGCGGGCAGTCGTGCGCGGCGCCGAGTCGTTTGTTGGTGCCGAAATCCAAGCTTGCTGAAGTGAACGAGATTGCAAAGCAAATGCTGCAAGGCTATGTGGTCGGTGATCCAAGCCGTGAAGATATTAACTTAGGACCCGTTGCTAACAAGGCGCAGTTCGACAAAGTTCAAGGTCTTATTGAGAAAGGTATCGAGGAAGGTGCAACGCTCGTTACAGGCGGACCCGGAAAACCCGAGGGCCTCGAAACGGGTTATTACGTTAGGCCGACTGTTTTCTCAGATGTCAGCAATGATATGAGCATCGCCAGAGAGGAAATTTTCGGACCGGTACTTTGTATTATTCCATATGAGGACGACGCTGACGCCATTCGCATCGCCAATGATACGGACTATGGCTTATCGGCTTACGTCACCGCTGAAGACAAAGATCGCGCCCGTCGCATTGCGGAACAACTGCGCGCGGGCAGCGTATTCATCAACGGTCCCGATCTGGATCCGATGGCGCCGCTCGGTGGCTACAAACAATCTGGTAATGGACGAGAGTGGGGTGTTGGCGGACTGGAGGAATATCTCGAGACTAAATCCATGCTTGGCTTTGGTGAGGCTTCAGACGCAGATGCCGAAAACGCAGTTAAGTTGACCTAAGACGCTTTGTGCAAGACAACGGGTAGCGATTTTATAGACGGGAATTGCAGATTGTCGCGTCGCTGGATTTCATCACAGCGCAGTTCTACGGACGCGCATTGTGTGACGAGTTGCTGCAACAGTATTTGCAGCTCTAATCTCGCAAGGTAGGCGCCCAGGCAAAAATGCCTTCCTCCACCGAAGGAAAAGTGCTCGCCAACTTCACGTTTCACGTCGAGCAGCGATGGTTCGTCATATTTGCGTGGATCACGATTTGCCGCTCCCGTCAGCAACCATATTTGCTCGCCGGCAGGCAGTACGGAAGCGTGCAACTGAGTGTCCTCTCCAAGATAACGGACGACGACTTGCACGGGCGTTTCCCAGCGCAGTAATTCTTCGACTGCACCGGGAATAAGCTCGGGTTGCTCGCGGAGCTGTTTAAATTGCTCGGGCTGTTTTGCGAAAGCATAGAACCCAGCGGAGATCGTTGCGGCTGTAGTTTCAAACCCGGCGGTTAACAAGCCGCGCAGGGCGCCGATCAACCCGGCTCTGCTTATCCCGCCTGCTGTATCCATCGCGGCTGCAAACTCGGAGGTCAGGTCGTCACGAGGTTTGTCCAGTCGCTGGTCGATCATCTCACCGAAGTAGTCGATGAAGTTCTGGCTTGCTTGTTGCGTTCGCGCAAGCGTTTCCGGCGCTGAGGCGTCAGGCAGAAATATTCGAAGAAAATCGTTGGTCCAGGACTGCAGCTTTGACCAGTCTTCTGTTGGGATGCCAAGCAATTTGCAGATGACGCGCATTGGAATTTGCATCGCGACATCGTGAACAACATCGGTATTCCGAAAGTCCGTGCCGGAAAACACCGTTGCAACAACGTCGTTGACCATTTCACGAAACTGTTCGACGTTGCGGTGGGTAAACGGTCTTGATACCGCGCGGCGCGCACAAGCATGGCGCGGAGGGTCCATCATCGAAACGGCGTTGCGCCAAAGATCTGCTGCCGGGCCTTTGCCATAAGCAATCGGCGTGTCTTGTCCCGGAGGATTCATCACCGTCGTCGGATCGCTGATGATCCTTGCGACATCGGCGTGTCGACTTAACAGGCGAATCTGCTGATCGCCAATTTCGACTGTATGCAGGGGCGCGTCGTTTCGCAGTCTCTCGAAAACAGACTGCCGATCCGCATACGCGCCTGGATTGAGAGGATCAAAAATGATCGCTGCCATCTGCGTCAGTTTATGCTGACCGCACTCAAGTAGGCTTTCAGATCGGCAACTTCTTCATCGCTGAACTGTCCGCTAAAGGAGGGCATCCCTTTGTGCTGCAATGGGCCATCGAAGATCATGGCTTCGAGGTTCTCAATTGCGCTGGAGGGCAGTCTGCGAAGATCCGGCAACAAACCTGTTTGGCCAAACCAGCCGTGGCACGCGCCGCAACGTGTCACGTAGGTCGTTCGTCCGCGAGTCTCGTCTGCAGACAGCATAGCGATCTGCGCTCCGGCAGGCGGCGGCGGCGGGTTCTCAAGATCAGCCGCGAGCGAAACCTCGCCGCCGCCGAGTTTGAAAACCAGCAAGCGACCATCATTGCGATACTTCTTCGCCGCCATGCCTTGTTCCGTCAGGACAAACAACGCGCCACCAAATCCAGCGAGCACGGCGACGTATTGTTCGCCGTCGATTTCGTAGGAGATGGGCGGGGCGATAATACCGGTGCGAGTCGCGATTTGCCGTAAGCGGTCACCGCTCTTGGCATCATAGAAATTGACATAGCCCTGCGCATCGCCCTGTATGACCAGGTTACCCGCGGTCGATAAAACGCCGGCATTGCCGAAAGTTGGATAAGGTGCAGTCCACTCGATACCGCGAGTGATCGGATTCCACGCAACGAGTACAGCGAATCCGATCCACGGATCGGGCGATATTTTTTCCATGTCTGCCCGGTGCATGGAATCGAGAACAATGGAAATTCTGTCAGGTGAAAAGTACGTAGCCGCATCTTGAGCAGGGATGTAAACCAGGCCAGTATCCGGGCTATAAGACATTGGATGCCAGTTATGCCCACCTAAAGTGGCCGGGAAGATGACATTGGACTTCTCGCTGTAATCCGCGGTATCGGTCATGACCGGTCGACCGGTATCCATATCGACATGTGTCGCCCAGGTGGCGCGGACAAATTTGTTGGCGGCGAGTAACTCGCCAGTTTCGCGATCAAGGACGTAAAAGAAACCGTTCTTGGGCGCTTGCATCAGCACCTTACGTTGTTCTCCCTGCCACTCGAGTTCGGTGAGAATGATGTGCTGTGTTGCCGTGTAATCCCAGCTGTCGCCCGGCGTTGTCTGGTAGTGCCAGACGAGTTTGCCGTTGTCCGGATTGATGGCAAGGATGGATGACAAGTACAGATTGTCGCCGCCGCTGGGGCTGCGCTGGAAGGCGGGCCACGGCGCGCCATTGCCGGTACCAACGTAAAGCAAATTGAGATCAGGATCGTAAGCCATGCTGTCCCAGGCAGTACCACCGCCGCCCATTTCCCAGAGGCTGTCTGGATCCCAGGTTTTGGCCGCCTCGGCCAGTTCCTCATGTTCAAACGGTCCGCTTGTATTCGCCGGCACTGAGTAGAAGCGCCAACTCATCTCGCCAGTCTCAACGTCATATGCAGAGAAGTAGCCGCGGACCATATAATCTGCGCCACCGTTGCCGATGACCACTTTGTTGCCGGCAACGCGCGGCGCGCCGGTGATTGTGTAAGGTTTGTCGCGGTCGATCGTATTTACCGACCATAGAACGCTGCCGTCGTCTTTGTTCAGTGCCACGAGGCGGCCGTCAAAAGTACCGACAAACAAGCGGCCGTCGGCCACGGCAACGCCGCGATTCACGACATCGCAACAACCGCGCGCTGCCCAGTCGCGGGGCACTTCAGGATCGTATTCCCACAGCGATTCGCCCGTCTTCGCATCAACGGCAAAGACGCGGCTCCAAGTTGAAGTTACGTACATCACGCCGTCAACAACGATCGGTGTTGCCTCGAGTCCGCGTTGACTGTCCATCGAAACTTCCCAGGCAAGTCCAACGTCAGCGACGTTCTCAGTATTGATCTGGGCTAACGGCGAGAAACGATCTTCGCCGTTAACTCGACCGTGTAGCGGCCAGTCACGATCAGCAACTGGCGTTTCGGAAGCGACAACAGCCGTCGAGTCATTTTTTTCGCAGCCGCTGACTGCCAGGAATGCAAACAGGAATAAAGTGAATCGCAGTATCAGGTGGGTTGTCATAAACGTTCCCTCTTAATCTTTATGCCGGCAGCCTCACGATCCCAGGCATCATCCGATACTCCCTCATCACGCAAAACGTGCTTACGCACTTTTTCGGTCGGGGTCTTGGGTAAATTGTCCATGATGCGTAAGTATCGCGGCACCATAAAATGCGGCATGCGTTCCGCAAGAAACAGGATTAATTCCTTCGGCTCGATCGTCTTTCCTTCGATCGGTGCAACGGCGACCAATACGTCGTCTTCGCTAAACTCGCTAGGGACGCCAACAGCAGCAGCCTCGCGAACGTCCGGGTGCGCGATTACTTCAGCCTCAACCTCAAAGGAAGAAATATTTTCACCGCGCCGCCGGATAGCATCTTTTACCCGGTCGACAAAGTAGTAGTAGCCGTCCGCATCCTGACGAAATGCGTCGCCGGTATGAAACCAGCCATTGCGCCAGGCCTCCGCAGTGGCCTCCGGGTTCTTGTAGTAGCCGTGATTCATCGCCCAGGGGCGGTCGGTGCGTAGAATCATCTCACCGATTTCGCCAAGCGCGACCTCGCAGTCGTTACGATCGACGAGGCGCACATCCACGCCATCTCGCGCCTTGCCGCAAGTGCCGGGTTTCTCCGGATTGGGGTCTGAAACAATCGGCGTGGAAACTTCTGTCATGTTAAAGATTGTGTAGATGTCGATCTTGAATCGCTCAGCGACCTCACGATGATTGCCTGTTAACGGAACGAGAAAGGCGATGCGTACCTTGTGTTGGCGTTCGGCATCCGACGCTTCCTGCTTGAGCAGGAAAGTCGCCATAGCACCGAGCAGAAATACCACGGTGCATTCGGTACGCGCGACAAATGCCCAAAAAGTATCGGTCGCGAAATTTTCCATCATTGCGATCGAACCACCGCGTGCGAGCATCGCGTTGCACAAACCCATGCCGCCAATATGAAACATGGGCATGTTGATCAGGAACCGATCATCTCCGTGTACAAACGGCCAGGCTTCGGGTCCCGGGTTCGTATACATATGCAAATAGCTCGACAGCACGCCTTTGGACGGACCCGTTGTGCCAGATGTATAGATGATTGATTGGGTATCCCACGGCTCGATAGGCGTCGTTAGTTCTGGAAGGTCTACAGCCGTTCCTGTGAGATCCGCGAATGCGACAAGGTCCAGGCTGGTCTTTGCGTCACATTCGCCGACTGTAACGGCGGTCTTCAATCGAGCCGTTGCAACTTCGTTAAGGCGCTCGACGATTTGCCCGTGGACAACGATGACTTCAGCGTCGGAGTTGTCGACGACGTGTTCGAGAATTTTGCCCTTGTACGCAGTATTAAACGGTACATACACTGCGCCGAGATAGTTGATGGCGAAGAAAGTGAGAAGCGATTCGCGACCGTTCGGCAAACTCATCGCAACATGATCGCCTTGATTTACACCAAGGTGATGCAGGCCAGCCGCAACTGCGACAGTTTTCGACTTCAGTTCCGCGAAGGTCCAACTGTCGCCATCCTCGAAAACGGCAAAAGTGTCGTCCGGTTTGTTGCTGGCGTGCCGATCCAGCACATAGCGCAAGACGCAGATCTCACGTCCCAGCACATGTGGGTCGGCATGATTTGCTGCTTGCTTGGGTTCGTTCACGCTTGCCCCCTTAAAGGATTATTCTGGCTTCAGCATTTTTTCAACGAGCTTTACAGTCGCGGCGATTACTTCACTTTCGGTTAGCCTTCCAGATGCGACGTACCAATTCGGGAGCCAGCTTACGATGCCGCCAATCGTTGTCGCCGTGACGACTTTGTCCGGCATCGAAAACTCGCCCAAAGCGATGCCCTCATCAAGTAGCTGCGCAATCCGATGATCAAATACTCGGCGCTGCTCCAGTATTTTCTGTGAGCCCCCTGGCGGAAGATTTTTTTCCTCGCGCATATAGACTACTACGTACATGCGCTTTTCGATTACGACACGCGCGACATCCTCCACGGCGGCTTTGAGCCGCGCCATGGGTGAACGCTTTAGATTTAGCGCCGGATCGAGTACCTCAAGGGACTTACGTATTCCCGTTTGGCAGATCTCGAAAAGGATGTCGCCCTTGTTCTGAAAGTAGGAATAGATATAGGGTTTGGTGACATGCAATTGCCTAGCAATATCATCCAGCGTCGTACCCTCATAGCCCTGCTCATAGAACAGGGTCACGGAAACCTCCAGGATTCTGCGGCGTTTGAAAGCAACGACTTCTGACTTTAGTTCAGTGGCCTGAAGGCTCACGAGGCAAATCTCCCTTGTTTTTTAGGTAGCAATGCAAATAGTCGCTACTCATCAGTATGATATCATTACTCAATCACTAATAATCTTCAACGTGTTAAATTAGAGCTTGGACGAGGAACTTATATTCATGGGTAAGCAAGACAACAAAGACGCCCAGCGCGGCCCATGGACCAGTAACTCCGGCATCGAGCTCAAATCTCACTACGGCCCGAATGACATTTCGGCAGAGCAGGCTGCAGCATTGGCGAACGGCCCGGGAAAAGCACCGTTTCTCAGGGGCGCGTATGAGCACGGATATCGCAGCAAGCCCTGGCGAATTTTCCAGTTAAGCGGCTTTGGCAAGCCTGAAGACGAGAACGAACGCATCAAGTTTCTGATTAAGCACGGTGAAACGGGCTTCCTCATGGAACACGATCGCAACACCGCCGATCATCTCTATAACGTCGATCATCCGGAAGTTGTCGCGCGTCGTGAGGACGTCGGCCTAACCGGCGCTGTTATGCAAAGCGTGCGCGATATCTCCATCTGCTTGGATGGAATACCGCTTGAGTCGACCTACGGTCACGCAGGCGGTGCCGTGGTGCAGCACGCACCCTTTGCGCTGGCAGGCTATTGGACTGTCGCACGCCGTCGCGGTATCGATTTATCGAAGCTCGGTGGCACTGGGCAAAGCGATTACTTTCTGACCTATCTTGGTTGCATCACCAAACAACAGATTCCGACTTTGGCCGGCCTGCGCCTGAATGCCGACATCATGGAATTCTGTAACGAGCATATGCCGAAATGGGTGCCGGTTTCGATCGCGGCCTATAACGGTGCCGATACCGGTCTTAATGCTTATCAGGAGTTGGGATCCCTGTTCGCGAACGCTGTCGAGTATCTCGATGAGATTTTGCGGCGTGGATCGATGCCCATTGAAAACGCAGCTAAAGCGGTTGGCGGCGTCAGTTTTCGTCTAACGCTCGATATTTTCGAAGAGGCCTGCAAAATGCGAGCCGCGCGAAAAATGTGGTACGACCTGTTGCACGATCGCTACGACGTTCGCAATGAAAAGGTCATGAATCTGCGTATCCATTGTGTGACGTCCGGATCGTCGATGACCTATCAGCAACCGTTTAACAATATTGTGCGAGGAACGTTGGCAGGATTGGCTGGTGTTTTGGGAGGCATACAGTCGCTAGGCGTTTCTGGTTACGACGAAGCCCTGTCGGTGCCGTCGGAACATGCGCATCAGATGTCTGTGCGCATCCAGCAAATTCTGCAACACGAAACCAATTTGACCGCAGTCGTCGATCCACTGGGAGGTTCTTACTATGCGGAGGCGCTGACCTCTGAGCTTATGGAGAAGTCCTGGGAGTTCTTCGAAGCGATTCAGGAACGTGGCGGCTTTCTCGCCTGTCTGGATTCGGGTTGGCTACACGCGCGTGCGAATGAAAATCAGAATGCAGATTTTGCAGCGCAAACGAACGGCGATCGAACAATTGTTGGCGTTACCGATTTCACTCAGGACGATTCACCGTTTGAAGTGGATGGATTCATGGGAGTGGACGATGCCTATGACGTAGCCCAAGAGCGATTGAAAGACCTTTTCAAGACCCGAAACAAGAAGGCGGCGTCGCAGGCGATCAAGAAGCTTCGAACGGTTTGCAAAGGCGACGCTAACATTATGCCGGCGATGATGGAGGCTATGGATTGCGAGGTGTCGCTTGGCGAAGTCGGTGACATATTCAGAGAAGAATTTGGCGATTGGGACGCGCCGATCGCGGTTTAGGCATTTTTTT
>Ga0055584_100002555_pt1 | contig 17955 bp, 17 predicted proteins | sample OSDHelmetaG_FD_58716 | JGI IMG/M metagenome (GOLD analysis project Ga0055584, IMG submission 58716) | Pelagic marine sediment microbial communities from the LTER site Helgoland, North Sea, for post-phytoplankton bloom and carbon turnover... | ecosystem: Environmental > Aquatic > Marine >... | reverse complement strand
CGGACGCTGGCTGGGTACTTCGATCAGCACACCTGGCCCGTCCAGTCGCACGGCCGTCAGCGCGCCACCCCAAACACAACCGGTATCGAGAGCCAGCAAGCCTGGCTTATCCATTAACCCGAGCGTCGACCAGTGGCCGAACACGATGCGCGCGTCAGCCGTCTTGCGCTCGGGTGCCTCAAACCAGGGCACCAGGCCCTTCGATGCATCTTTTGGGCCAAGTTTTTCATTCAAATCCAGCTTGCCATCACTTGTGAGGAAACGAATTCGGGTAAGGCTGTTGGTAATAAAGCGTAAGCGATCATTGCCGGTTAGATCTCCCGACCATTGGTTCGGCAATTTACCGTACATGTCACTCAGGAACTTCTTCGGCTTATCCCCACGCAGGACTTCTTCAACTTCGCCTGCTCGCGTCAGTACTTTCTTCACAGACCAACGCGGAATGACGCCCGCATGAACCATCAATGTATTCAGATCTTTGTCGTAGTGGGCCAGCGGCAGGTGTCGTAACCATTCAATTAGCTCATCGCTGTCTTTGCCCTGCAGTACTTTCTCGAGGTTGCCGCTACTGACGGGTGCGTCACCCGTCAGGGCCAGAGCAAGCAGGTGCAGATCATGATTACCCAATACACATACGGCCGCGTCCCCCAAGCCTTTAATTAAACGAAGCGTTTTCAGTGACTTGGGCCCACGGTTGACCAGGTCGCCCACAAACCACATCTTGTCGCGTGCGGTGTCGAAACGAAGGGTTTCGAGCAATATCTGCAGCTCATCGTAGCAACCTTGAATGTCACCCACTGCATAGACGGCCATGAGACTAGTTCAATACCCCGGGGACGGCGAGCCGGAAAACGGGTATCGGCGCATCGAAATTCCCATCAACTTTGCTGACCATGCCGTAGCGCCCTTCCATGGTGCCGACCGGTGTTTCCAATAGTGCACCGCTGGAGTAGGTGTGAGTTTTGCCCGGAAATATTTCGGGTTGTTCGCCGATTACTCCGTCACCATGAACTTCCTGAACCCTGCCATCGGAATCGGTGATCAACCAGTGGCGTGTCAGAAGCTGAGCGGGTCGGGACCCCTCATTATGAATTTTAATAGTGTAACCAAACACAAAACGCCCCTCATCCGGATCTGACTGTTCTGCCAGGTAGACGGCATGCGCTTCTACTCTAATCGAGTTATCCGGAGTTTTTTTTGTGGAGAGCATTTCAGGTTATTTTAACGTATTCGTCGGTAACCAGTAACAAGAATCATGTTTTAAGTGCGGCTTGAGTAAGTACTACAAACTGCTCTACCGAAAGCATTTCTGCCCGAACCATGGGGTCGATGCCGGTCGCCCGAATCTGCTCGGTCGTCAGCAACTCGCCAATGGCATTCTGCAATTGCTTACGCCGCTTCCCGAAGGCCTGCCGTAAAACAGCATCAAACATCGGCGCTTCCGTATCTGTTATCAGTGGGTTAGGCAGAGGTGTAAGACGGGCAAATGCCGATTCGACTTTGGGCGCCGGTTTGAAAGAACCCGGGCTGATAAAAAACAGTGACTCAACATGACAGCGGGCCGCCAAAGCAACGGTGAGCCGCCCATAGGTTTTGTTGCCGGGTTGGGCCGTCATTCTCTGCACCACTTCCTTTTGAAGCATTACATGAATGTCGCGGAACAGATGGTGATAGTCGAGTATGTGGAACAACAGGGGCGTAGAAATATTGTAGGGCAGATTCCCCGCCAGACGCAGTGACTGCGGCATTTTGCTGATTTTATTAAACGCAAACTGCAGTGCATCGCCGCGGTGCAAAGTTATCTTTCTGGCCCATGGCTGCAGGGTCAGGTAATCCGCCAGATCGTTATCAATTTCAATGACATCGAGCTGTCCAACCGCCTCGCTAAGTGGCCGGGTCATGGCTCCTCGCCCCGGCCCGATCTCTACAAAATGATCGCTCGCATTCGGTGCCATGCTGGCAATAATTTTTCTGATGATGTTGGGGTCGTGCAGAAAATTCTGCCCAAACCGCTTGCGCGGCTGTCGCGTGGTCATGAGTTTTCCCGGTTCTTGCTAACGCGCGCCATCTGCACTGCCATGTTCAGCGCCGCAAGCAAACTTCCCACGTGGGCTTTGCCGGTGCCGGCCAGTTCCAGTGCGGTGCCATGATCCACGGATGTGCGAATGATGGGCAGCCCCAGCGTTACATTAACCGCATTGCCAAAACCGGCGTGTTTAAGCGTGGGTAGCCCCTGGTCATGGTACATGGCGAGTACTGCGTCAAATTGCTTCAGCATGGCGGGCGCAAATGCGCTGTCGGCGGGTAACGGACCTGTCAGGTCTAATCCCTCGGCACGTAAGCGTTGTATAGCCGGCGCTATAATTTCTATTTCCTCGCGACCCAGCTGGCCAGCTTCACCTGCGTGTGGATTAAGCCCCAGCACCGCGATACGCGGCTGGGGGAGGCCGAACAGGCGCTGCAAGTCGGCTGCAAGAATACGACTGGTGGCTGCTATTCGTTCAGCCGATATGGCAGCGGGAACAGCGGCGAGCGGCAGGTGCGTGGTTAGCAGGGCAACTCGCAGGCTGTCTGCACAAAGCAGCATGACTGGCAGTTCAATGTCGCACAGCGCAGCGAGGTATTCCGTATGGCCTGTAAAGCTGAAACCTGCCTCTGCGATGACACTTTTCTGCACGGGTGCGGTTAACATCGCATCGAATTCACCGCTCAGACAACCGGTCGCTGCCCGGTTTAGCGTTGTAAGTACGTAGGGGCTGTTCAGAGGGTTAAGTTGTCCCGGCAGACCTTGTGTTGTCAGTGGTTCCGGGCACACCAGCAGTTCGCCGGGTAGCCCTGGGGCTGGTTCACATGCGGCGTCATACGTTTTTATCGTCAGCGCTTTGCCGAGCATACGTGCCCGTTGCTGCAGCAGATCAGGGTCGGCGATAACAATCAGTTCTGTTTCTCGGGCCTGACTCGCCAGTTCGATCGCCAGGTCGGGACCTATACCTGCGGGTTCCCCCGGTGTTACTGCTATGCGGGTAATGGTTGGATGCATGCCGATAGCGGCGGATACCGCTTATTGAAGCCGGTACTCGACGAACGATTCGTCCCGCATTTGGCGCAGCCACAATTCTGTTTCTTCGGCCACCTTGCTGTCGCGAATGGCGATCATGGCCCGCTGGCGTTCAACATCTGCGGTCGTGTCATGCACTCGCCGTTCCATGACTTCCACAATGTGCCAGCCAAACTGAGATTTAAACGGTTCGCTGATTTCGCCGATTTCCAGCTGATTAATGGTTTCTTCAAATACCCCAACAAATACACCTGGGCCCGTCCACCCGAGATCACCGCCCTCGATGGCTGAGCCGGGGTCATCCGAAACAGCTTTTGCTATCGCCGAGAAATCATCGCCATCAACGATGCCCTGACGAATATCCTTAAGTTTCTGTTCGACGATGTCATCGTCCATTATTTCGTTTGTTTCTATGAGTATGTGGCGGGCATTAACCTGATTCTCTATAACAGGTTCGGTCCCTTTCACATCCTGAAGCGTAACAATGTGAAACCCGCTGGGGCTGCGAATAGGTTCCGATATGTCACCTTTTTGCATATTGGGGATGACATCGGCAAACAGAGTGGGTAATGACTCGCCATCTCTCCAGCCCATGTCCCCGCCTTCAAGCGCAGTCTGTGCATTTGAATAGGCAACCGCAAGTTGAGCGAAGTCGGCGCCATCTTGCAGTTGTTGATAAATATCCCACGCCTTGTCCTGGGCTGCCTGCAATTGTTCCGGACTTGTTGCCGCGGGCAGCGCTATAAGGATGTGTGATGCTTTGTAGCTGTTACTGCGGTAGGAGGTGTTGCGTTCGCGTTCAAGGTAATCTTCTAGCTCACGGTTTGTAACTCCGATGCGCGATATCACGTTGATCTGGCGCAACCGGTCCATGACGATTTGTTCGCGCATTTCCTTGCGATAGGCCGCGTAATCCACATTGTCGGCCGCGAGGAGTGCAGGCAGCTGGCTCAGTGTCGTGCCATTGCGGCGTGCTATATCGGACAGGGCCCGGTTCAACACTTCGTCGGGGACGACAATGCCTTCGCGTTCAGCACGTTGCAGCTGAAGCTGCCCGACAATCAGGCTTTCCAGTATCTGCTGCGTGAGTATTTCGCGTGGGGGTAGTTCCGTACCTTCTGCGCGCAGGCGCTGGATGATCATTGTGCTCTGGTCGTCCAGCTCACTTTTAAGCACGACGCCGTCATTCACCAGGGCAACAATACTGTCCAGACGTTCGCCGGTATCGCTAAGATCCAGGGTCTGGCTGTGTGTCGGGCCGCACACAAGCGTAAAAGTGCCAATGATTGCGGCGAACTTGATTTGCGTATTTATCTGCATGCTTACAATTATGAGTGATTGATTGGTGTCAGGGCCAGTGCGCTGCCTGGCCAGGTTATTAGCAGCTATGCTAACTATTCGTGAAACTATTGAGTCCAGTTCCCTAGAATATCACGCTCCAGCGACGTGGCGGACCCGCTGCCGACATTGGAAAAGCCTTTCAGCTCGAACTGAAAGGAAATGGTTGAGTCCGATTCTCCGGAGCTGCGAACAATAGTGCGCTGGCCCAGTAAGCGAATAGCCCAGCAGCAGCTTTCATATTCCAGTCCGGCAAATCGATCCAGCGCTTTGTTATCGCGCAGCGAATAGTTGTAGCGGCCAATTGCGCTCCATTTCTTGGCTAGTGGCCACGCGAATGAAAAGTCTGTTTGTTCTACTGAATCGCGTACATACCGGTAGCCAACGTTGATGGCTTTGGACCCGTCAGGGCGATACTGCAGGCGTAATGATGAACGGTCGGTTTCACTTCTTTCCGAGTCCCATTGAACCGCCATGCCGGCATTCCAGCTGTTCCAGGCTCTAATATCCAATTCTGCAATATAGTTGGACGCGTCGAAACTGGACGGCGGTGTTTCATCCGGAGGCGTTGGAAGTGTTACCTGACCGGTATCAAAGTAGCGCGTCTGGCCAATGGTAACCGCCATTAGTTCACGGCCGTTGCCGGAATCCAGAAACCGACTGGTAATGCCTGCGCTAAGCTGATTCGTGTCACCAAGCCGGTCATAGCCTATAAAGCGGTTTTTGCGGAACAACTGGACGAGGTTAAAGTCCGGCGTAATGGTATCGAACACGGGTATATCGCTCTGGTCACGAAAGGGTATGTAGGTGTATTGAACTCGTGGTTCCAAAGTGACGAGCAGTTGGCCATTCTTCCCGGCCAGACGATCAAAAACCGCGCCGGTATCCACGCTGCCGATTGGTGCCCCAAAGCTCGGGTTATCGGGCTGATCAACAGGTTGATCCTGCAGTTGATAAGCTGAGTAGCTATAGGCAATTTCAGGCGTCAGATAGAAGCCCCGATAATCCAGTGGTAGGGCGATTTCTGGCTGTACATGCAGTCGCGCGCCATTGGTGCTTTCTTTGCGGTAGAAATAGACAGCTTCAGTACCCAGTTTATAGTCGAGACCCAGCAGTCCATCGCGCCATACGCCGTCGGCCACAAACTGTGGTAACTGCGCGTAAGGCTCATCTTCGGGCAGGATAGCGGCATCGATGGTCTGAAAATCCTGCGCACGTAAAAACAGTGACCAGTTTTCGGTATAGCGTTCCAAATCCAGGCGTCGGTCCAGGTTCGTCTGGCTGGTTTGCTGTCGGTTGGAACTCATGTCTTCGTAATACTGATCATCCGAGATGCCGCTGGCGCGGATGGTGCTGCGCCATGACCAGGGCAGCATCGATTCCGTTTCTACATCGTACTGCCACCGGTCTATGCCTATCTCTTTATCGTCCGACAGATAATCGCCCCATAGCAGTGCTGCATGATTACGGGCCAGGAACCTGTATTCGGTGCCCAGTTGCAGGCCGCGCTTGGACATATAGCGCGGAATAATGGTGGCATCCATGTTCGTCCCAATATTCCAGTAATAGGGCGCCTCTAACTCGGCACCCCGCCGATCACTGGTGCCGAATTTTGGAAATAACAGCCCTGATTTGCGCTCATCACTAACGGGATAAGTGAAGTAGGGCACATAGAGAAACGGCACGCCCTTAAAGGCAAGGCTCGCACCTCGGGCTGTGCCGACACCCTTGTTGGCATCGATTTCAATGCTTCGGGCTTTCAGTATCCAGTCGTTATTGCCAGCCGGACATGAGGTATAGAGCACGTTATCCAGGTTCAGATAGCCTGCTTTGGATACTTCCAGCGTGGCTGCAGACCCCCTGGCGGGTGTTTGCGGGAGCTCAAATTCCCCGTTGGTAAAAGTAAACAGTTCATTGCGGGTGTCATAGGTGACGGATGAACCGCTCAACTTATTTATGCCGTCCTGAAATTCGATACCGCCTTCGGCAGTAAAGGTCGCTGTTTTGCTGTCATAGGCCGCGCTATTGGCTGTCAGCGATATATCTCTGCTGCGCATGGTGACGGGGCCTTTAAAACGCGCATTGCCATCACCGGCGATATCTGCATCACCCGTGGTCATTTCGATGACATCATCCTGAAGGTCTTCAGAAATTAGCTTGGGAACAGGCTCGGGCCAGCAGCTTATGCCGCGCAATGATTCCGCCGGTGCTGGCGACTGCGCGCAAACAACGGTGCTTATTAAAGCAAGTAATGGTGTGGCTGTCGCAACGGCGCGCACGTATGCTTGTTCCTGTCGTTTGATTGCTGAAATGCTTGCCGAGCCGATGTTCACTAGTCAGGACAAAGGCATACACCCGGAGAGTTGCACGAGATTATATATGCCGAAGGCCGTTCACGCCCTTGAAATTATGGGTTTGTCGCCACCTGAGCGCAATCCTGTTGTGAGGTCTGTGGTCGTCCTGCCAACATGGGGTAAAGTCGTCATCTGTGATCAGTAATCAAGTGAACAAAGCGTGATATGAAAGCCATGATACTCGCCGCCGGACGTGGCGAACGCATGCGTCCGTTAACCGACACGATTCCTAAAGCACTGCTGCGAGTAGGCGGCCGCACGCTTGTCGAGCACCATTTGCAGTCGCTGATGGCGGCCGGGATAACCGATATCGTTATCAATGTCGCATGGCTGGGCCAGCAGATAATGGATTACCTCGGTGACGGAAGTCGCTATGAGGTATCTATTCATTACAGCGATGAAGGCGATCATGCGCTGGAAACAGGAGGTGGGATTGCGCGTGCACTGCCCTTGCTGGGTAAGGATCCTTTCTGGATTGTTAATGGCGATGTGCACGCCAGATTTTCATTCACAATGCCGGAGTTTGCCGATGAAACGCTGGCTCATCTCGTGCTGGTGCCCAATCCGGATCACAATAGCCGGGGCGATTTCGCCTTGCGTGATGGCCTGGTGCGCAATACCGGTGAAGCTATGTATACATACAGCGGTATCGCCCTGATGCGGCCGGAACTCCTTGCGGACAATCCGGGCGGCGCCTTTCCGCTTGCGCCCCTGTTGCGTTCGGCCGCAGATCTCGGCCAGTTAACCGGCGAATTTATGGCCGAGGGTTGGGTTGATGTGGGCACTCCGGAGCGACTGGATGCCGTTGCTGCCCTTTACCAGAACATTCGCAATACTTAGGCGTTAGTGGTCAGTCAGCTCAAGGTTAAGGCTGTTTAGCAGATTGGGTAGCAGGTGCTGCGCCAGATCGGCCACCGTTTCCGGTCCCCCACGGTCGCTTGAGCGCGTAACCGCCATGCCCTCGTAGCCGCAGGGATTGATACCAGCGTAGGGCGTTAGGTCGTTGCTGACGTTGATAGCGACGCCATGGTAGCTGCAACTGCGACGTATACGCAGCCCTACACTGGCAATTTTCGCATCGCCACAGTAAACCCCCGGAGCGCCATCACGGCCATTTGCCTGGATGCCGACGTTTGCCAGTGTCGCGATAATCGACTTTTCCAGGCGACACACAAGGTCGCGCACGCCGAGGTTGGCGCGCCTGATATCCATTAATACATAGACTACGAGCTGCCCGGGTCCATGCCAGGTAACCTGACCGCCCCGGTCAGTGCGCACGACCGGAGTGTCGCCAGCATTGAGTATATGGGTTTCATCCGCATTGGTGCCCAGCGTAAAAACCGGCGGGTGCTCCAGCAGCCAGATTTCATCGGTCGTTTGTGCGCCACGTGTTGCAGTAAAATGCTGCATTTCAGCCAGTGTGTCAGCGTAGCTGACCAGGCCCAGCTCGCGAATAATGACAGGATGTCGCATGTAGTTTTCGAGGTGCTAAAACACCATCAGGACAAGTTCGTGGTCATGCAATGATTGATAGACCGTATCCAGTTGTTCCTGACTTTCGGCTAGCAGCGTCACTGTGACCGAAACAAAGTTGCCCTTACCGCTAATATTCTCTTTGACATCATTTTCGGGGTCGAATACCGCGTGAGTCGAGATGATTTCCAGAACGGTTTCACGAAACGCCGGTTCATCTTTGCCCAGTGCCTTGATAGGGAATGGCGTGGGAAATTCGATTATTGATTCTTTAGTCATATGATCGTGAAACCAACTCTATTCGAACCAGAGTAAAACCTCATCCCAGGCAATCTGCGCCAGGCTGCCTTCGTCTATGGATTTGCTGCTGTAGAGATCTGCTGTCGCCACGGTTTCGCCACTTACTGTGGCCGTAATTGTGCCCAGCGACCGGCCCGCAGCTACGGGGGCAATGATCTGCGCCGGAATGGCTGTTTGAGTTTTCAGGATCTCAAGTGCACCGCGTGGGATAGTCGCGTAAATCTGTTCTGTGACCACCAGGCTGGTTGCTTCCTCCGTTCCTTTCCAGACCCGGACGTTTTCGATGACCTCGCCCTTATCCCAGAGCAACGGAGTTTCAAAAAAGCGAAAGCCAAAATTAAGCAGGGCCTGAGATTCATTCGCCCGTGCTGCAGGGCTCTTGGTGCCGAGGACTACCGCTATCAGACGCATTCCATCGCGTTCCGCCGATGAGACGAGGCAGTAGCCCGCACTCTCCGTATAGCCGGTTTTCATCCCATCCACCGTTTCGTCACGCCACAGCAGGGCGTTGCGGTTGCCCTGAGTGATTCCGTTATAGGTGAACTGTTTCTGTGAATACCAGCGATAGTAATCGGGAAATTCGTTGATCAGAGCGGATGCAAGTGTGGCGATGTCTGCGGCTGATGTGTAGTGATCTTCAGCGGGTAATCCGGTGCTGTTTTGATAGTGGGTATTGGTCATGCCCAGTTCAGCTGCGAGCTGATTCATGATCTCTGCAAATGATGCTTCGGTGCCTGCAACATGCTCTGCCAGCGCAACGCTGGCATCATTGCCAGACTGAATAATCATGCCCGGCAGCAGTAATTCGATCGGAACCCGGTTGCCGACTTCGATGAACATCCGTGATCCAGGCGTCCGCCAGGCTTTCTCGCTTACCAGCACTTCGTCTTCCAGGCTTAACTGCCCGGACTTAATGGCACGAAAAACGGCATAGGCTGTCATCAACTTGGTAATACTCGCTGGGTCCAGGCGTTCGTCCGGATTTTTGCTGGCCAGCACATGCCCGCTGTTAAAGTCGATGAGCAAATAGCCCTTGGCATTTATCGCAGGGGGTGAGGGCGCGGCAACCTGGGCCTGCAGCGTGAAAGGGCCGGTGGTAACGATGAATCCAACCAGCAGCCGGGCTATTAAACCAGCGCCCGAAAATTTCTTAGCATTGTTCATAGACCAGAAATACCTAAATATAAGTTTTGGAACGGGCTGTATTTTAGCCCGAATACAGAATTAAAGCGGGCCGGCTGATTTAGTGCCGGCGTGATAAATCGTTTGTTTAGCCGTCGGACTCCACCACCAGATGGGTTTTGGCTACTTGCAGGCGCTCGACCTGCTGCGCAAGTCGGTCGTATTCGCCGACACTGCTGACGGGGCCTACCCGGACGCGATATAGCGTGGGTGACTCCCCGTTGGACTCACGAACCTGAACATTTGCGATGCCGTTGCGTGTCAGTTGGTCCGCGAGTTTTTGTGCATTGCCCAAATCGCCAAAAGCACCTACTTGCAGATACATGTCGTTCGCATTGTTTGCATATGAACGGGTTTTGCTGGCCGATTGTGCTGTGGACGGGTTGTTATTCGAACCATTTAACGCGACAACTTCAACCATCGCCGTGCCGTTGGCGACAACATCCAGTGCGTGAGCAGCAGAATACGACAGATCGATAATTCGGTTTTTTACAAACGGGCCGCGATCATTAACCCTAACGATAATCGATTTACCTGTTTCCAGATTGGTAACGCGCACATTGGTGGGCAGCGGCAGCGTTTTGTGAGCTGCTGTCATCGCGTACATGTTGTAGCGCTCGCCACTCGAAGTATCGCGACCATGAAATTTTTTGCCGTACCAGGAAGCTACACCTTTCTCGCGGTAGCCGGCGCTGGATTGCATAACGGAGTAGCGCACGCCATAGACTTCATAGAAGGGCGGGTTGCCACGTTTGCTGCGCGGCAGATCAACGGATGCAGCCTGCTCATTTACCGGTGCAGAGCTGGATGCGGACGGATTATCGGACCACTGCCCGGCAGTGCAACCGCCTAAGGCGATCGCCAGAATCACGACGCCTGCAGCGCCAACGTTGCCAAACTTTTGTCTCATCGAGTGGCCGCCTCACGGGTTACAGCCTGCCCCAGTTCCCAGGCGGCGAGAGCATACATGATGCTGCGGTTGTAGCGGGTGATGACATACAAATTATCGAAGCCGACCCAGTATTCGTCGCCGTCTTCGCCTTCCAGCTGCCAGACACCGGCAGCAGCCTCACTGTCCAGTTCCGTCGGGAAGAAAACACCAGCCTTGCTCAGTGCCCCAACAGTGGATTGTGGCTTTAGCCCCTCATTCAGTGTGGCTTCTACCGGCTGGTCGCCAATCGTTGCGAGCGTGGATACGGGTTTGCCTCGCTGCCATTTGTGGGCGACAAAATAATTGGCGACGCTGGCGAGAATATCGTCCCAGCTGCCAATGAGATCACGTTTGCCATCACCGTCACCATCGACGGCATAGGCGCGGTAGCTGCTCGGGATAAACTGAGGGGGCCCCATTGCGCCGGCATACGATCCCATCAGCGTCGCCAGATCCATGTCTTCTTCACGCGCGAGCAGGAAGGCATAGCCAAGTTCTGAGCGAAAAAAGGTACTGCGCGGTGGATAAGCGAAGCCCAGCGTGGCCAGCGCATCGACAACGAGATGCTTGCCGGTGATACGGCCATAATAACTCTCAACGCCAATGATGCCGAGAATCATCTCGGGCGGCACACCGGTTTCTTCACTGATACGCGTAATTGAATCGCGGTGTTCATCGAAGAAGACAACGCCGGCCTGAATACGCTTCGGCGTAATGAAGATGGCCCGGTACTCGTGCCAGGGCTTAACCTTTTCCGCCGGGCGGCTCATGGCATCGAGAATGCTCTGTTGAACCTCACTGTTGGCGAGTATGGTTTCAACGTATTCCGCGTCGAAGCCATCCTCCGATGTGAGTTTCTCAATAAACTGACGAACGTCTTCCTGTTCAGTATCGATCGCCCAGGCCGAAGCAGGCAGGAGAGCTGCCGAGCAGATAATAATCTGCAGACAACGCGAGAATTGTGAGGGTGTGAAAATCCATTTCATCGTGGCAGCAACTTCCGGTGCGTTTGTATAGACATCAGGATACCGAAACCAGCCAGCAGGGTCACCATAGACGTTCCGCCAGCGCTGATTAAGGGTAGTGGCACGCCAACGACGGGCAGCAAGCCCGTAACCATGGCGGTGTTGACGAATACGTAGAAAAAAAAGGTAAAACTGATGCTGCCCGCCAGCAGCCGGGAAAAGGTGTCTTGCGCAGCCGCCGCAATAATGAAGCCGCGTGCGACGATCAGCAGGTACAGTACCAGCAGCAAGGTGACACCGGTAAAGCCAAATTCCTCGCCAATGACCGCAAAAATAAAATCGGTGGTCTGCTCTGGCAGAAACTCCAGTTTCCCCTGGCTGCCATTGAGCCAGCCCTTGCCAAACAGCCCGCCCGAGCCAATAGCTATTTTGGACTGAATAATGTGATAACCCGAGCCCAGCGGATCTTTTTCCGGGTCGAGCAGGGTTAGCACACGCTGCTTTTGATAGTCATGCATGTAGAAGTTCCACAGGATGAGCACAGCCCCGGCCGAAATGGGTATTGCGGAGATAACGTAGCGCATGCTGATCCCCGCCAGGAAAATGACGGTGATGCCGGTCAATGCGATGAGGATAGCGGTGCCGAGGTCCGGCTGCAGTGCGATCAGTGCGACCGGTGCGGCGATCAGCGCCAGCAGTAAACAATTAACAAGGAAGGAGGTTGGCAACGGCCGTTCATGCAACAGCCAGGCGAGCATCGCCGGGACTGCAAGTTTCATCAATTCCGAAGGCTGGAAGCGTATACCGATATCCAGCCAGCGTTGTGCGCCGCCCCCCATTTCACCGCTCAGTATGACCAGTATCAGTGTGGCCAGGCCGATGAGGTAGGCCCATGGTGCGGCGCGGCGTATCCACGCTATATTTATCTGCGCCACTACTATCAATACCAGCATGGCGGCACCTATACGGGTGCTTTGCCGCAGGAGTATGTCGAGATCGTTGCCCGATGCGCTGTAGAGCACGAGGGCGCCCATGACTAATACCGCCAGCACGCCCGCCAGTAGCAGCGGATCAAGATGAAAACGATGCAGCATGTGGGTGAATAGGCCGCGCCCCCCCGATGTTTGTCTTGCCGAGCTACCAATCACAATTCAGCGCGTCCCAGGTAACTATCCATCACCTTGCGGGCAACCGGTGCCGCGACACCGCTCCCGCTGCCACCATTCTCAACGATAACGGCCACCGCTATAAGCGGATTGTCCGCAGGAGCAAATGCGATGAACAGGGCGTGATCGCGCATGCGCTCCGCCAGGTCATCGGCGTTATAGGTTTCGTTCTGAGCCACTGTAAATACTTGTGCCGTGCCGCTTTTGCCAGCAATACGCCAAGGTGCGTTGATGGCCGCGCCCCGTCCGGTTCCTTTGGGATCGCTCATGACGCCTTCCATGGCACCGATAATCTGGTCCCAGCGTTCCGGCCGCGACACGGTCACCGGTGGCAGTAATCTGGGTTTGCGCTCGGCCAGGGCACCGGTTGCCGGATCCCGAATACCCTGAACCATTGACGGGCTATAGCGCACACCGCGGGCCGCAATGGTGGCCGCCGCATTTGCAAGTTGCAGGGGAGTAGTCAGCAGAAACCCCTGACCTATACCCGTAATAATGGTTTCGCCAGGAAACCAGACCTGGTCTGCTGCATTGGAAAAATTACGCCGTTTCCAGTCGCGCGAAGGCACCAGTCCGGTGCTTTCGGGGCTGATGTCTATACCTGTTTCACTACCTAGGCCGAAGCCGATGAAGGTGTCCGACATGATATCAATGCCGATTTCATTTGCGAGTTCGTAGAAATAGGTGTCGCAAGACTGCGCGATGGCATCGTGCATGTCGACGATGCCATGACCGCCCGGTTTCCAGTCACGATAGCGGTGCGAGCGACCGGGCAGTCTATAGAACCCTCGGCAAATCATGGTTTGTTCAGCTGAGATGGCATTCTGTTCCAGGCCTGCCAGTGCAAGTATGGGCTTGATGGTGGACCCTGGCGGATACCGCCCTCTGAGTGCCCGATTAAATAATGGCTGATTAGGATCATTCTGCAGCGCACGGTAGTCGGTGGTTGTCAGGCCAGCGATGAACTGATTCGGGTCGAAGCTCGGCGCGCTTGCAAACACCAGCACTTCGCCGTTGCGTGGATCAATGGCGACTACGGCGCCACGACGCCCCTCGAGCGCAGTCTCAGCGACGATCTGGGCGTCTATGTCCAGGCTCAGCACCAGGTCTTTGCCTGGCATCGACAATTCGGTATCGAGAATCTGCATCATTCTGCCGTGCACATTGACCAGCACGTCCTGGTGACCGACATCGCCATGCAGGTCAGGTTCGTAGGAACGTTCGATCGATACTTTCCCTATATGCCCTGTACCTGCGTACTCGGCCGGATCCAGTGTCTCCTGGTCGGCCGCGTTGATGCCGCCTACGTAGCCCAGCGCATGAGAAGCGTACTTGCCGAAAGGGTAACGACGTGTCAGTCGCGCCCTGATCTCTACGCCAGGGAAATAAGGCCTTAAGACGGCAAACCGCGCGACTTCTTCATCGGTCATCCGCTCCAGTATAGGTATGCTGTCGAAGTGCCGTTTGCTGTTGATGCGTGTACGAATCTGCTCAAGTGATTCCCTTGTCAGAACATTCCTCGCCACCAGTTGAGTCAGCGTGGCATCCATGTCCGGTACTTGTTCGGGCGTGATTTCCAGCTGGTAGCTCGGCGTATTTTCAGCAAGAATATTACCGTTGCGGTCATAGATCAGTCCGCGGGTTGGCGGCAGGGGCTGCACGCGAATCCGGTTGCCCTGAGACTGAGCGGCATAGTAGTCCGCATCAATCAGCTGCAACACGATGAGTCGCGTCAGCACCATTCCCGTCAATAGTGCCGTGAAGACCGCGCAGACAATGATGCGCCGGTTAAACAGCTGCTGCTCGCGCCAGTGATCTTTTATCTGGTTGGCTGTTTGCATGGCTCTAGTTAAAGCTTGACGGGCGTGCTTCCACGCTTATGCGCAACCTGTCCATGATGCCCATGACCAGCGGCCAGAATAGCGTGCCGGAAAGCACCCTCGTCCAGCGGGCCAGGCCAGCGGGCGGCAGTCCGGCAAGACCTTCGACCAGGAATTGCAGGAATGCGCCAAAGCCCAGTAATGCAAAAACGGTAACAGTTAGCTGCCAAAGGGGAAAAATCCTGATTTGTAAATGAAAACGCAGCGTCAGGTATGTGACAGCCGTAAGGGCCAGTGCGTTCTGTCCAAGCAGTTGTCCATGCAAAATATCCAGGCAAAGACCGACGCAGAATGCAGTGCCTATGCCAAAGCGCTGCGGCCACATCATCGCGCAATAAATCATTATCATTGTTGGCAAAGGTGGCCGGAATCCTTGCAATATGCCGGGCAGGGGCATGATCTCAAATGCAACAGCCGCGACCATGGCGGCTATTAGTGGCCAAAGGCGAACCCGACGCGCCATCAGGGGGTTGCCTCAGCTGCAGCTGTTTCGTCCTGCGCCACATCGCCACTAACTTGATCAGGTCCCGCTTCATTCTCCGGGGGTGCATCCGCTGCGGTCGCCGCTTCGGCAAACTCGTCGCCGCCTTGTGGTGTGATCAGCAGTACTTCACGAATCCGATTCAGTGCGGCCGCCGGTTCTGCGTCGACCCGCAAAAATGCCTGACCGGTCACTTCCTTTATCTTGCGTATTACGCCGACCGGATAGCCCGGCGGAAATGTGCCGCCAAGACCTGAGCTGATCAGCAGATCGCCGTCGACGACATCGGCATTGACGGGCAGGAAGGGCAGCGACAGGCGGTCGAGCTCTCCACTCCCCACGGCGATAGTGCGTAATCGGTTACGAGCCAGTTCTACGGGTATGGCGTGGTCGACATCGGTGACCAGCATGGCTTCCGCGCTGAAATAGCGGTCGCGGGTAATCTGGCCAACGATACCGTCGGCATCGATCACAGCCTGTCCTACATAGGCGCCATCGCGGCCGCCTTTGTTGACGACGATCATGTTGCGATAGGGGTTCATGTCGACGGATACAATTTCCGCAATTAGGATGCTGTCACCGACTTTTACGGTTGAGTCGAGCAATGCGCGGAGCCGGGCATTTTCTGCTTCGAGTGCCGTCATTCTCTGCAGGCGCGCATTGATGACCAATGCTTCTTGCTTGAATTGCTCATTTTCGCTGGTTAATTCGGAGCGTGTTGCCGTTGCCTCGGCCATGTTTCGCCCCAGGTTAAACGGCGCGCTCACGATTACCTGCACCGGATGGAGCATGATAGAAAGCACCTTGCGCACGCCAACGAGCTGCTGGTTCTGGTGATCCAGCACCATGAGGGCGATTGCCAGGAGGCACAATAACAACATGCGAAAGCCGGACGTCGTACTACGAAAATGACCGGGCTCGCGTTCGACGGAGGTCAACGCCATGAGCTGAACGGTTCCAACAACAACAATCCGGCAATCATGCGGCAGCATAGGCCAAGTATCAATGGCAGCGTCCAACTTGAGCATTTAATAGCCTGGTCTTTGGCCGGCGAAGCGTTTGGGAGGATGGCTCCCTGCGGTCCGCTTTATTCCCGCCAAACGTTTCCCCGCCCAAAGCCCTGTCAGGCTGCAATACCAACCGGCTATGTTTGGAAGAGCTGCTGGTAGTACGTCGGGGTTGGTCCTTGAAGTTCGCCGCAGGCGGACTGAATGCCCCGACCCCTGGGTAAAGCGAAGCAGGATTATTCTGTTGAGAACCCCATCACGCAGCAAATTACCCGCCATGAGCAACAGTTTGGCGCTGCTATATCCGGGCTGGAAGCTTGCCGTTTGACAGAATGGCTCCTCGCGGTCCGCTCTATTCCTGCCAAACGCTTCCCCGCCCAAAGCCCTGTCTGGGCTGCAATATCAACCGGTCAAGTTTGGGAGAGCGGCTGGCAGTCCGTCGGGGTTGGTCCTTGAAGTTCGCCGCAGGCGGACTGAATGCCCCGACCCCTAGGTGAAGCGAAGCAGGATTATTCTGTTGAGAGCCCCATCAAGCAGCAAATTACCTGCCGTGAGTAACACTTGAGATGGGTTGGTGTCTGGCTGACGTCTCCGGAAGCTAAACGCTTCCTGCGACGAAAATTCGACCGAAAATCTTTGCAGCCGCGCTGCGCGGCGGCTGCAAAGATGGTCTTATTTTATTCCTGAGCAAAAACCCCTGGGCCTTGCTCGTCGATAAGTTCGAGTACCCGGCCACCGCCGCGCGCAACGCAGGTTAGGGGGTCGTCGGCGACCACAACGGGCAAGCCGGTTTCTTCCATCAGGAGTTTGTCTATATCTCGCAGCAGCGCGCCGCCGCCGGTCAGCACGATGCCGCGGTCCGCGACGTCAGAGCCTAGTTCCGGTGGGGTTTGTTCCAGCGCGCCTTTTACAGCGCCGACGATACCCTGCAGGGGTTCCTGGAGGGCTTCGAGGATTTCGTTGCTGTTCAGGCTGAAGCTGCGCGGTACGCCTTCAGACAGGTTGCGGCCGCGGACGGAAATTTCTCTGACTTCGTCGCCCGGGTAGGCGGAGCCGATCTCATGTTTAATGCGTTCTGCGGTGGCCTCGCCAATGAGGATGCCGTAGTTGCGGCGCACGTAGTTAAGGATGGCGTCGTCGAAACGGTCGCCGCCCACGCGCACTGAGGCTGCGTAAACAATGCCATTCAGCGAAATGACGGCCACCTCGGAGGTGCCGCCACCGATATCGAGCACCATTGATCCGCGCGCTTCGTGCACGGGCATGCCCGCGCCAATCGCAGCGGCCATAGGCTCATCGACGAGGAATACTTTGCGCGCGCCCGCGCCCTCGGCTGATTCCTTGATTGCCCTGCGTTCGACCTGCGTTGACCCATACGGCACGCAAACCAGTACGCGCGGGCTGGGGCGGAAATACTGGCTGCCGTGCGCTTTGCGAATAAAGTGCTGCAGCATTTTTTCCGTGACGGTGAAATCGGCGATAACGCCGTCTTTCAGGGGCCTGATCGCCGTGATATTGCCTGGCGTGCGGCCCAGCATGTTCTTGGCTTCCGCGCCTACTGCGGCGACCATCTTCTTGCCGCCTGGCTCTTCGCGTATAGCTACCACGGAAGGTTCGTCCAGGACGATGCCGTGACCTCTTAGGTATATAAGAGTATTGGCGGTACCCAGATCAATGGAGAGGTCGTTTGAGAAATAACCAAGCAGGTTTTTGAGCATGGAGTTGTCTGCACTTGCGCATCACTATAAGAAGTGGGGCGTACTCTAGCAACGAGGGGGATTTTGGGCAACTACCGTTGTATGATACGCGACCCCGGTCAC